>Ga0070761_10001753_pt1 | contig 13516 bp, 9 predicted proteins | sample HubBroMetageREF1_FD_66724 | JGI IMG/M metagenome (GOLD analysis project Ga0070761, IMG submission 66724) | Reference soil microbial communities from the Hubbard Brook experimental Forest, New Hampshire, USA - Hubbard Brook CCASE Soil... | ecosystem: Environmental > Terrestrial > Soil > Temperate...
TGCCGCTCGACGATCGCATCCGCCACAATATGGGCCAACTCAGCCTGCGGGCCACTGGCGGCTTCGATGGCGTGCAGCGTCTCGCTGCGCCACGCCTTCGATTCGGGCGCCTCGGTGTAATTCGCCGAAGTGCGCGCATATAAGTCCCAACAGAGATAGTCGAAGCGCACGCTGGGGTCTTCGATAAGCTGCCGAACCCCGGCGGGCGTCTGGTGTTCGAGGTAATGGAAGCCCACTACCACATCGGCCACCTGCACGCCGGTGTTATCGATGTAGTTCTGCACTTCCACACGCTGGCCGCGCGCGCGCATCATGCGCACGAACGTGTCGCCCAGCGTGGCATTGCGCAGATGCCCGATATGCGCCGCTTTGTTGGGATTGATATTGGTGTGTTCGACGATGATCTTGCCGCTGGCCGCGGTTGCCTCCACGGCCGCGGGAGCGAGCAATCCGTGCCCGTAAGCGACGCGGTCGAACCGGATGTTGATGTATCCGTTGCCGGCCACTTCGAGCGCCGTCACACCCGGAATCAAGCCCATCTCCGCCGCCAGTTCCGCGGCGATCTTACGCGGCGGCTGTTTCAATTGTTTGGCCAACTGAAACGCCGCGGGCACGGCCAATTCGCCGAAATCGCTCTGCTTGGGCTGCTCGACGGCCACCGCGAGATCGATGCCATAGCGCGCCTGGATGTGATCGTGGAATGCGCGCTGAACCTGCTGTTCGAGGGAGTGAAACATCTACGGGAGGAACTCCGGGTCGAGGATCTGCTCGACGGTGAACGGGCATTCGGCTGGGAAGAGACTTTCCGGCAGACCCGTCCGGATCGCGGCCCTGCGCGCCGCGAATTCATAGTTCCCGGCCAAATCCGTTTTAATCCTGCTCCGCAGACTACGATTCCGTTTAAGGAGGCGATCCACACCTTTCCGCAGATGAATCAGCAGTACTTCGACGCGGCTGTCCAGCGCTCGTAGATCCCGTATCCCCAAGTCCTCGATCTCTTCGGCCAAGTGATCTGTGTCAGCCTGATCGGGCTGGCTACCTCGCAGCGTCTCTGCGGCGCGGCGGCTCCATTCGAACAAATCGCGTTCATAGAGGCGTGACAGATCCACCGAGGTCTTTGCACGTTGTGATGGCATAGGCCTCCTTCATTGTACCTGTGGCAGGAAGTCCAAATCGAGGATCTGCTCGACGGTGAACGGACACTCGGCGGGGAACTGCCCGCGCTGAAGGTCCGTCCTGGCGACGGCGAGCCGTAATGCCTTTGCATAAGTATCCGGCAGTTCGTTCGCAAGCCTGCTCTTCAGGCTCGGGCTCTGCTTCAGGAGGCCGTGCAACTCGACGCGTTCCGTGGTGATGGACAGGAGCGCGGATCGTTTTCCGGACCGCACCTGCCATATCGACAGATGCGCGAGCAGCGCCCGCGCCCGGCGGTGCAGTTCCTTGAGATCCTGTTTGCCCAGATCTTCAATTTCCTCGGCGATGTGTGCAACGTCGCTTTGGCGCACCTGCCCCGAGCGCAGCAGTTCCGCGTTGCGGCGGGTCCACTCGAAGAAATCTTCGTCGTAGAGTCCGGATAGATCGCTGGTGGCCGGTTGCGACTGCATCTTAAGCCCCATTATAGGGCCTTCGCGAATGAGGGTATAATCCGGTTTCAACACTCTCAAAGGAGCTTAAATTGCGCAAGAAGATTACCGTTGTGGGCGCCGGCAACGTTGGCGCCAACTGCGCCCTCCGCATTGCCGATAAGGAACTGGCGGACGTGGTGCTGGTGGACGTCATCGAAGGCGTCCCGCAAGGCAAGTCGCTCGACCTACTGCAGTCCGGGCCCGTTCAAGGCTATGACGTGATGCTGACCGGAGCCAACGACTACGAGCCGACCGCCAATTCCGATGTCGTGATCCTCACCGCCGGCTTCCCGCGCAAGCCCGGCATGAGCCGCGACGATCTGCTGCTGGCCAACTACGACATCGTGCGCGCCGCCACCGAACAGATTGTAAAGTACTCGCCGAACTCGATTCTGATCGTCGTCAGCAATCCGCTGGACGCCATGTGCCAGACCGCTTACATGGTTTCCAAGTTCAGCAAGAACCGCGTCGTCGGGATGGCCGGCGTGCTGGACAGCGCGCGCTTTCGCACGTTCATCGCGGCGGAACTGAAGGTTTCGGTGGACAACGTGACGGCGGTGGTAATGGGCGGTCACGGCGATACCATGGTCCCCGTCGTGCGCCTATCGAACGTCGCGGGGATTCCGCTCACCGAGCTGATGGACCAAGCCACCATCGATGCCATTGTGACTCGTACGCGCAACGGCGGAGCGGAGATCGTGAAATATCTTAAGACCGGCAGCGCCTATTACGCGCCTTCGGCCGCCGCAGTCGAGATGGCCGAGTCGATCTTGAAGGACAAGAAGAAGGTGCTGCCCTGCGCCGCACTTCTGGAAGGTGAATATGGGATTCACGGCCTGTTCGTGGGAGTGCCGGTGAAACTGGGCGCGCGCGGCATAGAGCAGATCTTTCAGGTGAAGCTGCAGCCGGAAGAACTGGCGATGCTGCAGAAGAGCGCGGCGGCGGTACAGGAGTTGGTAGATGTCATCCGCGCGAAACATGGTTAATCTCTTGCCATTCCAGGCCTTTGGAGGGCGGGCTTTAACCGGCGCGGGGATTTATTCCCGCTGCGCCGCGCTGCTGTCCCTGGTCGCGTGCTGCACCGCCGCCGTACCTACCCCGGCATCGCACTTCGGCTACAACCCCGGCGACGACTACAAACTGGCCGACACTACTGAGATCTTCGCGTATTTTCAGAAGCTCGCCGCGACTAGCGACCGCATCCGGCTGGAGGAGTTTGGCCGCAGCTCGGAAGGGCGGCCCATGTATGTGGCATTCATATCCGCTCCCGAGAATCTGAAAAAATTGGATCGCTATCGCCAGATCAGTGCGCGGCTGGCGCTGGGACAGGCCAGCGCGGAGGAGGCTCGGGCGCTAGCCGCAGAAGGCCGCGCCGTCGTGTGGATCGACTCCGGACTGCACGCCAGCGAAGTCGCGCCAGCGCAGCAAGCGCCGCTGCTCGCCTACAAGATGCTCACGGACGATAGCGCCGAAGTGGAGTTGGTCCGGCGCAACGTGATCCTGATGCAGGTGCCGGTGATCAATCCGGATGGCCTGGACATGATCGCGCATTGGTACCGGAAGAACGTGGGCACGCCCTACGAGACCGCGCCCATGCCCTGGCTCTTTCAAAAATACTCCGGGCACGATAACAATCGCGACTGGTTCATGCTCAATCTGGACGAAACCCGCAATGTGTCGCGCCTATTGTTCCGCGAGTGGTTTCCGCAGATCGTCTACAACCAACACCAGGCGCCGCCCTTTCCGGCGCGCATCTTCGTGCCGCCTTATGCCGAACCGTTGAACCCGGATATTCCGGCCGCCGTGATGGAAGGCATCAACAAGCTGGGCACGGCCATGCGGGAGCGCTTCGCGCGCGAGGACAAGCCCGGCGTGCTCTCCTACTTCGGCTTCGACGCCTGGTGGAACGGCGGTCTGCGGTCTGCGCCCGCGTTTCACAATATGCACGGCATTCTGACGGAAACCGCCGGCTACGCCTACGCCACTCCCAAGACCTACCAAGCCGGCGATCTGCAGGCGGCCTTCGCCAACGGTGCGGCCACGCGCGAACCGTCCATGTTCTACGAACGGCCCTGGATGGGCGGCAAGTGGACCCTGCGTGACGCCATCGAATACATGCTCACGGCAGACATGGCGATTCTGACCGAGGCCGCCAGCATGCGGCAGGACTACCTGTTGAAAAGCCATCAAATGGCGCGCCAGTCCATCGCCGCGGGCGCGGAAGGCAAGCCGTACGCTTACGCGATCGCGGAGAAGCAATGGGACTGGCCCACTGCGTGGGACTTTCTGGAGCGGTTGTCGCTGGCGGGCGTCGAAGTGCGGCGCGCGCGCGCGGAGTTTCACGCGCAAGGCAAGCAGTATGCCGCGGGCACGCTGGTGGTTCCAGCCTCGCAACCGTTCCGCCCCTACCTGATCGACCTGCTGGAACCGCAGCATTATCCGAACCTGAAGGAGAAGCCCTACGACATCACCGGCTGGACACTGCCCATGCAGATGGGCGTGGCGGTGGACCGCATCGACGAGCATTTCGATGCTGAGTTCGATCCGGTGACGGAGTTTCGCGCGCAGGGTTCGGTGGCCGGCAAGGGCGCGGTGCTGCTGCTGGATCATCGCGAGAACGACGCGTTTCTGGCTACGTCGTTTTTCATGGATCGCGAAGGCGCGGTGCGCTGGACATCCGACGGCGCCATCGTGGTGGACAGCGCGTACACCGAAAACGGCGCGCGCGCGGACAACTTCGCGCGGCAGTTTGGGGTCGGCGTAACATTGGCCGATTCCGCGCCCAAGGCCGCCTACGAACTACGGCGGCCGCGTGTGGCACTCTATCAGCCTTGGACAACCAACGCCGACGAAGGCTGGACCGAGTGGCTGCTGGACCGCTATCGCGTGCCCTACACGCTAGTGCACAACGAGGATTTCGGCAAAGGGGAATTGCGCGCGCGGTTCGACAGCGTGATCCTGGCTTCCCAATCGGCGACGTCGATTATGAACGGTTGGCGCAATGGCGAACTGTCGTTCCGCCGGGAGGGCGCGCAGTCCGAGTTGATGGTGCAAAGGCCGGAGTACACCGGCGGCATTGGTCCGGAGGGCGTCGTCGAATTACAGAAGTTCGTGCGCGAAGGCGGCACGCTGATCGCGCTGGATACGGCCGCCGATCTGCCTCGGGAATTCTTTCCGCTGCCGCTGCTGAATGTGGGCGGCGCGCCGTTTTCGTGCCCCGGATCGCTGGTGCGGCTTACGGTGGATCCGTCGCAGCCGCTGGCGTTCGGCATGCCGAAGGATACGATTGCGTTTGTGTCCGGCGGCGAAGCGTTCGACGTCAACCTGGCGCCGGAATACAACCGGGGCGACCGGGAATTGCGGGTGGCCGCGCGCTTCGCCAGTAAGGACCTGCTGGCCAGCGGCTACGTGAGCGGAGAGAAGGCGGTGCTGGGCAAACCGGCGCTGGTGGACGCGCGGTTCGGCAACGGCCACGTGATTCTATTCGCGTTCCGCCCGCAGTTCCGGGGGCAGCCGTTCGGGACTTTCAAGTTTCTGCTGAACGCGGTTTATCTGGCGTCGGCGCGGGCGATGTGAGGACGCCGCGGCGAAAGGCCTTCAAGACTCGAGCCGGTGGTGTGTGAGGTTGCCCCACAGTCTGACTACCTGCCCCCACAGACCGACTGCCTGGAGCACTCCGACGCAGGTTGCGACCACGACAACGATGTTCAGAATCGCCTTGATGCTTCCTGCCATCGGGACGTAAGTGTTGATCAGCCATAAAGCAATTCCCACGACGATAAGCGCCAGGACGATATTCACAATGATCCTGGCATTCCTCGGAACGGCTATGTAACGGTTGATGAGCGACGCAACGATTACCACGGCGACCAGCGCAACGGCGATGTAGATTACGGGCATTGTCAGCACCTCGCTACGCTATCGAGCAATTGCGATGCCAACGGCGGCAATAGCACCAATGTTCCCAGACATCGATAAATCTGTAATGGCGAATTTATCCGCTCGTCATCTATCCGTCACCACTGGCCTGCTACCTTTGCTTGACGCGGTCACGCGTCCCAAGCACCGTGCTTGATGCCGTCTCAGAGAGGAAAATCCATGTCGTCTCAAGAAAAGAAAACCATGTCGTCTCAAGGAGGGGAATTTATGTCGTCGTCCGAATTCCTGGCAAGAGCCAGGCAGCACTTCGCGGTGGGCACAAGCGTTTTTGCTTTGCTCGCCAATCTGGGAACGCCGGTCCCGGCTGCCGCCCAGGACCATCCCGCTACGGCAACCCCGATTCAGCACGTCATCGTGATCATCGGGGAGAACCGCAGCTTCGATCACGTCTACGCCACTTACAAGCCGGTAAGCGGGCAAAAGGTATCGAACCTGCTGAGCAAGGGAATCATCGACGCAAAAGGGAATCCCGGTCCGAACCATGCGCTCGCCGCACAATCCAGCGCGCTGGACAACACCACGTATTCCATCAGCCCGGCTGCCAAAACCCAATACACAAACATCCCGGCGCCGGGGACACAGTACGCGCCCACTTATGCAAGCGATGAGACTCCCGCGCCGTTTCAAACGCTGGCCGTCGCCGAACTGGCCGAGCCCGATCTGTTTGGCAAGTACAACAACTACCTGATCACTGGCGCTACGGGTCTTCCGGATAACGTGGTCGACACTCGCGAAAGCAACGTGTACGAACTGGGGCCAGGGCCATTCCAAATCACGCCTTCGATTAACTACGACTGGTATACTGGCAGCCCGGTGCATCGCTTCTACCAGATGTGGCAGCAGACCGACTGCGCCACGGCGCACGCGGTTTCCGGGAACCCCAGCGGCTGCCTCAGCGACCTGTTTTCATGGGTCGAAGTGAGCATCGGCGCGGGCGACAACGGAGATCCCCAGCCGCAGCCGTTTACCAACATCACCACCGGCGAAGGATCGGACGCGCTGGGATTCTACAACGTCCAGAAGGGTGATGCGCCGTACATGAAGTTTCTGGCCGACAACTACACGCTCAGCGACAACATGCATCAGTCGGTCATGGGTGGTACGGGCGCCAATCACATTATGTTCGGCTACGCCGATGGCCTCTGGTATAGCGACGGCAACGGCAACATCGCGACTCCCCCAACCGAGCAGATTGAAAATCCCAATCCCCAGCCCGGCACGAACAACTGGTACGACCAGGACGGATATTCTGGCGGAAGCTATAGCGATTGTTCCGACATAAGCCAGCCCGGTGTGCCCGCGGTCGTGAATTACCTGGAGTCTCTGAGGACTCCGATCAGCCCACGGTGCACGGCCGGCGCCTACTACCTGCTGAACAACTACAACCCAGCCTATGTAGGCAACGGGAGCTCGCAATTCACCTACTCCGCATTTACTCTTCCGCCCACCGCGCAGCCGCACATCGGCGACGTCCTTTCCAACGCCGGCCTTTCCTACACCTATTTTGGCGAAGGCTGGGACCTCTATGTAACCGATCCCGCCGGAACCAACCCATACGACGCCTACTGCAACATCTGCAACCCGTTCCAGTATGCCAGCGACATCATGACCAACCCGTCCCAAATCTCGGCCCACATTCAGGACACTACGGCTCTGTATGAAGACATCGACACTGGCAATCTACCCGCGGTTTCCATCGTGAAGCCCAGCGGCTTTGTGGATGGCCACCCGGCCTCTTCAAAGCTCGACCTGTTTGAGGGGTTCGTAAACAACATCGTCAACAAGGTGCAGGCGTCATCGCTCTGGTCGAGCACGGCCATCTTCATCACCTTCGACGAGGGCGGCGGGTACTATGATTCGGGCTACATCCAACCGGTCGATTTCTTTGGCGACGGCACGCGGATCCCGTTGCTGATCGTTTCACCTTACTCCACGGGCGGCGTTGTCAACCACAGCTATGCCGACCATGTCTCGATCGTCAAGTTTATCGAGCGCAACTGGAGTCTGCCAACGATCGGCCCTAAGACTCGTGACACCTTCCCCAACCCGGTCGCGGGACCCAGCCCCTACGTGCCGGCCAATAGCCCTGCGCTTGACGATCTGTTCGACGCCTTCAATTTCGGCGACACCACGAAATAAGTAACTGGTCCGTTCGATTAGCTTAACTTCCCAGCCGGACCGGAGCTTGTGCTCCGGTCCGGCTGGGGCTTATTAAGGAGGAATTGCTTATGGATAAATGTGCGCGCTTCATCTTATGGCCGATTCTTTTTTTCGCAGTCATCTGTTCCGTGCAGACGCCCCTTGCCGCGCAACAAGCCCTGAGGAGTGCGGCCCCGAAAGATGCGATTGCGGACAAGACATCCGGCGTTCAACCGATCGATTTGGGCGGCGACTGGCAGATGACCTGGCAGGGACGGCTGGGCGCGGAACAGTGCGTGCTACACTTACGGAATGAGGGCGGAAAGCTGACCGGTACCTTTCACGACTTGCGCGGCGATTCGCCGCTATCGGGAACCATTGACGGGAAGCGCGTATCTTTCGATGTGCAGTTCCCGGGACCGCGTCCCTTCACCACCCGATTCATCGGGACCGCCGAGGAAGGCAAGATCGCCGGCACATCCCAGGCCGTCGGTCTTGGCGGTACGGGCGGTTACTTAGGCCACGCGGGGGAAGTGGTGCAGCCGGAGCATCCCTGGACGGCAAAACGCGTTGTAAGCCAGCCGATGCAGCCGGGTGAAGCTGGGTCCACTCCGGACACTCCGGCCAAAAATTGAAAGCATTATACATGCTTCGTGATTGATAGGCGCGACTTACTTCGGATGGGCATTTGCGCGGCGGCCGGCTCGTTGCCTGCGCCGGAAGATTTGTTGGCGCAGGCAGCGTCCGCGCACTCCGCCATGAGTATGCCGGGCGCCGATCCGCGGGTGCCGCAAGCGCCGGCGATTCCGCCTGTGGCGCTTCCGAGCTACGTGACTCCGTTGGCGATCCCTCCGGTCATCCGCCCGCCGGTTGGCGGCCAGCCAATCCAAATTCACATTCGTCCATTCCGCCACCAGCCGCACCGCGATCTCCCGGCCGCCACGATGTGGGGATACAACGGCATGTGGCCGGGACCTACATTCGAAGTACGCAAAGGCCAGCCGCTCTGGGTGAAGTGGTCGAACCAACTCCCCAAGAAGCATTTTCTGCCGCTCGACTATAGCATCCACGGCGAAGAACGGAACGTGCCGCAGGTGCGCACAGTAACGCACGTGCACGGAGCGCGGGTCATGCCGGACAGCGATGGCTATCCCGACGCCTGGGTGTCATCCGATGGCCGCCACGGGCCGGTCCGACCAGCCGATCCTTGCCACTACCCCAACGACCAGCGCGCTACGACGCTTTGGTATCACGACCACGCCATCGGCATCACTCGATTGAATGTATACGCCGGTCTTGCCGGTTTCTACGTGATCCGCGATCCGGAAGAAGAGAGTCTGAACCTGCCCGCCGGCCCTTACGAGATCCCACTAATGATCCAGGACCGCAGTTTTAAGGCGGATGGGTCGTTGTTGTATCCTCCCGCCAGGAACGGCACGCACCCCGCGTGGATGCAGGAGTTTTTCGGTAACGCCATCTGCGTAAATGGCAAAGTCGCACCGTTCCTCGATGTCGAGCCGCGCAAATATCGTTTCCGCATGGTCAACGGCTCTAACTCGCGCTTCTATCATATGACTCTGGTTCCGGCCGACGCTTCCGGCAAGCCGAACGGCAGACCAGCGGATGCCCCGCCGTTCATTCAGATCGGCAGCGATGGCGGCTTACTACCCGCGCCTTTGCACCTGCATTATCTGATCCTTTCCCCCGGCGAGCGCTTCGATGTGGTCATCGATTTCTCCCGGCACCCCGGCGCAAACCTGGCGATGACCAACGACGCACCGGCTCCCTACACGCGCGGCGGCGAAATCCCCGCTACCGACGTGATGCTATTCAAAGTGACGAAGCCGCTCACGGGAGAGGATACGAGTTTGGTTCCGGCGGCGCTTGTGCCGTTTGCCCGGCTCGACCCAGCCCTCGCGGTTCGCGAAAGAACGCTGTCCCTGACCGAGATGGATCGTCCTTCCGACGGCTACACCATGATCGGCCTGCTGGATAACAAACACTGGGACGATCCCATCTCGGAAGACCCCAAGGCCGGCTCGATGGAAATCTGGTCCTTCGCCAACACCACCGGCGACGTGCACCCGATGCATCTGCATCTCGTGCAGTTCCAAGTGCTCAACCGCCAGCCTTTCGACGCCAAGGCTTACTTGCAGACAGGCAAACTGGTCTTCACCAACATCCCGATACCGCCTGAGTCTAACGAGCGCCCGGCCTGGAAAGACACAATCAAGACTTATTCCGGCTACGTCACGCGCGTGGTGGCGCGCTTCGACCTGCCTGCGGGAGCTGTTACCAAATCCGGCGACGAGTTCCGCTACGTTTGGCATTGCCACGTGCTCGAACACGAAGACAACGAAATGATGCGTCCGTACAAGGTTGTCGGCTAGAGTCTGCGCTAACTCGGTCGCTCCGCCGGCGTGCCTGCTTGGTGAGATGGGGCGACTGAGCGGAAGCGTGTCACACGGCGTTGGATACGGGGGCGTTGAGGCCGAAAGTTTTGTGCCGTCCGCATCGCTTACAATGATATTGGCCAACTACAGGTGGTAGTATTTGACCGTCCGATGCTAGGCTTGGTCAAACGAGCGAATATTTTGGCGGACTCGAAACTCCGGCGTCCTCAACCTGTAACAGACGTTCGCTACATTTGCTACTCACCAGGAAGACTTATTTATGCGCACTCTTTCTCTCTTGGATTATGCCGCTGCCTGCGGCCGGCTAGGCGCAGCTCGACCGGTCGTCGCTAAACGGGACCCCGACGGATCCCAATGGCGTCAACTCGCCGTGTTGGTTTTATTACTTTTTCTCCAGCCGCCAGGTCCGATTGTCTTGCTGGCGCAGGTCGAGCGCGCCGCCATCACGGGAACCGTCACCGACCAGCAGGGCAATCGTGTTCCCCAGGCCAAGGTGCACGCCACCGAGAGAGCGACTGGCTTTCAGCGAGAGACGCTGACCGCGCCGGACGGCACGTACGAGTTGCCCGGTCTCCCTCCAGGCGTTTATTCGGTGCAGTTTCTCAAGACCGGTTTCTCGGCCTTTACCGCGGAAGGCGTAGAACAGTTGGTCCGGCAAACCAGGACGCTGGACGTCCGGCTGGAACTGGCGCAGGAAAAACAGCAGACCACCGTGACCGAACCTCTGGTGCAACTCGACGAGGTGGACGCGACCATAGGCGCCGCGATCGCGCATGCGCAAGTAGACGACTTGCCCATCAACGGCAGGAATTGGGCGACATTGACCGCGCTCGCGCCGGGCGCTATCAATAATGGCGCCGGCGATCAAAGAACCATTCGCTTCGCGGGGCACGGATTGGACGACAACAATCTGACGCTGGATGGAATCGATGCGACCGCCGTCTACAATCAGGAGCAGCGGGAGTACATGCGCCTGAACATTCCTCTCGGTTCCATCGACCAATTCCAGGTGCAGTCGCAGAATTTCGGCGCGGACACTCAGAATGGCACGGCGGGCGGGCAGGTGACCGTCGTTTCACCCTCCGGTACTAACAGCTTTCACGGGGACGCTTTCGATTATTTCCGGAACAATGCCCTCGACGCGCGCTCTCCGTTCGACGGAGCTTCTCCCGACCCGTTTCTGTTGAATCAGTTCGGGGTTGCGATTGGAGGGCCCATCGTAAAGGGCGGCACTTTTTTCTACGCCGACTATGAGGGTCTGCGGCAGAGACTGGATGGAACGCAGATTGGGCTGGTGCCGAGCCCAACCTTTGCGGCACAAGCGGCAGCTACCTCGCCCGCATTGATTCCAATCCTGCAGGCTTATCCCGCGGGCACGTCGCCTACTTCCAATCCCAACGTATGGCAATATGACGCACCTGGCAGGCAAACCGACAACGAAGATTCGGGGATGATCCGGCTGGATCGTTATTTTTCCCAAAGCACTACGGCGTTCGTTCGCTTTAATGCGGATGAGGCAGTCCAGACGGTTCCCACCGGCCAAGTTACCGCTAAGACACTGACCGATACCAAATTCAACAACGGAGTGGTTGAACTCTCGCACGTGTTTAGCCCGACGTTGATCGACGAAGTAAAATTTGGGGTAAATCAGACGATCTACCACACGGCGAATCTTTCGCCGCTGCCGCTCGGAGTCGCTGTATCCGGCTTCAGCTCCCTGACTGCATCTTCGACGACGGACTATCCGTCGAAAACTTTCGATTTCATAGACGATTTGTCATGGGCAAAAGGTAAACACCTTCTCAAGTTCGGGCTTGAGGTGCGGCGGATTTTCCTTAATCAGGGCACATCCCAAAGCGGAACGTTGACCTACACTTCGGTCGCCAATTTCCTCGACAACAGCATGGGATCGGCGTCCTATACCGCGATTCTTCCTCTGGTACGGCAGCGCAAGAATCAGTATTTTGGCTATGCGCAGGACGAGTGGAAAGCGGCTCCCAATCTGACGATCACAGCCGGAATCCGCTACAACTATTTCAACGCGCTGCATGCCATAGGCGACGATGACGTTCCGTTCGATTTCGGCACATGCGGCGGGTACTGCCCACGTACTTATTCCTTCTTTCATCCCCGAGACAACGATTTCGACCCGCGTCTGGGCATCGCGTGGACACATGGCGACACGGTCGTGCGCGCGGGAGGCGGCATTTACCACACGGATGGCCAGGAAGACGACCAGAACCTTCCGATCTCGAATACCGTCGACCGGTACTCCTTCAGCGACACACAATTCCCGACGCTTTCTTATCCTTTGACTCCGTTCTTGCAGTATGCGGAAGCCGGAGGGCTGGGCGTGGTTTCCCCGCGCGACCTGGATCGCAACCGGAAGGACGACTATGTGGCGGCATGGACCGCCTCTGTTCAGCGGAAACTGCCTTTTAATATCTTGGGAACCGCCAGTTACCTTGGCAACAAGGGGACGGATGTTCTAACCACGACCTACACGAATCTGATAAATCCTGCCACAGGCGTGGCGCCGTACCCGGCATTCGGCCCGGTTTCGTGGCGCGGCGACGTTGGAAACAGCACTTTTCATGCCTTGCAAATAAACGCCCGCAGAGCCTTTCAGAACGGCTTTCTGTTCTCGGCGAATTACATGTGGTCGCATTCGATCAACGACGGTAGCATTGGCGGCGGTGAATCCGACACGCCGCAGGATTCCTTCTGCAGAGCGTGCGATAAGGCGTCGAGCGACGATGACGTTCGCCAGATGTTCAATCTCTCCGCGGTTTACCAATTGCCATTCGGCGCGGGTAAGCCGCATCTCAGCACTCCTGGCATTGCGCGGACGGTATTAGGCGGCTGGACGCTTAGCACCATCGCAACGGCGCAAACCGGGCTTCCTTTCAACGTCACCATCAATCGTTCGAACGCGTCCGTGCCGGGTGACTACGCGGTCAGCGGGGAAGAACGGCCGGATTATGTGCCGGGTGTCCCGCTCACTCCGCCAGGGGGGTCCACGCCGAACGACTGGATAAACGCAGCCGCATTTGCCGCGCCGGCTTCCCAGACCTTTGGCGATCTGGGCCGCAACATCTTTCGCGCTCCAGCCATCGCGGATGTGGATATCGCCTTAGCGAAGGATGTAGTCCTTGGGGAGCGCGTGAGAATGCGCTTTCGAGCCGACGTGTTCAACATCCTGAATCGCGCTCAGTATGGGGCTCCCAACGCAGTCTTAGGTGCGAGCAACTTCGGCGAAATTACCACCACGATCAGCAGTTATGCGACGGGCAACGGCACACCGCGGGAGTTTCAGCTTTCAGCGAAGGTGTCGTTTTAGGCCGGCGGGTGTCTCCATGGCCTTGCGGGCCGCCAAATGTAATGAAAACACCTTGTGGG
>Ga0070761_10001754_pt1 | contig 13513 bp, 9 predicted proteins | sample HubBroMetageREF1_FD_66724 | JGI IMG/M metagenome (GOLD analysis project Ga0070761, IMG submission 66724) | Reference soil microbial communities from the Hubbard Brook experimental Forest, New Hampshire, USA - Hubbard Brook CCASE Soil... | ecosystem: Environmental > Terrestrial > Soil > Temperate...
TCCTCACGCTGGCGTTGGGCATCGGCGCGAACACCGCGATTTTCAGCCTCATCGACGCGGTGATGCTGCGATCGCTCACGGTCGAGAAGCCGTCGGACCTGGTGCTCCTGAAATGGAGCGCTCGCAATGCGCCGAAGATCCACGGCTACATGTCGTCCGGCGACTGCCCCACCGACATGCGCTTTGAGGCACCGAATCCTTCCGGCTGCTCGTTTTCCGAGCCGATGTTTCGCGAAATAGCGAATGCGAATCAGTTTTCAGGCGTAGCTGCGTTTGCCAACTCGGGCCCTCTTTCTCTCACCGGCGCTGGACCCGCTACGATGATCAGCGGGCAAGTGGTTTCCGGAGATTTCTTCCACACGATGGGCGTGAAGGCTGCGGCAGGCCGCGTGTTCGAAGAGAACGACGATTCGCCGACGGCGGCGCCAGTGGCGGTGCTCAATTATGGCTACTGGCAGAGCGCCTTCGGCGGCTCACGCTCCGCGATTGGCCGCACGATCCAATTGAACAGCGTTCCCTTCACGATCATTGGTGTGGCGGAGCAGCGATTCACTGGCATTACGCCGGGCAGCGACTATGACGTCTGGCTGCCGCTCGCCGCCGGGCAGCGCATCAATGATGACCGAATGTGGGGCAACCGGCAGGGCAACGTCAGCGTCTGGTGGCTGACGATTCTTGGCCGCCTGAAGACGGAAAACTCGCTGCCGCAAACTCAAGCGGCAGTCGCCGGTGTGTTCCGCAACGAAATGCTGCACGGGTCCGTGCCGCTGTTCGAGGCGGGAGGCCGAATGCCGGGGCCAGGTGGGCCGCCACCGGGAGACGGGTCTGTCCGGAGAAAAATGGTTATGGGCGGGCCTCCGGCCGCTGGCCCGGGACCGGCGCAATTACCTCCAGGGGGCAGCCCGAAAGGACCCGTAATGATTCAGGGCGCAACGCCTCCTGCTGCCAGCGGCCAGAAATCCGCGCAGGTTCCCTCGCTGGCAGCACAACCAATGAAAGCCCCACCGGGCCAAGCCCCGACCGAAACTACGACTCTCTCGAAGCCGGGTGACGAACCGACGGTAACGCTGATCAACGCGCAGACCGGATTGACCGGCGCGCGACGCCGGTTTGCCAATCCGTTGTACGTTTTGATGTTTGCGGTGGGAATTATCCTGCTGATCGCGTGTTCCAACGTCGCGGGGCTGATGGTGGCTCGCGCTGCGGCGCGTCAGAAAGAGATGGCGCTACGGTTGGCGCTGGGCGCGGGCCGTGCGCGCATCGTGCGGCAGCTCTTGACGGAAAGCGTGATGCTGGCGGCGATTGGCGGCACGCTGGGAATTCTGTTCGCCATCTGGGGAGCGCACGCGATCGTTTCTTTCGTATCGAGCAATCAGCCACGGCCGCTTGGATTCGCCACGGGAGTCGACATGCGCGTGCTGGGATTCACGATCGCGGTTTCCCTTTTCACCGGGATACTGTTCGGGGTTGCGCCAGCTTTTCGTGGCGCGCGCGTGGATTTGACTCCTGCCCTCAAGGAAGGCTTCGGCGTCTCCACCGGCCTCGGTCATGGCGGAGGCAGATGGTTCAGCATCGGCAACGCGCTCGTTGTGACGCAAGTTGCGCTGGCGATCGTTGTGCTCGTCGGTGCGGGCCTGCTGGTACGAACGCTGCAAAATCTCCGCAGCATCGACGTTGGCTTCGACTCCCGTAACCTGGTGATTTTCGGAATCAACCCCTCGCTCGCGGGGTACAAAGATGCCCAAATCGATAGCTTCTACCGCGATTTGCAAGGCCGCCTGGCCGAAACGCCGGGCGTGAGGTCGGCGAGCTATTCGATGCTTCCTCTGCTCAGTGGCGGCTTGATGGTTACCGGCTTCCACTGGCCGGGGACACCGCAAGATCGCGAGTCGGAGTCTGACATGTTGTCGGTTGGTCCCGATTTCTTCGGCACGATGCAGATTCCGTTTCTTGCCGGACGCGGTTTCAACTCTTCGGACTACGAACTGGCCGCGGCCGATCAGGGCCACAGAGCCTCCGTGCCGGAGCCCGTGATCGTGGATCAGGCGTTCGTCGCCAAATATCTCGGTAAAGAAAATCCGCTGGGAAAACTGTTCGGCGAATCCGCGGCAAAGGAAGACGAGCCCGCGAGCGCGGGGTACGAAATCGTCGGCGTGGTTCGCGATACGAAATACAACGACTTGCGCCGGGAAATCAACCCGACGATGTACGTGCCGCAAAGCGGCATGGGCGCGTCGTTCGAGGTTCGCACGGCGGGCGACCCGCAAGCTTTGGTTCCCGCGATTCGCCGCGTGGTTGCGGACATAAATCCGAATTTACCGCTCCGAGACGTCACAACGGAATCGCAGCAGATCGACCGGCTGCTGTTTCAAGAGCGATTGATCGCTCGGCTTTCCGCCTTTTTCGGATTGCTGGCCCTGGTGCTGGCGTGCATCGGTCTTTACGGCCTGCTGTCCTATGAGGTCGCGCGGCGCACGCGCGAAATAGGCATACGCATGGCGCTCGGCGCGCAAGTGGGCGACGTCTTGCGGCTCGTGGTGAAGCAGGGATTCGCCTTGGCGCTCGTGGGCGCGGCCGTGGGGATCGGCGTGGCGCTCGGCGTGACGCGCTATCTGGCATCCATGCTTTACGACGTGCGCGCCAATGATCCTCTGACAATCGCCGCGGTGTCCGTGCTGTTGGCACTGGTGGCGCTCGCCGCCTGCTACATTCCCGCGCGGCGTGCTACGCACGTCGACCCCATCGTCGCGCTGCGTCACGAATGATGGGGACTCGTAGTCGTCGGCCACGCAGCTAAGCCGCAGAAGTCTTTGGCTCAAACTTCGATTCGAGACTTCGAATCCCACGCACTCGCGTCGGACCTGCTAGAATCGCCGCGAATGTACACATGCCACGAGTGCGAGCAGCCGATTAATCAGGCCACGGAAGTCTGTCCCTACTGTGGCGCGGATTTGACCGAAGTTCCCCTCGGCGGGGACGCCGAAAAACCGCGCAAGAAGTCTCCGACAAGGGTTGTCGTTCTCTGGGCTGTCGTTTTGCTGAGCCTCGCCGGGATCGCGTGGTTCGCGTTTCCCTGGCGGCTCGCGGGTTCAAAGCCCGAAGCGGAGGCCCATGCCATCGCTGCAATCACCGAGCTACAGCAAGCGCTCAACGCCTATCAGACGAGCGAAGTGACTTTTCCATCTGCAATCGAGTCTCTGGGCGAACACGGCCAAGAAGCCTTGCAAGAAGCTCAGTCCGGGCGCTACTCGCTCCAATACACTCCCGGCAGCCCTGAATCCGACGGGCGCGTGAAAAGCTATACGCTAACGGCGCGCGCAGGGAATTACGGCTATGTGAATCTCTTTGCGGACGAAACCGGAGTCATCCACGGGACGCGGGAAAACCGTGCCGCTAGCGCCGCCGACCCGCGCATTGACTCGGTCTCGCTGAAGGCACCTTAGCAGCCGGATTAGGACCGGCCGTCTTCTCCGTGCTTTTCCCCGTTTCTCCGTGAGCCAAATGTTTCATTCCCCCGGTTGACGTTCTGGAACTTCAAATCTGGGTTGAGCCTCAGGCAGATGATAGAATCCGCAAACCATGCCGCCGCCGGAACAAAAGAGCCCCCGTCTGATGCGGGACATGTTCCGCAAGATCGCGCCGCGCTACGACTTCATCTCGCGCGCCTTTTCCTATGGCATGGACCGCCGGTGGAAAGAATCCGCGGTCAAGAACGCTCCGCTTCCGCAAGATGCCATCGTTCTCGATCTCGCTTCCGGCACCGGGGATTTCTCGCAAATGATCCTCGATCACCTGCCCCGTGCGCGAGCGATTGCAGTGGACCTCACTGACACGATGCTACATGTGGCCCGCAAGCGCGGCGTGAAGGAGATCGTCTGCGCGGACGCGAGCGCGTTGCCCTTCGACGATAACTCTTTCGATTGCGTCCTGATCGGCTACGGCCTGCGCAATTTCCCAAATCTGGAAGCGGCGATCCTGGAAATCGAGCGAGTTACACGCCCCGGCGGACTGCTGCTGAGCCTGGATTTCTTTTTGCCCGCGAATCACATCCTGCGCGAGATCTATCTTGCATACCTGTACGCGAATGGCGCGCTATGGGGAACGCTCCTGCACGGCCGGCCACGCACCTATACCTACATTCCTGATTCGTTGCGCAGCTTCGTCTCGGTGGACGAGATGTCGTCGCTGTTGGTCAAGATGGGCTACATCAACGTCCACGCCCGCCCGTACATTTTTGGCGGCATCGGCCTCCACCTGGCCACGAAGCGGTAGACGCCATCTCTGCAATCTCCGAGGCTCTCTGTGTCCTCCGAGTTTCACTTGCGAATTCTTCTGGTCAGCGATGGCTCAGCCGCAGACTTTCCCAACTGGCGTCCGCGGTCCAGCCCCCATCCACTACCAGCGTGTGACCATTCACGAACGGGCTCTCGGTGGCATCCGCGAGAAACGCAATCGCGCGCGCAACATCGTCGGCGGATGCAAAGCGCCCCATCGGCACTCGCCCGACGATATCGGCGTCGTTGTATGTTCCCTTCGCCTGATCCACATCATCCATGGCCGTCTTGACCCATCCGGGACAGACCGCGTTACATCGCACGCCACGGCCTCCCCATTCGGCAGCAAGAGTTCGCGTCAACCCGATCAATCCGTGCTTCGACGCGTTGTACGCAGCGCGATCGGCAATGCCGAAAAGGCCCGCGATCGATGCCACGTTGACGATCGCTCCCGATCGCTTCTCGAGCATCATCGCGCCAAACGTCTTCGCTACCAGAAACGGAGCGACCAGGTTCACGTCGAGCACGCGCCGGAAATCCCGCATCGATATCGTCTCGGCGGGAGCAATGGAGCTGATGCCCGCATTGTTCACCACCACGTCCACTCTGCCCCACCGCTCGCGTACGCTGGCCGCAAAACGCGCCACGACGCCCTCGTCGGTGATGTCGCCTGCAAATTCGAGCGCCTCGGAGCCTCGGCGCTGAACTTCGGCCAGCCTCTCCGGCATTGCTAGCAGATCGATCAGCCCCAAGGCATACCCGCGCTCCGCAAGCAATTCAGCCGTGCGGCGCCCAATCCCTTGCGCTGCCCCCGTGATCACCGCTACACGCGCGTCACTCCCTTGCATCGTTCACCTCCAGTGTCTGTGATTCCTCACGCAAACTGGTGATTGAAACTCGGCTCCGAATCCGTTACGGTCATTTCTGGAATGCGCGCCCGATCCCATCACCGCAACATTCGGGGTTATCTCTTTTTCGCGAGTCTTGCGCTGGCGCTCTTTGGGTTGTCTGCCGCGCCCACACAGGCAGGAAGTACCTCGAAGCCGTTGTGTCCTCTCGCCGAAAAGTGCCCGTGTTCGCGGTTCCTCGTCGCTCACGGCGCGGCGATGAACGGAACAATGGCCGGAATGCGGAATGGCTCCGGCGATTCGATGCAAATGGCGAGCATGGGGAAGGGCGAACGCGCGTCTTTCATCGGTCAGGTTCTCGATCACAGCAGCGCCGGGACCAGCGCGGAACCTGCGTCCACGCCACACCCGATGCTGATGAAAAGCGCCGGGGATTGGACGCTGATGTTTCACGGCAGCGCCTTCGTCAACGCGATTCAGCAAACCGGCCCTCGCGGCGGCGACAAAGTGTTTAGCACAAGCTGGCTAATGCCGATGGCGCAGCGATCCCTTGGGCCCGGCACCCTGACTTTGCGCGGAATGTTCAGCCTCGAGCCCGCCACAATCACGGACCGGCAGTATCCAGAACTCTTTCAGATTGGCGAAACGGCCTTCGGAAAGCCAATCGTGGACGGCCAGCACCCTCACAATTTCTTCATGGAGTTAGCCGCGCTCTACGACGTCAAGCTAGGGGAAGATATTCTGCTTTCGTTTTACGCTGCGCCTGTTGGCGATCCCGCGATGGGTCCCGAAGCGTACCCGCACCGCACGTCAGCCAGTGAGGATCCACTCGCGGCGCTCGGCCATCATTTGCAGGACTCGACGCACATCTCCGACGACGTCGTGACACTCGGTCTGACATACAAGATTGCGCGCGTCGAAGTTTCCGGCTTCCATGGCCGCGAGCCGAATGAGAATCGCTGGACGATCAGCGCAGGCCCAATCGATTCGTGGTCCACGCGCCTGACGCTAAATCCCGCTCCAAACTGGAGCGGACAGTATTCCATCGGACGCCTCCACAGCCCGGAGCAACTCTTCCCCGCGGAAGACACCCTCCGCATGACGGCATCCGTCATGTACGACCGCCCGTTTGCCGGCGGCTCCGGAAGCTGGGCGACGACTCTCGTCTGGGGACGCAACAAGGATTTTCCCGGCGGCGAAGTCTTCAACAGTTATCTTGGCGAAAGCACCGTCCGCTTTGCGCGTCACAACTACGCGTGGACGCGAATTGAAAACGTCGATCGCACGAATCTCCTGCTGCTCGGCGAGAATCCGCTGCCGCCGGGATTCGAGGAACATTTCCTCGCGCGCGTGCAAGCCTACACGCTTGGGTACGATCACGAATTCAATTTCATTCCCCGCGTCTCGAGCGCCGTCGGAGGGCAATTCACGCTGTATGGCAAGCCGGCTTTCCTCGACTCCACCTACGGCGCGCATCCCACCGGCTTTCTTCTGTTCGTTCGTCTGCGTCCCGTCCCGCTGGAAAAGTAGGCATGGGCTCCGCCGCCGCGATCCACCGCAACATAAACCTTGCCGGTTCGTGGTTCTTCCGCTTTGTTGAACAGCGCAGTGTGGTCATGTATGATCGCGTCGCCGCAGCTTTCATCTAGGAGTTTTCTCGCCGTGTGTCTCCGGAGGACTTCCATGCGAACGGTTGCTATATCCCGACCTCTGATGGCCGTCGTTGCTGTGCTTTGCGTATCGTGCTTTGCCGGTTCGATCCAGTTAGCTCAAAGCCAATCGCGTCCCGGGACCGCAACCAAGAGCAAGGCGTGCCCAAACGATGACACGGGACTGAAACTGCCGAACGGTTTCTGCGCCACGGTATTTGCGGACGGCGTGGGTCACGCTCGCGACATGGTGGTTGCTTCGAATGGAGTGGTTTATTTAAACACCTGGGCCGGCTTATACTACGGCAACGGCTCGACTCATCCGGGCGGATTCCTTGTAGCTCTGCAAGACAAGACGGGAGTGGGGAAAGCGGACTCGGCCGAGCGCTTCGGAGAGACCGTCCAGAGTGGAGGCAAGGGCGGTACCGGAATTGGCCTCTACAAGGATTCGATCTATGCGGAGATCAATGATCGCATCGTCCGCTACTCCCTGCCCGCCGACGCCATCGTGCCGAAAGATCCTCCGGCGACGATTGTTTCAGGATTACCTATCACGGGCGACCACCCGATGCATCCGTTCATCATCGATTCCGAGGGCACGATGTACGTCGATGTGGCGAGCGCGACCAACTCATGCCAAGTCAAGAATCGAACGCTGAAATCGCCCGGCATCGATCCCTGTGTGGAGCTCAAGACGCGCGGCGGCATCTGGCGCTACGACGCAAACAAGACCGACCAGGTCTTTTCACCCGCGGAACGCTTCGCGACCGGAATACGCAACGGCGAAGGCTTTGCCATCGATGCATCCAGCCACATGTTTCTGACGCAGCATGGCCGGGACCAGCTCCATGCCAATTGGCCGGACTTTTACAAGCCAGAACAGGAAGCCACGCTGCCAGCCGAACAAATGATGCTCCTGAAAGAGGGCGGCGACTACGGTTGGCCCGAATGCTATTACGACCCATTCGTAAAAAGCCTGGTCTTGGCGCCCGAATATGGCGGCGACGGCAAGAAGATTGGAATTTGCGCCGACAAGCTTGCTCCAGTCGCGGCGTTCCCCGCGCATTGGGCGCCGAATGGAATGGCCCATTACGACCAGCAGCAGTTCCCGGCGCGGTACCGCGACGGTGTATTTATCACCTTCCACGGATCCTGGGACCGCGCGCCCTATCCGCAAGGCGGCTACAACGTCGTTTTTCAGCCTCTTGATGGCGACCATGCATCTGGCCGGTGCGAGATTTTTGCGGATGGCTTCGCGGGAGCCGTCAAATCTCCCGACCGAGCCCTGCATCGCCCGAGCGGCATCGCTGTTGGGCCAGATGGTGCGCTCTACATTTCCGACGACGTGCGCGGACGAATCTATCGCATTGTCTACCGCGGCGTGGCCGGCGCTAACGTTGCTGGGCCACCATGTCCAAGCGCAACGGCTCCAGCCGGTGAAATCGTCGGAGCACACCCGAAGCCACCCGAGGGTACTCATCCGGACGCCGGTGTTACTGCCTCCGCCATGGCTGTTCCCGCAGGAGCAACGCCGGAAATGGTTGCGCTTGGCGAGCAAATCTACACCGGCCAAGTGGGCGCAGCTGGATGTACCGGCTGCCACGGGCAGACCGGCCACGGCTCGAACCTGGGTCCTGATCTGACGCGCGGGAAATGGCTGTGGAGCGATGGAAGCTACGCCGGAATCAAAAAAACGATAACCGATGGAGTCCCGCAACCGAAAAGGTTTAGGAACGCAATGCCGGCGATGGGTGGTACGCAGCTTACGCCTGAGCAATCGTCGGCGCTTGCGGCGTATGTCTGGAGCTTGAGCCACTCGAAAACAAAAGCGGCGACCACGCATTAGGACAGGCGCGCGCTTCCCGGCCCGTGATGCTATACTGGCTTCGCAAACGCGCCCGCAAGACACTCGATTTGTCCGCGGAGAGGTGGCCGAGAGGCTTAAGGCGGCGGTTTGCTAAACCGTTGTAGGGGCTAAAACTCCTACCGGGGGTTCGAATCCCCCCCTCTCCGCCAGATTTACGGCCTCTGTTTTTTCGCTCGCACAATGTAAACTCCCCGCAAATCCACTCGAGAAGAGCGCGAGCGAACGAAGAGTCGTTCTTGCGTTGTCTGGACACGAGATGCACTCGTCGGCACAGCCGGTAGCTGAAACCCAAACGGCGGACGCTGGACCGCAAGCTCCGTCGGCGAGGAATCGGATTGCGAGCGCGCGTCCGGGGCTGATGCTGGCCGCGCGCGCGTGTCTCCTGGTCGTGCTCCCGTTCTCGATCTATTTCGCGGCGCGACAGGGCGTCGCCGCCTGGTATTTCCGGAAAAGTCTGCCCCAGGATATCGAAGCAGCTGCAAAATGGGATGCCGGCAATCCGCAATATCCCAGCGCCCTCGGCACGTTGATGCGCTTCTATGCGGATAATCCGAGTCCCGACCCTATCGTGCGCCTCTGCGAGACCGCCGTCAGGCTGAGCCCTAATGAGGCCCACTATTGGGCCGACCTTGGCGCCGCTTACGATTGGGCGGGACGGCCGAATGATGCGCTTCATGCTTTCGAATGGGCTCACGATCTTTTCCCCAATTCTCCCGATATCAATTGGAGTCTTGCGAATTTCTACATCCGCGTGGGAAGACCAAACGACGGCCTGCAAGTGCTTCAGAAAGTCCTGACAGAGGGTGGCATCGACGAACGGCAGGTCTTCTCGCTCGCAACGCACGCTGCGCCTGACAGCGATGTGGTTCTGAACGAGGTGCTTCCCGCACGAGCCCCTTTCTTGATCGACTATCTCAATTTTCAATCGACTGCCGGAAATATCGATGCGGCGAAGGCTGTCTGGGCAAGGTTGCTTGAATCGGGACAACCGTTCGAACTGCATCAGGCATTTCCTTACTTTGACGCGCTAATCCATCACAAAGACCTGGACGCCGCTTCGCAGGAGTGGGCGGAACTGGGGGACCGATTCCCGAGCCAAATTCGCGAGCGAATTTCCCCGGAGAACTTGGTCACCAACGGTGATTTTGCGTTCGAGGTCTTGAATGGCGGATTCGACTGGCGCGTCAATCCGGTTCAGGGAGCAACCGTAAGCATCCAGCAAGCCAACTCCCGGGGCACCGGCTCGCTTCAAATCGAGTTTGACGGCAGCCGCAATCTGGAATACGAGGACGTTCTCCAGCTCGTGCCAGTTCAGCCGCGAACCCGCTATCAATTCTCGGCCCAAATTCGCGGCCGCGGAATCACCACAGACAGCGGGCCGAGGTTTCAGGTTTTCGACATCGCGGACATGGCCAAGCTGTTTGCCGCCACCGAAAATCTCGTGGGCACGTCCGATTGGTCGACGGAGACGTTGAATTTTCAGACGTTGCCAGAGACGCGGCTCCTGGTTGTGCGGTTTGCGCGCCCGGCAAGCTCAAAGCTCGACAACAAAATCTCAGGTACCGTGTGGATTCGCCGCGTCTCTCTGGTGCGGGAAGGACAATGAGGCAGGTCGCTATGCGCTATTTCGACAAGCTATCGAACCGCTCGATTGAACAAGTCGATTGTTTCCATCAAGAAGGAGAACGTTGAACCGGAGGGTCACTAAGCGATAAAATCGAAACAGATTCTTCGCGGAACCCGCCCAAGAAGATACTGGGATGGCAGAGAGCTTCGCATACGGCGAAAAGCAGAATTCTCTCGGCATTGCTGAGAGCCGAGTCCACCCTCGCACCGAAGTCCGCGCCTTGGCTTACATCGAGCTATCTGACGAGAACGCGGGCTTAATCCTCAATATCAGTGAAGATGGGCTGGCTGTTCAGGCAGTACAAGTGGTCACCTCCGACCATTTGCCCAGGATGCGGTTTCGACTGCCGAAAACCGACCGCACGATCGAAGTTGCCGGCAGAATGGTGTGGCAGCTCAGGTCCAGGAAGGAAGTGGGCATTCAGTTTGTTGATCTATCCGATGCCGCCCGCGCCCAGATACACGAGTGGATCGCCACCGAGCCTTCGCGTCTGGCCGCTCCCCCGGAACCTGTGCGGCGGCGAGCCCTCCAGCCTGACAAACCCTCGCGCTCGGGCCCTGTCGACACCGAGCGTGAGGTTTCGATAGCTGCCATAGAACCCAAGGTGCCGCTCGAACCGGTGGCCTTCGTTCCGCCAGACTCGATTCCGTCGAGTCCGGCGGAGCCGTATGTACCCGCCGAAGAAACAGCGTTGAACGTTTCGCCGGCTGAAACTTCTCCAGAGTCAGAGGAATTCATTCGCCCACCCGAGCTTCCCGACACGCTTCCCCAACCGGTTTTGGGTTCATTTCCACTCGGGCGCATGTCCGTTCCGGATTTGCGGCGCGCCGAGCCACCCGCTGTACACGTCGCACCGCCCAGGGTTCTCCCGAACAGCAGTCCCAATATGCTGGCCTGGAAGGCGCCCATGGCTCCAGCGATGACCACGGAACTCAAGAAACCGCGACGCTGGTGGACTTACGCTGCCGCTCTTGGAATCATCGCCGCGTTGGGATTTGCCGGGCTGGTGATGATCGATCCGGACGTCATCAGCCGACCGCACGTCACAACACTTTCTCAGGCGCCCGACGCGACAACGGCTCCCGAATCACCGAGCCCGCAGCAAGCAGCTCCCAAAGGTAACTCCGGCAACGCGCCAGGGCAGCAGATGCCGCAGAGACCACCCGGACTTGGGAACGATGGAAAGGCCTCTCACAGTCAGAGCGGCGTAAGTCAGCCAACCTACCCGCCGCTGACGTCGCAAGCGCGTCCCCCGGTGATCGTAAACCCGCTCGCGCCAGCAAACTCGCTCGCGAGTCCCCGCGACGAAGCACCAGCTTCCGGCGCGGGCGCGAAGTCGACGCGAGATCAATCTGACCGGCAGGCGAATGGTTCGTTGCCGACAGCGCAGCCAAGTCAGCGACAGACACTCCCACCTCAGACGGCGACGCCGACTGCTATCGCCACTGAGCAGCAACAGACGCCCGCGCCGACAGCTTCGTCGAATCTGACGCCTGTTTCAGGCAGCCAGCCAGCGGCCCCACGAAAAGACCAGGACGCGTATGCGGCGTCGGCCAAGCGCGACCAGGACGCTCTTGCGGCGGCAAATCAAAACAAGGCGCCCGCTCAATCCTCCATTGTATTGCCGAGCACGCAAGGTTCGCCTGTGGTACCGAGCGTGCCGCTGTCGGGAGTTCCGAGCGGTTCGGTGGGCGCGACTTCACAATTTCACGCGATTCGGATTCCGCCGGAGCTGAGGGCGAAGGGTTCGCAGCTCGGTGGCAATTTGCAATTAGGGCAGATGCTATCGAGCTATTCGCCCTCCTATCCGATTGACGCGGCCCGGCAAGGCGTGGAAGGAATTGTGAAGCTCGATGCGATTGTCGGTACGGACGGAACCGTTGAGAGCGTGCAGGTGCTGAGCGGCCCCGCAATGCTTACGGGAGTGTCGGTGGCGGCGGTGAAGCAATGGCGCTACGGACAAACTCTGCTAGGTGGGAAACCGATCGGAGCCGAACAGTACGTGACGCTCGTCTTCAGGCTCGCAAAGTAAGCGTTGTGGAGGGCCTCAATCCGCTATAGTCGCGGCGCTGACTGGCGGAGGAGTACTCTTGTGACCGGCTAGCGCGACCACCGCTCCGACGGCGCCTGCGGCGCCTGCGACACCCAAGATGATGTATCCCGTGTGGCTGTTGCTCGGCTTCTGCACCGACGTTGTGGTGGCGGGCGGAGCGGAAGCTTCTTGAGTAGGGCCGAGTTCACCTTGCGCAGAGATTTCGAGCGACTGGCCCACAGCCAGTACTCGGCCATTCGCGCCTTCCAGTGGAATCACACCAACGCTTCCATCAAGACATGAAACCGCGAAGGAGCCACTGGCGGTCTTATCGATGCGGGACGACGATTGCTCCGTCTGAATTACCGGAGCTATGACGTAGTTCCCTGCTCGCAGCGTCACGTCCGTGGCCTGGGCGAACGAGGTCATGATCACCGTTCCCGACGTGAGCTCGGCGAGAAAACGCGCATCCCCAGTGAACGTCACGTGAGTCTGCGTTGAGAGCTTGAGAGAACCTTTGCCGGTCATGGTGAAGGTGGCGCTGCCATTGTCGCCCGTCAGCACCGTGTCGCCCGCAAAGATCGTCAGCACGGCCGGCGCAGGCGCGCCATTCACGTAGACGGTGCCAACCGTAGCGAGGGCGCCCAGAGGTTCGCGCGCTTGTCTCGACGAAGCGCCGCTCGCGCTAGCCGCGACCGGATACAACATCATTAGCACGGCCATCACAATGGCCATGGAGGGTCGGAGAGCGCGGCTTGAGAGGCTCGCTCTTGCGTTATGTGAGTTGAGCGCGATCCGATTCACAGTGACCCCTTCACAAAAACTCGATCTCGCGAACGATTGGCGAGCGGCTGGCTTGATCTAATTACCACCTCTTCTCCGGATTGTCCATAGCGCAGCTTCTGGGGTAAGCTTCGCGGCGCGAGCATCCCGTGAAAGTACTGCACATCGTCAAAACGGCTGTCGGCGCCACTTGGGCCTACGAACAGGTCCGCGTGCTGACCAGCCTCGGCGTCGACGTGGTGGTGGCGCTGCCATCGGCTGACCAGGGTCTCGGGCCGGCGTATCGCCGGGCCGGGGCCGAAGTCGTCGCGGTCAACCTGGATTTCCCTGCGCGGCGTCCGTGGCAGGTTCCCGGAGTTCTCGCGGCTTGCCGGGAACTTGTCGCGAAAGTTCAGCCCGACCTGATTCATTGCCATCATGTGGGGACCATGCT
>Ga0070761_10001756_pt1 | contig 13508 bp, 15 predicted proteins | sample HubBroMetageREF1_FD_66724 | JGI IMG/M metagenome (GOLD analysis project Ga0070761, IMG submission 66724) | Reference soil microbial communities from the Hubbard Brook experimental Forest, New Hampshire, USA - Hubbard Brook CCASE Soil... | ecosystem: Environmental > Terrestrial > Soil >...
AGTGACCGAAGCAGGCTCCGCGGCGTCCTGCTGGAGCGCACGATCCGCGTGACGGCCTCACAGGGCAGCGGCCGGCCACAAGCGACGCAGATCTGCAGGCTGCGGCCAGGCGGCGCTGTGTCGCCTTTATCTGACGTGACCCTCAGTTCCTGCATCCGAGCCCCCGTAAGATCGTGACTCGGGTCCGCGGGAGATACATCGATGCGCAGTGTTCTCGCTCTCCTCACGCTGGCCATTGCCCTGGGCGCGACGGCGGATGTGGATGCCGGCAGTGCCGACAATGTACGCACCGCCGAGCGGGTATTTCTCGAGGGCATGGCCAGCGGGAGCTTCGCACAGCTGCAGGATATCTATGCGCCAGGCTTTGTGGCGCACGCGGCCTTATTCAATTACACGCTGCAACAAGACATGGCCTCGACCGCCTCGTGGCACGCGGCGATGCCGGACCTGTCGGTGACGGTGAAACGCGCGGTCGCAGACCGCGATCACGTCGCCCTGCACTGGAAGGCCGTGGGGACCAACACCGTGGCCGCCGGCGGATTGCCGGGCAAGGGTGAGCGTATGGGCATCGAGGGCATGACCTTCTTCCGCTTCGTCTCGGGACGTATCGCGGAAGAATGGAGCGTGCTCGATGTCGCTCCTATCTCGAAGCTGCTGGAACAATAATTACGACTGCACGCTTAGTCGCTGCAGTGGCAGAGCGCGTCCTTGAAGCCTGCGTTGCTCATCGCCAGCGTCGCATCATCGAGCGCCTCGTTGAGGGTCTCCTGGTAGTTCAGCACGCTCCCCGCGTAGCCGTAATTGCCGCCATGACCCTGCACGGTCGTTTTCCAGCAAACCTTGCCCGCCGGACTCTGCAGGCGCGCCGTGAGCGCGATCCCGGCGGCGTAGCTGGCGCGGTGCCAGATGCTCTCGGTGGTATTGAGCGAATCGAGAGAGATCTGCAGTCGCGGGCCCGCGCCGGAAAAGTTGATGCCATTCTGTGTCAGGAAGCTCTGTACACCCTCGTGCACCCAGGCGGCCGGGTCGGTCGAGGCGGACACGTCCGCCTTGAGCGGCTTGCTCTCGTGCGTACGGACGCCCAGCACTTTATCGGCACGCGCGTCCTGCACTTGCAGCTGTGACACGCTGTTACAGGACAGCGAGCCGAGCTGGCCCGCGTTCTTGGGATTCTGACTATAGGCGAGGGGTATGGACAGCGGGTCGACCCGCGAGACCTCACACGCGCACAGGAGCAGGCCGGCGGTGGTGATGAGCAGTGTTGCTTTGCGCATGGCGGGATTCCCTCGGGTGGAGATCTCATCATAAGGGATCCGCGGGCCCGGGACAGTCATTCGCCGCCCAGGCGCGTGCCGTAATGACTGAGCAGAATCTGGACACCGAGGTAGCCCATGAACTCCACCTGGCCGGGCGCATTGCCGGCGAGACTTCGGCCGGCCATGAACAGCAGGATAAAACTGCGGTTGAGCTTGTAACGACCACCGAGGTCAAGCGTGACGACATTCGGTGAGCTGCCCATGACGTGATCGTTGTAGAGCTCGGCATCGAGTTCCAGACGTTCGCTCACGGCCCCGCCGGCGACCAGCCCGAGGATGCGTTCGGTGGGGCCGTGGCGATCGGGCAGGTAGTAGCCCAGCTCGAAATTCACACCGACCGGGCCCAGTGCCTTGGCGGCCTCGAGCGGCAACAACAGCCGCGGCCCGTCGCCCGCGAGCCCGTCGCGCTGTGCACGTGCGCTAGCTGCAATCTCCAGCTGCGGAAAGGTCGAAAACTGCCAGCCGCCCTCGCCTTGGTCGAAGAAGCGCCATTTGATTCCGGGCAAGCCGTTGCCCCAGCCGGAGGCACGCGCTTCGCCATCCTTCAACTGCACCACGTAGGGCACCTCGTAGGTCAGCTGAATGCGGTTGCCGAGGCCAAAGTTGAGGTCGATCTGCGGCAGCTGGTAGGAGCTCAGCCCGGGCCCGAGCGTCGGCATGCTGCCGAGATTGATCTCCCAGTTGCCATTGCCGGGCGTGCCGGGGTCATTGGTCAGATAGGGCGGCCCGGCATCGGCCAGGGCGCTCACGGGACGCAGGGCGGCGAGCAGCAGGCAGGCGCGGGCGAGGCGCCAGGCGCCCGTTGCGGGAGATCTCCTCATCAGACGTGGCGTATCACGTTCACGCGCGTGCCGACAAGTCCGGGCGGCCACGGGCGTCGCGCTCTGTCATCATGAGAGTCTTGGGCGGCAGCGCCGCGCCGCCGGAGATTGAGGGGTGCCAACGAAAATGCCCGCGCGTGCCAAGCGGCGCTGTCGCTGGGCCGAGGGCGCGGATCCGGACATGGTCCGCTACCACGACCGGGAATGGGGCCGGCCGGTTCACGATGACCGACATCTGTTCGAGATGCTGACGCTCGAAGGAGCGCAGGCGGGTCTTTCCTGGTCGACCATCCTGCGCAAGCGCGCCGGTTATCGCCGTGCCTTCGCCAACTTTGACCCACGGCGCGTGGCGCGCTTCGATGCGCGCCGGCGTGCCACGCTGATGCATAACAGCGGCATCGTACGCAACCGCCTCAAGATCGCAGCGACGATCAGCAATGCGCGTGCTTTCCTGGCCGTGCAGCGCGAATGCGGCTCGTTCGACCGCTATCTGTGGGCTTTCGTCGGCCGCCGTCCGCTGCTCAACCGGCCGCGTGGCCGGCTGCCGGCGCACACCGCGCTCAGCGATCTCATTTCCAAGGACCTCGCCCGGCGCGGCTTCCGCTTCGTCGGCAGCACCATCATCTACGCCTTCCTGCAGGCGGTCGGCGTCGTGAACGACCACGCCCGCGACTGCTTCCTGAGCCTGCCCCGCCGCCGGCCCAAGCGCAGCAGCGCATCCAAGTAGCGTCCGGCCGCGAGCGCCTCTTAAGATAGTCGTCCGACACAATCATCAGGACCCCGTCTATGAAGGCACTTCTTGCGATGGCGTGCATCACGGCGCTCGCGGCGACCGCGCCGGTACACGCGGACTGCACCTACCCCCCGGCACCGAGCAAGATCCCGGATGGCGCCTCAGCCACTCTGGAGGACATGCTCGCCGGACAGAAGGCGGTCAAGGACTACCAGAAATCGATGGACGACTACGTCAGCTGCATCGACAAGGAGTTGGAGGCCAAGATTGCCCAGGGAGGCGATCAGCTCAAGCCGCAGCAGAAGGCCGACATGCAGAAGATGGAGGCGCAGAAGCACAACGCCGCCGTCGACCAGGAACAGGCCATCGCCGACCGCTTCAACGAACAGGTCAAGGTCTTCAAGGCGAAAACCGCCGACAAGAAGGGCTGAGTGCTGACGCCGGCCGAGGCAGACCGGCTGATCGGGCAGCATCTGCAGTGCCTGCCCATCGAGTCGCTGCCGCTCACGCAGTGCGCGGGTGCCGTGCTGCGCGAAAATATCTATGCCGAGCGCGACGCCCCGCCCTATGACCGCGTGGCCATGGACGGCATCGCGCTCGACAGTCAGGCGGTGAGTGACGGCGCGCGCAGTTTCCGCATCCAGGCCACCCAGGCCGCGGGCGATGCGCCCTTGCGGCTGGCCGCAGCCGCCGACTGCATCGAAGTCATGACCGGCGCGGTGCTGCCGGAAGGCGCCGACTGCATCGTGCCGGTCGAGGACCTGACAGTGGCGCAGGGCCGCGCTGAGCTGTCGGCGCAGGCGCGCGCCGAGCGCTGGCAGCACGTGCACCGGCGCGGCACCGACAGCCGTCAGGGGACGCTGCTGCTGGCCGCGGGCCAGCGCCTGCGCGCCCCGGAGATCGCCATCGCCGCCTCCGCCGGCATGGCGCGCATCCGTGTCAGCAGCCAGCCGATGCTGGTGGTCATCTCCACCGGCAACGAGCTAGTCGAGCCGGGCGAACCGGTGCTCGATCACCAGGTGCGCCGCTCGAACGCCTATGCGATCGTCAGCGCCCTGCGCGAGCACGGCTTTCAGCGCGTCGCCGACGACCACCTGCGGGATGATGCCGGCGAACTGCGCCAGCGGCTGCATTTTCACCTCGAGACCCACGACGTGCTGGTGCTGTCGGGCGGGGTATCGATGGGCCGCTTCGATCTGGTGCCCCAAGTGCTCGAGGAACTGGGGGTACGCGCGATTTTTCATAAAGTCGCGCAGCGCCCCGGCAAGCCCTTGTGGTTCGGGGTGGCACCCTCGGGCGCTGCGGTGTTCGGGCTGCCCGGCAACCCCGTCTCGACGCTGGTGTGCCTGACGCGCTACGTGCTGCCTGCGCTGCGCGGCAGCCTGGGCCAGAGTTCGATTCCGGCGCAGCGCATGGCGCTCGGGGCGGCCTGCACCGTAAAGGCGGCGCTCACGCACTTCATGCCAGTGCGCATCGAGCAGGACGACTGGGGTCGTGACTGGGCCCTGCCCGCACCTACCAATGGCTCCGGGGACTTCAGCGCGCTCGCCGGGACGGACGGATTCGTGGAACTGCCGCCCGGGCCCAACACCTACGCCAAAGGCTTCGTAACGCGCCTGTATCGCTGGGCGTGACGCCCCGGGCTTGCGGGCGCCGGCCGCGCCCCCACGATGGGTAGATAGCCAGTTGCCCCCGCCCTGCGCATACTTGTTTGGCCTATGCCCGCGCACGACGTCATTGTTCCCCTGAAGGCGCTGCCCGCGCCGCGCGACACGCTCGGCCGGCCGATGCGCGACCTGCGCATCTCGGTGATGGACCGCTGCAACTTCCGTTGCCCGTACTGCATGCCGCGTGAGACCTATCACGAGCGCTACCGCTTCCTCGGCTCGCACGAGCGGCTGTCGTTCGATGAGATCGTGCGGCTCACGCGGCTGTTCGTGCAGCTCGGCGTGCGCAAGCTGCGCCTCACCGGCGGTGAACCGCTGCTGCGCGCCAACCTGCCGGATCTGATCGGCGATCTCACCGACATCGCCGGCGTCGAGGATGTGGCGCTCACCACCAATGGCGTGCTGCTGGCGCGCTACGCCAGCGAGCTCAAGGCGGCCGGCCTCAGGCGTGTCACCGTGAGTCTCGACAGTCTCGACCCCGAGGTGTTCGCGCGCATGAGCGGCGGCTTTGGTGGCGTCGCCGAAGTGCTCGATGGAATCGAGCACGCACGTCGCGCTGAACTGCTGCCGATCAAGGTTAACGCCGTCGTGCAGCGCGGTGTGAACGAACACACGGTGCTGCCGCTGCTCGAGCGTTTCCGCGGCAGCGGCGTTGTCGTGCGCTTCATCGAGTACATGGACGTGGGCAACCGCAATCATTGGCGCTCCGAGCTGGTGGTGCCCGCGAAGGAGCTGATGGGCCTGATCAGCGCACGCTGGCCGCTGCGGCCGCTCGAGCCGGAGTATCGCGGCGAAGTGGCGCGGCGCTACGCCTTCACCGATGGCCAGGGGGAGATCGGCTTCATCTCTTCGGTCTCGCAGCCCTTCTGCGGCGAGTGCTCACGCGCGCGCCTGTCCTCTGACGGAGTGATGTACACGTGTCTGTTCGCCACGCACGGCACCAGTCTGCGCGATGCGCTGCGCGGCGGCGCCAGCGATGATCACCTGCTGGAACTGCTGCGCCAAGTGTGGCTGAAGCGTACCGATCGCTACAGCGAGCAGCGTGCGACTCTGCGCCATGACGCAGGCGAAGAGCGCAAGGTCGAGATGTTCTACATCGGTGGCTGATGGCGCGCGCGCGACTCACGCATCTGGATCGCCGCCGCCGGCCGACGATGGTGGACGTCAGTGCCAAGAAGGTGACCCAGCGGGTGGCCGTCGCCGAGGCGCGCATCCGTCTGCCGCCGGTCGTCGCGCGCGCGCTGCGCGCGAGCGGCCACCGCACCAAGAAGGGCCCAGTGTTCGACACTGCGGTGATCGCCGGGGTGCTCGCGGCCAAACGCACTCATGAGCTGATTCCCTTCTGTCATCCGCTCGCCATCGACAACTGCCAGGTGAAGATCGAGCAGCGCGCCGCTGAGATCCGCGTGCGCTGCGAGGTGTCGGTGCAGCACCGCACCGGCGTCGAGATGGAGGCGCTCACCGGCGCCGCGGTCGCCGCACTCACCGTCTACGACATGTGCAAAGCGCTCTCGCACGACATCGAGATCACGCAGTTGCGCCTGCTGGCCAAATCCGGCGGCCGCCGCAGCTTTGCCCGCGGCCAGGCAGGCGCACGATGAGCAGTGCAGCGGGCGGCGCCTCCGGTGCCGAGGCGGCGCCGCTTTATGGATTGGTGCTGGCGGGCGGGCGCAGCACCCGCATGGGCCAGGACAAGGCGGCGCTACGCTACGCAGATGAGCTGCCGCAGCTGCAGCGCGCCGTGCAACTGCTCGAAGCCTACGTGGTGCGTGCCTACGTCTCCGTGCGCGCCGACCAGGCCGCCGAACCGCTGCGCGCGCGCTTCGCGCAGATCCGCGACGCACACGACAACCTCGGCCCGATCGCCGGGCTGCTGGCCGCACAGGCGCAGCATCCGCAGGCCGCCTGGCTGGTGCTCGCCTGCGATCTGCCGCTGCTCGATGACGCGACGCTGGCGCACCTGCTGCGCGCACGCGCGCCGACGCGCAGCGCGACGGCCTATCGTTCCAGTCACGACGGTCTGCCGGAGCCGCTGTGCGCGGTCTACGAGCCGCGCAGCGCCGCCGCACTCCGTGCCTGGGTCGCCGCCGGCAGAAATTGCCCGCGCAAGTTCCTGCTGAGCGTCGACACCGAGCTGCTCACCGAGCCCGCTGCGCGTGCGCTGGACAACATCAACACCCCGCAGGAGTATGGTTCCGCCATGGATCTGGTACGCCAAAAAACCGCGCCCGCCGCTGCAGCAACCCGCAACCTCAGCGTGCAGTACTACGCGCTGTTGCGTGAGCAGGCGGGCCGGCGCGAGGAGACCCTGCTGACGAGCGCCCGTACGCCGGCGGAGCTGTACGCGGAGCTGTCGCGCCGCTATCCGTTCTCGCTCCCGGCCGAGATGCTGCGGGTCGCCATCAACAGCGAATTCCGTGATTGGGCGACGCCGCTGCAAGAGGGCGATGCGGTGGTGTTCATTCCGCCAGTGGCAGGCGGCTGAACGGCGATGGTGCGCTTCGAGTTTGCCCGCGGAGCGATCGACACTGCGTCGCTGCAGAGGACGCTGCGCGACCCGGCGTGCGGCGCTTACGCCGCCTTCGAGGGTTGGGTGCGCGACGTCAACGAGGGACAGAGCGTGCGCGCGCTCGACTATGAAGCCTTTGAGGCACTCGCGCTGCGCGAGGGCGAGCGCATCCTCAACGAGGCGCGCGAACGCTTCGGCGTGGCGCATGCGGGTTGCGTGCACCGGCTGGGAGAGCTGGCGATCGGCGATCTGGCCGTCTGGGTGGGTGTCAGCGCTGCGCACCGGCACGAGGCGTTCCTTGCCTGTCGGTACATCATCGATGAGGTCAAACAGCGTCTGCCGATCTGGAAGAAGGAGCACTACCTCAACGGTGACTCCGGCTGGGTCAACTGCGAGCGCTGCGCCGCGGGCGCCGCGCACGTCGCACACGCGCACCCCGCTTCCTAGCCGCGCACCTGTCCGGCGCCGCGCACCAGGTACTTGTAGCTGGTGAGCTGCTCCACGCCCACCGGCCCGCGGGCATGAAAGCGGTCGGTCGAGATTCCGATCTCCGCCCCCATGCCGAATTCGCCGCCGTCGGCGAACTGCGTGGAAGCGTTATGCAGCACGATGGCGCTGTCGACCTGCTGCAGAAAACGCTCGGCGGTAGCGCTGTTGTCCGTCACGATGGTCTCGGTGTGGGCGGAGCCGTAGCGCGCGATGTGAGCAATCGCCGCGTCGACACCGTCGACCACGCGTGCAGCGATGATCGCGTCCAGATACTCGGTATACCAGTCGTCCTCGCTCGCCGCGCGCACGCGCGCGTCCACCTGCTGCACCGCCCGATCGCCGCGCACCTCACAGCCGGCATCGAGCAGGTCCCGCACGATCGGCGCCAGGTGAGTGGCCGCGCAGGCCGCATCCACCAGCAGCGTCTCCGCGGCGCCGCAGATACCGGTGCGGCGCATCTTGGCGTTGAGCGCGACGCTGCGCGCCATGCGCAGGTCGGCGTCGCGGTCAACATAGACGTGACAGTTGCCCTCGAGATGGCCGATCACCGGCACACGCGCCTCGCGCTGCACTCGCTCCACCAGGCTCTTGCCGCCGCGCGGCACGATGACGTCGAGGTAGTCGGTCATGCCGGCGAGCATGTAGCCCACCGCGTTCCGATCGCTCGTCGGCACCAGCTGAATACATGCTTCCGGCAGCTGCGCCGCCACCAGGCCTGCGGCGAGGCAGGCGTGCAGGGCGGCGCTCGAGTGCTGGCTCTCCGAGCCGCCGCGCAGGATCACGGCGTTGCCGGACTTCAGACACAGCGCGCCGGCATCGGCGGTCACGTTGGGGCGACTCTCGTAGATGATGCCGATCACGCCCAGCGGCACGCTCACACGCTGGATCCGCAGTCCGTTGGGCCGCTGCCACTCGGCCAGTGTCCGACCAATCGGCTCAGGCAACGCCGCGACGGCCTCGAGGCTCTGGGCGGTCGCTTCGATGCGCGCCGCATCGAGCTGCAGCCGCTCGAGGCGCGCGCCGGAGAGATCCGCGGCACGCGCGGCCGCCAGGTCGCGTTCGTTGGCTGCGAGGATTGCGGCATGCTGGGCGCGCACCGCGCCGGCCGCAGCCCTCAGGGCGGCATTCTTCTGCGCGCTGCTGGCGTGCGCCAATACGGCGGCGGCCGCCACGGCGGCGCTGCCGAGCCGCTCCATCAGCGCGCCGACGGCCTCTGCCTGCGTCACGGCGTCGGCTCCGGCAGCGGCAGCGCCGCGTCTGCGCCTTGCCTGCGCAGCAGCACCAGATCGTCGCGATGGATCATTTCATCGCGCCCGCGAAAGCCGAGCAGCTCGGCGATCTCGGAAGACTTGCGTCCCATGATGCGCGCGGCATCGCCGTCGGAGTAGGCGACGATGCCGCGCGCGACTTCGACGCCCTCGGCGCTCAGCACACTCACCGTGTCGCCGCGGTCGAAACGTCCGCGCGCGCCGGTGACCCCGGCCGGCAACAGGCTGCGCCCCTCGAACAGCGCGCGCAGCGCACCGTCGTCGATGGTGAGCGCGCCGGCCGGACGCAGCGTGCCTGCGATCCACTGCTTGCGCGCCGCCGCCGGTGTCGCCGTCGGCACAAACCAGGTGCAGTCGGCGCCCTCTTCCAGGCGCCGCAGCGGATGACGGTGCGCCCCGGCGGCGATGCACAGGTGACAGCCGGCAGCGACCGCGATGCGCGCGGCGACGATCTTCGCGGCCATGCCGCCGGAGCCGACCCGCGAGGTGGCACGCCCCGCCATGGCCTCGATCTGCGGGGTGATGTGGCGCACCTCGCGGATGAATTGCGCCCCCGGGTCGACGCCCGGATCGGCGCTGTACAGTCCGTCGACATCCGACAGCAGCACCAAACAGTCGGCGCCGACCATCTGCGCCACGCGCGCCGCCAGCCGATCGTTGTCGCCGTAGCGAATCTCGGCGGTCGCCACTGTGTCATTTTCGTTAATGACCGGCAGCGCCCCCAGCTCGAGCAGCGACTCCAGCGTCGCGCGTGCATTCAGGTAACGGCGGCGGCGCTCGCTGTCCTCGAGCGTCAGCAGCACCTGCGCCACCGTCACATCGTTCGCCTCCAGCAGCTCCTTATAAGCGTGCGCCAGGCGGATCTGGCCCACCGCGGCCGCCGCCTGGCTCTCCTCCAGGCGCAGTGTGCCGTGCCGCAGGCCGAGCCGGCGCCGGCCGAGCGCGATCGCCCCAGAGGACACCAGAATCACGCGCTGGCCGCGCCGGCGCAGCCGCAACAGATCCTCGATCAGGCTCTCGAGCCAGGCGCGGTTGACGCGGCCTGAATCGGCGTCCACCAGTAGCGCCGACCCCACCTTCACGACGATGCGTCGCGCCTGCGTCAGGGGCGCCGCCAAGTCGGTCGAAGTCACGGTCATGCGGGGAAAACTATACGCATTCGGGCCGCGTTGCCCAAGGCGACGGCAGCCCCTACACTTATTGCCGGCGAAATGACGACAGGGTGGATTGGCGGTGAGCAGAGATTACGAGCCGGTGCCCGGCCAGTGGTACGAGAACGTCGAAGAAGAAGAATCTTTCCGCGTCCTGTCGGTGGACGAGGACTCCGAGCTGCTGGAGATCGAATACCTCGACGGCGACATCGAGGAGATCGACCTCGAGACCTGGCACGAGATGGACCTGGAGCGCATCGAGGAGCCCGAAGGCTGGTCGGAATCCGACGACGAGGACGACTCCGAGGACGACGAAGACTGGGACGAGGATGAGGACGAAGACGACGACGATGAGGACGATGACGACCCCGACGAGGATGAGGACGACGTCGACGAAGAACGGGATCAGTATTGACCGGCGCCGGCCTCGATAGCTGGTACCACGAAAAAGAATCGGCCTGGCTCTACCGGCAAGTAGCCGCCGCCGAACCCGACCCGAACAAGCGCGCCCTGTTTCTCAAGCTCGCCAGCGCCGCCGAGGAGCAGGCGGGTAAATGGCAGCTGGCCGCCGCGCGCGGCGGTGCCTCCAGCGCTGCGCGCACGTTCGCGCCGGCGCTGCGCGCGCGCATCGTCGCACGGCTGCTGCGCTACTTCGAACCGCGCGCGCTGCGCCCGGTGCTCGCGGCCATGAAGTTGCGCGGATTGTCGATCTACAGCACTCCCTCTGCGGTCGCAGGTCACGCCATGCCCACTTCCCGGGCCGAGGTGGGCGCGCGCCACCGCAGCCCGCTCGGCGGCGGGCTGCGCGCCGGGGTGTTCGGTGTCAATGACGGCCTGCTGTCCAATGTCAGCCTGGTGCTCGGCGTCGCCGGCGCCGGGGTCAGCAGCGGCTACCTGTTGACCGCGGGACTCGCGGGCTTGCTCGCCGGGGCGCTGTCGATGGCGGCCGGTGAGTACATCTCGGTGCGCTCGCAGCGCGAGATGTACGAATACCAGATCGCCCTCGAGCGCGAAGAGCTGGCCGAATATCCCGAAGAAGAAGCGGAAGAGCTGGCACTCATCTATCAGGCGCGCGGGGTCGATCTCGCCCAGGCGCGCGCGGCGAGCCGGGCGCTGCTCGCCAATCCGCAGGCGGCGCTGGATGTCCTCGCTCGCGAGGAACTGGGCCTCAACCCCGACGATCTCGGCTCGCCCTGGCAGGCGGCCATCACCTCGTTCGTCACCTTCGCCGCAGGGGCGAGCGTGCCATTGCTGCCGTTCCTGCTCGGCTTCACCGCGGGACGCGCCACGGTCATCGCGGCCGGCGTCACGCTGCTCGCGCTGTTCGTGGTCGGCCTCGGACTGTCGCTGTTCACCGGGCGCAACGCCGTTGGCGGTGCGCTGCGCATGGTGCTGATCGGCGGCGGGGCGGGGACGGTCAGTTTCCTGGTCGGCAAGGCGCTCGGCGTTGCGCTCGGCTGACCACCCGAGGCGCCGGCGCAGCGTTTGCGGGGGCTTGAAAAATCCGTGGCTGGCCTCACGCTGGCGGGTGTCGGGCGGTAATTGATAGAGTGCCCGGCAGAACGAACACTGACCTACCCCCTCCTTCGCATACAGGCTTAAGCCGTCATGAAACGCATTGCGTTGTTCCTCGCGACTAACCTCGCCGTCCTGCTGGTGCTGTCGGTGGTGGCGCATCTGCTCGGACTGGATGCCTGGCTCTCCGTGCACGGCGGCAGCCTCTCGGGCCTGTTGGTGTTCGCAGCGTTCTGGGGATTCACCGGTTCGCTGATCTCGCTTGCCCTGTCGAAGTCGATGGCCAAGATGTCCATGGGCGTCAAGGTCATCAGCCAGCCGACCACGGCCGATGAGCAGTGGCTGCTGTCGGTGGTCGAGCATCATGCGCGCACCGTCGGCGTCGGCATGCCCGAGGTCGGCATCTTCAACTCGCCCGAGCCCAACGCCTTCGCCACCGGCGCCAACCGCAACAACGCGCTGGTGGCGGTGAGCAGCGGCCTGCTGCAACGCATGAGCCGCCCGGAAGTCGAGGCGGTACTCGGTCACGAGATGACTCACGTCGCCAACGGCGACATGGTGACACTCACCCTGATTCAGGGCGTGATGAATACCTTCGTGATTTTCCTGTCACGGGTGATCGGCAGCATCATCGACCGCACGGTGTTCCGCTCCGACGATGGCCGTGGCATCGCCTCCTTCGCGGTCGTCATCGTGCTGCAGATACTGCTCGGCATCCTCGCCAACATCATCGTCATGTGGTTCTCGCGCTACCGTGAGTTCCGTGCCGACCGCGGCGGCGCACAGCTCGCCGGCACCGACAAGATGATCGACGCGCTCGAGGAGCTGAAGCGCGACACGCACCAGCCGCTGCCCGCGCGGCAGTTCGCCGCGTTCGGCATCGCCGACGGTAAGGTCGGCGGCGGTATCAAGCGGCTGTTCATGAGCCATCCGCCGCTGGATGAGCGCATCGCTGCGCTGCGTGCGCTCGGTGCTGGCGGCCGTTGAGCACGCGCACCCCGTCAGCTGTTCACCAATCGACGTACGCCGCCGGCGGCAGTGCCAGCGGCGCTGTCTCGCCCGGTTCACGGCAGCGGCAATTGCGGTGTACCTGAGTGAGGGGGCTGCGGATGGCTGAGCGACGAAGCGCATGGGTCGGCGCACTTCTGCTGCTGCTCGCAGCCTGTAGCCGGCAGCCAGCGGCGGTGCCGGCGGCAGAGGCTCCCCCGGCCACCGCGGCGCCCGCGGCGGCGGCACCGGGTGCGCAGGGGTCGCACATCGTGCTGACACCCGACAACGTACACCTCGAGTACAGCATCTACGGGAGCGGCGAGCCGGCCGTGCTGCTGGTGCACGGGTGGGCGGAGAATTCCAATTACTGGCAGGCGCAGGTCGAGCCGCTGCGTGCCCAGCATTACACCGTAGTCACCCTGAATCTCGCCGGTCACGGCGCCTCCACCAACAACCGCACCGACTGGTCGATCGCCAACTATGCGTCGGACGTCGCCACGGTGGCGCGCCAGCTGCCCAACAAGCAGCTGGTGCTGGTCGGTCATTCCATGGGGGCCGCGGTGGTGCTGGCCGCAACACCGCTCATCGGCCCACGGGTGATCGGCATCGTGGCCGTAGAAGCGCTGCGCTCGGTGGGTCAGCCGCCGCTCACGGCCGCCGAGGTGGAGCAGCGCGTCGCGCCCTTCAGTGCCGATTTCATCGGCGCGACCCGTAAGCTGGTGAGCGAATCGCTGTTCGAGAAGGGCGCCGACCCGGTGCTGGTGCAGAAGGTGTCCTACGACCTGTCGCTGGCCCGCCCGGCTGTCGCGGTGCCGAGCATGCGTGCGCTGCTGTCGATGGACCTGGCCGCCGTGCTGACGCAGATTCACGTGCCGGTGTACGCCATCAATGCGGATCTGGCGCCGACCGATGCCGTGCGCATCAAGAAGTCACTGCCCGACTTCACGCTCGATGTGATTTCCCACAGCAGCCACTTCCCCATGCTGGAAGATCCGTCGCGCTTCAATGCGCTGCTGTTGAAGGACGTCGCCGCGATCAGCCACAACGCT
>Ga0070761_10001758_pt1 | contig 13499 bp, 7 predicted proteins | sample HubBroMetageREF1_FD_66724 | JGI IMG/M metagenome (GOLD analysis project Ga0070761, IMG submission 66724) | Reference soil microbial communities from the Hubbard Brook experimental Forest, New Hampshire, USA - Hubbard Brook CCASE Soil... | ecosystem: Environmental > Terrestrial > Soil > Temperate...
GCTAAGGCGCTACATACGCGCCGACAGCCTTAAAGTCGCGCGGCTGTCAATCGACCGGGCGCCGGTCACCAAGGATCAAGGCGGCAAAGTCTCGATACCGCACATCGGCGTCCGGCAGTTTTCGATTGACGTGGTGGCGCTCGGCCCTGAGCTTGTGGGAACGGCCGCATCGCTGACCTTGAGCGGCAGCGGCGAACTGCACTCGCTGGAGGATGCGACGGCGGATGTCGTGGCGCGGAGGATCGGCGGCGACGGGGAGTACGTGGTGCGTTTTCGGTTCGATGCCTCCCGCATGGACGGTACCCTGACGGCGCGCGAGCCTGCCGGCGGCCCGCTCGAGAATCTGCTGCAGTTTCCCGGCTTGGGAGCTCTATCGGCGAGCATGACGCTGAGCGGCCCGCACCGCGCCGAACGCGTCGACCTGAAGGTCGATGCCGGCGATTTGCACGGCTGGGTCCATGGCGATGTCAATCTGGTGGAGCGCTCGGCGGATCTGGGCTATTCCCTTGAGGCACCGGCGATGCAGCCCCGCCCGGACCTGGCCTGGCAGCGACTTGCCTTGAGCGGGCGCTGGCAGGGCAATCTGTCGACACCGGCGGCCGACGGCCAGTTGGAGGTCGAGAAGCTGCGCATCGCGGGCGATACCCAAGTATCCACGCTCAACGCAACGCTTGGTTCCCAGGCAGGGCTGCTCACCGTCAACGCAGTGGCCGATGGTTTGGTGATTCCCGGGCCAAGGCCGCAGCTGCTTCGCCAGGATTCGCTGAAGTTCGAGGCCTCGCTGAGGTTGAACGAAGCTTCGCACCCGCTGGATCTGTCGGCCACACACCGGCTCTTTTCCCTTCGCGCGCATGCCGTCACCGTGGGCGAACAAAGCGTGTCGCTCGATGCGCGCCTGACGGACCTGGCGGCGCTCGCATCCATTGCAGGACAGGATGCGCGCGGCAATGCGTCGGTCAAGGCTCAGCTCTCAGGCAAACCCAGCGATGCGCATCTGATTCTGAATGCGGACATCAATTTCACCGGCGGGACCGCGCCCTGGATCGGCATCGTGGGCAACCGCGTAGCGCTGCAACTGACAGGCGGATTGACCGGCGCGGCGATCAATGTCGAGCGCCTGCAGGTGACCGGGCGCGCGTTGAACGCCTCGCTCAGCGGCAGCGCATCGCGGCCGCCGCCGGGCGCCGTGGGCGCCAACGCCGTGCCGGCAGTGCGAGCACGCTGGGATGCGAACCTCACGGATCTCGGTACTCTGTCGTCCCTCCTGGCGGGCCGCCTGAATGCCTCCGGGTCCTTGAGCGGAACCTGGGCGGCGCTCGCCGGCGATGCGCAGTTCGCCTCCACATTCTCGGTACGCGGCTCGACCAGCGGAACCCTGGCCGGAGTGGTGCACGCCCACGGTCTTACCTCAGCACCCGACGCCACGCTCCAGGCCCAAGGCTCCGTGGACGGGGCGCCTCTGGCGCTGGACTCGGCGCTGGAGCGCGGCGCGGGCGGCGCGTTTCGAGTCTTGGTGCATCGGGCAGATTGGAAGAGCGTGCACGCCGACGGCGATGTGTCGATCGGCGTCGAAAAGGCGTCCACCCACGGGCAACTGCGCTTGACGATCGGACAGCTCGGGGATCTGGATCGGCTGCTGGGCTCGAACATTCAAGGCAGCATCGACGCCACCGCCGATTTCAAGCAGGCTTCCGATAGTGCGCACGGGCAATTTCGAGTCGATGCCCATGATCTGATAGTGGGAAAAATCGCGGGTAATGCTCAGTTGACCGGCGAGGGTCAGCTGAACGCCTTGAACTTGAAAGTTGCGGCGCAGCTACCGAAGCTGCAGGGTTCGCCGGCCAGCCTCTCCGCCGCCGCACAGTTCAACCTGGATGCCGAGCTCGTGCATCTCTCCAGTGCCGTGTTCGACTATCGCGGACAGCAACTGCGCCTGCTCAAGCCCGCGCAAATCTCTCTGGCGGGCGGCGTAACGATCACGCAGCTCGAGATCGGCGCGCAGGCAGCGGTGTTCCAGCTCGATGGGCGCGTGTCGCCGACGCTGGATTTGAGCGCATCGCTGCACCATCTCGAACCCGCGCTGGTGAACGCCTTCGAACCCGACCTCCTAGCCGAAGGCAGCATCGAGGCGAGCGCCCATCTCCAGGGAAGCCCCGACGCGCCGACCGGCCGCATCAGCTTTGATGCGGCCGGCATTCGGCTGGGGGACAACACGATCACCGGGCTACCGCTGCTCGAAATGCGCGTCACGGCCGAACTCATGGGCGACTCCGCGACTATCGACGGTAGCCTGCGCGCCGGCACCACCTCCGTGTTGACCGTGTCCGGCACCGCGCCGCTCAACGATGCGGGCACATCGAATCTCAAGATGGTCGGCAAGCTGGATGTCGGATTGCTCAATCCATTGCTCGAGGCGCGTGGCCAGCGCGCGACGGGAGATCTCGCCATCGACGCCACGCTCGCCGGGACTATGTCCGATCCACAGATTGGCGGCACCATCAATCTTTCGCAGGGGAGCCTGCGCGACTATGGGCGCGGCGCCAGCCTCTCGGACATCACAGCGCAGATCGTCGGCACCGAAGGCAGGCTGCAGATCAACAGCTTTAAGGCCACGGCCGCTCCGGGCACGGTATCGATCACGGGCACGATCGGCGTGCTGCAGCCCGGTCTGCCCGTGGACTTGAAGCTGATCGCCAAGAATGCGCGGCCGATTGCGAGCACCCTCGTCACGGCCAACCTCGATGCCGATCTGCACATCAGCGGCATGTGGCGCGAACGCATCGATGTAGCCGGATCGGTGCGTTTGAACCGCACCGATATCGGGATTCCCAACACCTTGCCGCCCAGCGTCGCGGTGCTGGACGTACGGCGCCGTGGGCAGAAGGCGGCGGTGACCGCCGATAAGCAGCGCGTGATCGGTCTCGATGTCGCGGTCCACGCGCCGCAACAGATCATCGTGCAAGGCCGGGGCATCGATGCCGAGCTCGGCGGCGATCTGCAGATATCCGGGACGATCGACGTGCCGCTGGTGAGCGGAGGATTCGACCTTCAGCGCGGAAACTTCACGATTGCCGGCAACAGGCTCAATTTCAGCGACGGCCATGTCAGCTTCAACGGCGTCGGATTGCAGAATAAGATCGATCCGACCCTGGACTTCACTGCCAAGGCCTACGTCACGGATACCACCGTCACGCTGCGCATCACGGGTCTTGCGGACGCGCCCAGATTTGATTTCAGCAGCGATACCGGGCTGCCGCAGGACGACATCATGGCGCGGCTGCTATTCGGGGTATCGAGCGCATCGCAGCTCAGCGCCCTGCAGCTCGCGCAGATCGGAGCCGCGCTCGCTACTTTGAGCGGCGTCGGCGGCAACGGTTCGCTCAATCCGCTGGTCAAGCTGCAAAAAGGCCTGGGACTCGATCGGCTCACCGTCGTCAGCAACCAGGTGACCACCCCGACCGGCACCACGAGTCAGGGCACCAGCATCGAGGCGGGGCGCTACATTTCCAAACGCGTCTACGTCGAGGCCAAGCAGAGCAGCACCGGCGCCAGCCAGGTGCAGGTCGATGTGGACTTGACCAAGCACCTCAAGTTGCAAACCCGCCTAGGGGACGGCAGCGCGATCACCCAGGGCACGACCCCGGAGAACGATCCCGGCAGCAGCATCGGTCTGTCCTATCAGTTCGAGTATTGAACAGGACTCAGCGCGCGGGTTTGCGGAATTTCAGGACGAAGTTGTCGGCTTCGCCCACGGCCAGATAACGGTCCCTATCCTTGTCGCCCTGCGTCAGGGTCGGGGGCAGAGTCCAGACTCCGTCGACCCAGTCCTTGGTGTCGCGCGGATTCGCGTTGATCTCGGAGGAATCCACCAACACGAACCCTGCCTTCTTCGCCAGCGCGATCGTGTAGTCCTGACGCACGTAGCCGTTTTTGGCCTTCGGGTCCTGCGCCACATCGTTGCGGCCCCGATGCTCCTCGATGCCGAGAATTCCACCCGGCTTCAGAGCCCTGAAGCAGGCCGCCAGTGCCTGCTCGGCGAATCCGCCGTCCATCCAGTTATGCAGGTTGCGGAAGGTCAGCACGAGATCCGCGGAACCGGGCGGCGCGATGTCAAAATGATCGGGACCCAGAGCGGTTTCCTGAATCTTGCCCAGCCGGCTGCCCTCGGCCGCCATGCGCGTGCGCCAGTGCGTCACGCCGGCACTCTCCTCGGCGCCGCTCGATACTGGGAGCGCGACATAGTAATGACCGCCGGCCGCGAGATACGGGCCTAGTATTTCGGTCCAGTAGCCCCCACCCGGCCAGAGTTCCACCACGGTCTGGGTGGGTGCGACGCCGAAGAACGTTAATTCCTCGACAGGGTGGCGCGCCGCGTCGCGGGCGGCGAACGCGGGTGTGCGCGCGGCGTTGGCGACGACCGCGCTGAGCGCCGGATCGCTCTTCGCGGGTCCGGCGATGGCGGCTGCGCAAAGTGCGAGTGATGCGACTGCGGGGGCCAGAAGACAGCGAGTGAGCGATGAGTTCTGCATGGTGTTCTTTCCTATCAGTGTGCGAGGCCGAAATTTTGAAGGATGAATGTATAGATATCGGCGACTTCGTCGATGAGCTTGCTGACCGGTTCGCCTTGGGCGTGTCCGGCTCGGGTTTCGACGCGAAGCAGAATCGGTTGTCCGTGGGGATCCGCGTTCTGCATGGCCGCGGCGAACTTGAAGCTATGGGCCGGGAATACGCGGTCATCGTGATCACCGGTGGTGATGAGCGTCGCGGGATACTTCACTCCCGCACGCACGTTGTGGTACGGGGAGTAGGCGCGCAATGCCCGGAACACTTCCGGGTCATCGACCGAACCGTAATCCGCCTCCCATCCCTTGCCGAGGGTGAATTGGCTGAATCGCAGCATGTCCATCACGCCCACCTGAGCAATGGCCACCGCGGCCAGGTCGGGACGTTGCTCTTCCACCGCCCCGATGAGCAGTCCCCCGTTTGATCGGCCCTTGATCGCGAGGCGCTTCGGATTGGTCCAATGAGCGGCGCTTAAGTATTCCCCCGCGGCGATAAAGTCGTCGAACACATTCTGCTTGTGCGTCTTCATGCCGGCCTCGTGCCAGACCCGGCCATACTCTCCGCCGCCGCGCATGTTTGCTACCGCGTAAACGCCACCCATTCGCAGCCACTCGGCGACGGCGGGAGTGAAAGCCGGCGTATACGAGACGTTGAAGCCTCCGTAGCCGTACAGAATGGTGGGGTTATTGCCGTCGAGCGCAGTTCCCTTGCGCGCGGTGATGAACATCGGTATAGCCGTGCCGTCCTTGCTCTTGTAGAAGACCTGCTGAGTTTCGTAGTCGGCGCTTTTGAATCCCTTGAGCTGCGGCGCATGCCACAGACTCACCTTGCCGTCGGCGAGGTCCAGGCGGTATATCGAGGGCGGCGTGCTGAATCCACTGAAGCTGTAGTAAGTCTGCGCCGAATCGACGCGCCCTCCGAAGCCCTCCGCCGTGCCGATGCCGGTCAAGCTCACGCTCCCCAGCGGACGTCCCTCCGCGGAGTAGCGCTGCACGGCGCTGTGCGCATCCTTCAAGCAGTTTGCGATGAGTTGGCCGCCCACGAAGGTCGCTGCGTCGAGAGTGTCGGCCCCTTCCGGGACGATGGTACGCCAGTGGCTGGGATCTGGATTTGCGATGTCGACGCCAACGACGCGATACCGCGGAGCAGCGTCATCCGTGCGCACCAGAAGCGTCGCGCCGACGTTCCCGACCACATCGTAGGTCGCGCTCGGAACGGGAATGATGGGCACAATCGGCGCGTCTGGCTGGGTCAGATCCTGGACGAGCACCGTATTGCGCACATCCGTGCCCCGGTTTGCCTCGATGACCAGGTAGTGTCCGTCGTCCGTGACCGTGCCGCTCACGTACCAGTCCGGAGCGTCCTTGCGGGTGTAAACCAGGACGTCCTGCGATTGCAGGGTGCCCAGGCGATGGAAATACAGCTTTTGGTACTGATTGGCGGATTTGAGCGACTGGCCCGCCGCCGGCTGATCGTAGAGCGTGTAGTAGAACCCCGACCCATCCTTGCGCCAGCTTGCACTGCCGGCCTTGGACCATTTCAGCGTATCCGGCAGATCCTCGCCGGTTTCCACATTGCGCACATGCCAATCCTGCCAATCAGATCCCGCCTCGGAGAGTGCATAGGCGAATAGATGGCCATCGTCGCTGATTACCGAGTCGCGCAAGGCCACAGTGCCGTCGGTCGACAAGGTATTCGGATCGAGCAGCACCCGCCCGGAATTGGCAGGGTCGGTCGTAACGAAAACCACCGCTTGATTCTGCAAGCCGTCATTGTGGGTGTAAAACCAATTCGTGCCGTGACGCTCGGGCGGTGTCCAGACTTCGGAATTCCAGATCTCGTGCAGCCGCGCGACGAGCTGCGCGCGCCCAGGAATCGCATCGAGATAGCGGCGGCTGAGAGCGCTCTCGGCCGCGACCCAGGCGCGCGTTTCCGCGGAATCGATTTCTTCCATCCAGCGATACGGGTCGGCGACCTTGACGCCGTGATAGTCATCCACCTGCGTGCCACGGCGCGCCGCAGGATATGCCAGAGGCGCGCCCTGTGTTTCGGAGGCGGCAGCCGGCACGAGGGCGGCGAGGCTTAAGAGCAGACCGCCAAGGGCCGGCCCGATACTAATCCGGTCGGAAAGCATGGTGCGCGGCAGTGTAGCGCTAAGCCGAATCGATCGCGACATCGACTTGAGCTAATGATTACAATGACCGTAGATGTCATTGCGTAGCGCGAGCATGAAAATTCCGGTCGGCCGTCGCCAGATGCTGGCCGGGTGCTTGATACTCGCCGCGCTGTTGACGCATGCGGCGGCCGCGGTCGGCCAATCGCCGGCGCCCGAACTTCCGGCAGGGGGTCCCGCGACCGGTCTCGCCGATTCGGCCGCGCTGCGCGCGACGGTATTCGGCACGCCGCCCCAGGACATGGCGCCGCTCCCCAAGACGGTGCCCCTCGCGGAGATCAACATCGCGCTGCCCTGGGCGCGGCCGGTACCGGCGGTGTTCTGGTTCGACCGCAAGCTGCGCGTTTGGTTCTCCGCGCAGAACACGCCGGCGCCGCTGGCCATCGTCATATCGGGCACCGGCAGCGACGGCAATACCGCGAAGCTCGCGGCGCTGCGCGCCTCGCTATACGGCGCGGGGTATCACGTGCTGACGATGCCGTCGCCCACATTTCCGGGTTTCATCGTCGCGGCTTCGAGCACCGGTGTCGCCGGCGATCTGAAGCAGGATAGCAGCGACCTGTACGCAGCGATGCAGCAGATCGTTTCGCACCTGCCGCGCCGGATCAAGATCACCGACATTGACGTGCTGGGGTACAGCCTCGGCGGCGCCAATGCGGCCATCGTGAAGTCGCTCGATGCCGCCGAGGGCAAGCTTCACATCCATCGCGCGGTCATGATCAACCCGCCGGTCAGCCTGTTCGCCAGCATCACGCGGCTCGACCGGCTCTTCGCCATTGCCATCGGTCCGGGAGAGGACGGCATCGAACGGCTGTACCAGCAGCTCTATGTGCAGCTGGCGAACCTGTACCGGGTATCGGACAAGGTCGAGATCGACGAGGACTTTCTGCTGGGCGCCGCCGCGGCCGTGCTGAAGACGGACGCGGAATTCTCCGCGGCTATTGCGCTCACGTTCCGCATGGCCCTGGTGAACGTATTCTTTGCCGGGGATCTGTATGCCGGCACCGGCGTCGTCGTGGATCCGAAGCACCCGCCGAAAGTCAGCGATTCGCTGGAAGAAACCGAGCGGATCCTGCGCGGCAAGCCATTTTCAGAATATTTCGCGCGCGTGTTCGCGCCCTACTATCTGAAGTACCGGCAGGGCGCCACGATCAAATCGTTGATTGCGGACAATCGCCTCGACGTCATCGGCGATCAGTTGCGCGACAACAGCGATTACTACGTGCAGACCAACAGCGATGACTTGATTCTCGACAGAGCCGAACTGGCATGGCTCAAGAAGACTCTCGGCTCGAGAATCGCCGTCTATGATCACGGCGGGCATCTAGGCAATCTCGGCTCCCGCCAGCAGGTTGCCGACATGCTCGACATGCTGTCGGGAAATTGGACCGGACCCGCGCCATGAAAGAGCTTCGGAAGGTTCACGGGGTCCTCCTGGCCGCAGTGGCGCTTTGCGGGTGCGCCTCGCAGGGCCTGCAAATCCGCAGGCTGCCGTCCGCAACGCCCGCGGCCGACAATGCCGCGGCCATCGAATACACCGCCGCGCTGGCCGCCGCCGTCACCGCGGAAACGGAGGAGGGCGCCAAAAGCGTTCCGGCGGGTGTGCCGGCGCCGATCACGGTGGCGGACGTGCCGCCGATGCAAACCTCCGATCCGTGGGAGCGGCTGAACCGCTTTACTTATCGATTCAATTCACGGTTCGACGAAGCGATCTTCCTGCCGGTCGCCAATGGATATCGCCGTCTGCCGTCACCGCTGCGCGCAGGCGTCCACAACTTCTTCGGCAATCTCGCGGAAGTCGATAGTGTCATCAACTACATCCTGCAATGGCATCTGGGCTACAGCGCTCGCAGCCTCGGGCGATTCGTCATCAACAGCACCATCGGGATAGGCGGACTCATCGACGTGGCCAAGCATCTCAAGCTGCCGAGCACGCCGACCGGATTCACCACCACGCTGGGCAAGTGGGGCGTGCCTCTGGGCCCTTACCTTGTCATTCCCTTGCTCGGCCCCTCGACGCTGCGCGACGGCGTCGGGTGGCTCGGCGATTATGGCGCCGAGTACGGGGTCGACGTCGCGCATTTGTACCGGGGCTACAAGTCCTATGCGCTGGGCGTGGCCGACGCGGTCGATCAGCGTGCCGGCCTCGACTTCCGCTACTACTCGACCGGTTCGCCGTTTGAGTACGAGACCATTCGATTTTTGTATGTCCACAAGCGGTTGATCGAGGATCAAGCTCTGCACGCCAAGAAGACGCCGGCTAAGCGCAGCTCGTCCGAATGATGGAAGGAAGCGTCCCGCATCTTGCGGCAAACCTGCTGGCGACGACTGCGATAGCGCTCTCCGCGGCCTGGGGCGCATGCGCGCTGTGGTATCGGGCTTCGCACGAGACGCCGCTGAAGGTGCTGAGCGCGGCGCTGTGGTCCGCTTTCGCCTTCGGCGTGCTCGGGGCGCTGTGGCAGGGTAGGGCGATCCTCGGCCTCGCGACATACGGCATCGGGTTTCTCGGCCTGTTGGTCTGGTGGTGTCGATTGCGGCCGTCGAACGATCGGATCTGGGCCGACGATGTGGCGCAGATGACGACGGGAACCGTCAGCGGCAACATCGTCAATCTGCAAAACGTCCGCAATTTCGCGTGGCGCACCAACAGTGACTACACGCAACGCTGGGAGACGCGCAGCTACGAGCTCGATCGGCTCGATTCGGTCGACATGATCATGTCGTACTGGACGGGGCGAATGATCGCGCACATGCTGATCTCGTTCGGCTTCCATGGCGGCGGGTACGTCGCTTTCTCGGTGGAGGTACGGCGCGAGAAGCGCCAGGGTTTTTCCGAGGTCGGCGGTTTCTTCAAGGAGTTCGAGCTTAGTGTGATCGCAGCAGACGAGCGCGATGTGATCCGCGTGCGCACCAACGTGCGCGGCGAGGATGCTTTCCTGTATCGCCTGGTCATGCCGGCCGCGGCGATGCGGTCCCTGTTCTTGGGATACGTCGAGCAGGCAAATCGACTGGTGCGCGCCCCGCGTTTCTACAATACCATCACCGTGAACTGCACAACCCTGGTCTTTCACATGATGAAGCGCATCGCCGGAGGACTGCCAATGAGTTATCGGGTGCTTCTGTCCGGCTATATGCCCGAATACGTGTACAGCATCGGCCATCTGGACTCGCGCTATTCGCTGGCGCAGCTGCGTGAACGAGGGCACATCACCGAGCGCGCCAAGAGGGCCGATCTGAGCGCGACGTTTTCCGAGGACATTCGCCTAGGGGTGCCGAGCATCAATGGCCACTGAGAGCACCTTGCGAATTTTCGGCGCAACCGGGCGGCGCGTTGCTCCGGTCGGACAGGGATCGTGGCGCACGGACGAATCCACCAGGACCGATTCGGCGGTCGCGGCGATGCGCCGGGGTCTCGATCTCGGCATGACGCACATCGATACCGCGGAGATGTACGGCTCGGGTGCCGCCGAAAGGATCATCGCCAAGGCCATTGCCGGGCGGCGCGATGAGGTTTTCTTGGTCTCCAAGGTGCTGCCGAACCACGCTTCCCGGCGCGGAACCCTCGCCGCCTGCGAAAAATCGCTTGCGCGCCTGGAAACCGACCGGCTGGATTGTTATTTGCTGCACTGGCGCGGCGCGTATTCGCTCGAAGAAACGGTGGCGGCGTTCGAGACCCTGCTGCGCGATGGGAAAATCCTGTCCTGGGGCGTCAGCAATTTCGATGTCGCGGATCTCGATGAGCTTGCCAGCATCGCAGGCGCGCGGCTTCCCGCCTGCAATCAGGTGCTTTACCACCTGCAGGAACGCGCGGTCGAGCACGCGGTGCTGCCGTGGTGCCAGGCACGCGGAATCGCCGTGGTGGCCTACACCCCGTTCGGCCAGTCATCCAGCGCATTCGACCCACGGACTGCGCAGGGGCGATTGCTTCAGGAAATCGCCGCGGCGCATGGGGCCACGGCACGACAGGTCGCGCTGGCATTCCTGCTGCGTCATCCCAATGCGTTCGTGATCCCTAAAGCCGCCAATATCGAACACGTGGCGGAGAACGCGGGATCCGCGGCGCTCCGTTTGAGCGCCGCGGATGAGTCGCGCATCGATGCCGCATTCCCGCGAGGCAAGCCGGGACGCGATCTACCGATGATCTGACAGATCGCGTCCGAGGCGTCGAAACGCTTGCCGGCGCGCTTCATCGGAGAGCGCGGCGCGCGGGGTGCCGCCGCCCCGCGCAAGGGCTGTGCCGCCGTCGGCGGCGGGGACCAACAGGACGGCGGGAATCTCCGACCCGCAGACTCCATCCGACACCACACAGGCCTGACCGGACATTTCGCCGCGATCGTTGATGTCGTTCACCTCCACCACGTAGAGCGCGGAGTCGGCTGGAATAAGGCTATTGAGGTCGACCGGCAGCACGCCCTGCGCCGAGGTCATGACGCCGTATTGCCAAATGACGGCGCGGGAGTTTCCCAGGGAATCGATCGATTGTCCGACCACCGTTCCCTGTTCGTTGATTCCCCACGCGAAGCTGTTGATGTCCCCGGGAAAGGGCAAGAGCTTCACCAGCCCGAGCTGCTTGGTCCAGAGGAAGCCGATGGGATTCAATCCGCCGGCCTCATCCCCAGGTAGATCGGCGAAGCCTGCGATCTGCCCGCGGTTGTTGATGGCAGTGGGTGTATTCCACGCAACGCCGCCGAAGTTTCCCAGGTCGGTGGGCTGACCGTGGTCCCAGAGCAATGCGTGATGCGCGGTGAATTCACCGATCGACGTGCCGCAGATGCCCGAGATGCCGATGACCTGGCCCGCATCGTTGATTCCTGTGGCGGCGGAATCCAGATCACCGGGAAAGGGAGGCAACTGAACAATCTGGCCTTTGTTCGGGCCCCAGATCACCGCCTCGAACTGCAGAATCTGGGGCGGAGTGCACGTGGAGTCATGAACCTTGGTCTCCGCCCAGCCGACCGCTTGACCTCGGTTGTTGAGACTGGCGCCATAGCCATTGGTGCCTCCGAGCGTCGGCAGGGTGGTCATTTCATTGTCTTTCCATACGAACCCTCGGCACACGTGATAGGTGGTGGTTGGGAAGAAGCCCGCGCAGCTCCATCCTTCCATGTTCGGATCCATGGCAGCCAGCTCGGCAATGCCCACGAGCGCGCCCCGCGAACTGGGGTTCGGCCAGGCAATGTTGCTGTTGGGGCCGCCGAGCGTGCCTAGATCCAAGGCCGTTCCCAACCATAGGACCGCATGCTCGGTCGAATCTGCGGTCGCGGATCCGCCGGCCACCCAGCCTTCATCGTTGACGCTGGAGCCCAATGACACGGGCCCCCCTAAGGGGTTGCCAAGATTGACCACGAAGTAGGACTGCGGAGCCTGCGCGCCGGCGTGTCGGGGCGCCGCAAGCGCGCTGCAAAGACCCAGCGCGATAAGGCTGATCAATATGCGGTATTTCATTTGGGAGTCTCCTGGCTCTGACGGTAGCGGCGAATCTAAGTCAGTTCGCGGAGCGGGGTTGGACATTGGCGGACATGGTTTGCGGCGCTGGACGTTAGCGGACATCGTTCTTGAAATGCGCCGCTTATGTCCGAAAGCTACTTGCGTAACCGCGCCGCTCGGGCTATGTAACGCCGATATGGATTTGGATTGGCAAGCCTGCTCGCGTGCGCGGCTGTCGCGCGATGCGCGCTTCGACGGCAAGTTTTTCGTCGGCGTGCTGACGACCCGCATCTATTGCCGCCCGATCTGCCGAGCACCCACGGCGATGGAGAAGAACGTCCGCTACTTTCCGAGCGCGGCGGCTGCAGCGGAGGCGGGACTTCGTCCGTGCTTGCGTTGCCGGCCGGAGTGCGCGCCGGGCACTCCGGCGTGGTCAGGAACGCGCAGCACGGTGTCGCGCGCACTGAAGCTGATCAGCGAGAGCGGGCTGGAAGAGGGCGGAGTCGAGACGCTCGCCGATCATCTGGGAGTCGGCTCGCGGCATCTTCGCCGGCTGTTCCTCCAGCACCTAGGGGCGTCCCCGCGCGCGGTCGCCGAAACGCGTCGGCTGCATTTTGCGAAGAAGCTCATCGATGAAACCCGTCTGCCGATGAGCGAGGTCGCCATGGCTGCCGGTTTTGGCTGCGTGCGAAGATTCAACGCAGGCGTCCGCAAAGCCTACAAGCGCACACCCACTCAGATCCGGCGGCTCGCTCGCCAGAGATCGCTGCAGCCCGAGAATCAGTATCTGTTCCGTCTAAGGTTCCGCGCGCCCTACAACTGGAAGAGCCTGCTGTCGTTTCTCACGGCGCGAATCGTCCCCGGCGTCGAAGCGGCGGGCGAGGACTTCTATCGCCGATCGATTTGCGTCAACGGCAACACCGGCTACTTCGAGGTGTCTCCCGATCCGCTCAACGACGCGCTCGTGGTGCGCGTTCAAATCGGCGATCCACGCTCCCTGTTCTTCGTCACGGAGCGGATCCGCGCCATGTTTGACCTCAATGCGGATTGGACAGCCATCGCAAAGACCCTGAAGACCGATGCGATGCTGGCGCGCGTGGTCGAGGCCAATCCGGGGCTGCGCGTGCCCGGTTGCTGGAATGGTTTCGAACTCGCGGTCCGGGCGATTCTCGCCCAACAGGTCAGCGCGCCGGCAGCCGTCGCGCTTACGGGTACGTTGGTGCGGCTCGCCGGTACGCAGGCCGCGGTCGCCGACGGCCTCACGCACATTTTTCCTGATCCCAGGGCTCTGGCGGATGCCGATCTGGCGGCAGGCGGGTTGCCGCCGGCGCGAGCG
>Ga0070761_10001759_pt1 | contig 13498 bp, 20 predicted proteins | sample HubBroMetageREF1_FD_66724 | JGI IMG/M metagenome (GOLD analysis project Ga0070761, IMG submission 66724) | Reference soil microbial communities from the Hubbard Brook experimental Forest, New Hampshire, USA - Hubbard Brook CCASE Soil... | ecosystem: Environmental > Terrestrial > Soil >...
CCATCGCAACACCAACCTCTGCTTGCGGGAGACAAAAATGAAAGTGCTTCGAATCCTAATTGCCGACGACCACGACCTCATGCGCCGTGGCATTAAAGGGATGCTGCAATCACACGCCGGATGGGAAATCTGCGGAGAGGCGCATACCGGCCGCGAGGCGGTCTCGAAGGCTCAGGAACTGAAGCCGGATATTGCCATCTTGGATATCAGCATGCCGGACCTCAACGGTGTGGACGCGGCGCGCAGAATCCGCAAGGAATCTCCTAACACCGAAATCCTCATTCTCTCCGTGCATTATTCGGATCAGCTGATTCGTGACATCCTCGAAGCTGGCGTGCGCGGCTACATCGTAAAGTCCGATTCGGACCGCGATTTGATCGTCGCCGTCGAGACACTCGCAAATCACAAACCGTTTCTCACACCCCGCGCCACAGAGGTGATGCTTTCCAGCTTCAAGGAAGGCAGGATGCGCACCGAGCTACCTACCGCGCTGCGTGACCGGCTTACATCTCGCGAACGGGAAATTGTGCAACTGCTCGCGGAAGGCAAGAGCAGCAAGGAAGTCGCCTCGTCTCTCAATATCAGCGTCAAGACCGCTGAAACGCATCGCGCCAACATTATGCGCAAGCTGCAGCTGCACACCGTCAGCGAACTGGTTCGTTACGCCGTGCGCAATCAGATCGTCGAAGCGTAGCCGCATCCACGCTGCACTCTTGGCGCGAAAGTGATTTGGCGTTCGCGCGCCACTGCGCACCGGTGTCCTCGCATTCGATCGCGCTCTGCCTACAGCAAATTCCCGAGAGTGCCTAACGCGTTGCCAGTATTGTTCAATTCGCTGCTCTTGGCGATTATGCCGCTGCGGAGGAGAACGAAAAGCTGTAAATTCTGCGCCAGATATTGAGGGCTGGCCGGCTGTTTGTTCTCCTTGCGCGCCAAACCAGGAAGGAATCCAGCATGGACCAGGCAACTGCAGTAACCAAGAATCCCGCCACTGTCTTGCATCGCGAATCAGCTGCGCAATTTCAGCCGTCAACTGAGCAACCGGTTGTGTTGCTGGCGACGACCGATCCCGTCATCAGCGATAGCATGCGCGCTCTGCTGCAGATGTATCCGCTGCGTACGCTCGGGGCCAAGGGCGTCGGTGAAGTGCGCGCGCTGCTCGCGAAAGAAAACATCGCTGCGTGCTTCTGCGGCTTTTGACTTGTGGATGGCACCTACCGCGACGTGGTGCGACTGCTGAAGCGCCAGACGGTGGAAATTCCTGCGATCGTCGTCTGCGAGCCGGCGTGCCCCAACGAATACCGCGAATATCTTGCTGCGTTGAATGTCCGCGCGTTCGATTTCATCTGTCATCCGTATCGCAAGACCGACCTGGAGCGGATCCTGCAAGCCACTGTTTCAGAGCGTGCCGCTGCGGCGCACCTTCGCGGTTCGATGGTGGATGCTGTGAACGTGCTGGAAGCGCGAGCAGGCCTGCGTTAGGCGGGGAATCCCGAGCAGCTGAATATTCCGAACGATCTGGCCCGGAGTGCGGTCATCTCCGGGCCAGTCGCGTGAACCTCAGTCCACTAGGCTTCCTTGCTGCCCGCCACCACTAGTACGATCCCACCAATCAGCGCGAGACCGCCCACAATCGGAGGCAGCGGAATCGTGTTGTGTTCCGTTTTGGTCGCCTGAATGGGTCCAACGTCCAGCACTTTCTTGTGCGTGGTGTAGGTAACGCCTTGATAGGCGAGCGCGAGCACGCCCAGGATGATGAGCACGAACCCCAGCAGTGTTGCGGTCTTCATGAAATCTCCTCACTTCGCGATTCAGCGTGAATAATGAACGGTTACGCTCGCCGCAATAATCCGCCCACGAGCGACACCAAGAAGAGAACCAGAAAAACGAAAAACAGAATCTTGGCAATGGATACCGCAGCGGCGGCAATGCCCAGGAATCCAAATACCGCGGCAATCAGCGCCACCACGAAGAACACTACGGCCCAACGCAGCATAAATCCTCCTATGAACGAATTTGCCGGCTGAATATGACTGACGCGCTCGCTGGCAACCAGCGGACGCTCGGCGATGTCATCTTTTTTACGATTTTTTGGCCCTGAGAGAACATACACTCATTCAACTAGAGTCGTGCAGGGTTTGCTGTAGGCCCGCGATCGCTCGCTCTCAGCGCCGTGTCTAGCGGCCTTAACGGTCGAATTGTTTTCAGCGCTGATCACCTTTTGCTTTACTCGCCGCGATCGCTGCTTCCGAAAGCTGTACCGCAAGCTCCCCAAAAATCTACGCGCTTCGCCGTATAGCCCCGCCGTCTGAACCGCACTAGTCTGGGCGCATCAGAGTCGCAGCATATTTCTTGGGCGCTCCCCAGGCGCTGCAAGCCGGGGCTGAAAGCGGATCGAAAAGGAGATCAAAAATGCATCGTGCATCGAAAATCGCCAAATGTCTGTCGCTCCTGGGCGCCACGCTGTTCTTCAGCGTTTCCTTGATCGCGGGCGCTCCGCAGCAGGACCAGCAACCGGCTCCCGATAATTCCAAGACCAACCAAGGCGACGCCAGCAAGGGCGCGGTGACCGCCGAACAGCAAAAAATGAATCCCGCGGACCGCAACATCACCAGGCAGATTCGCGGCTCCATCTACAAGGACAAATCGCTTTCCACCTACGCGCACAACATCAAGATCATCACGCAAGACGGCAAAGTAACGCTGAAGGGTCCCGTGCGCTCCGCAGATGAAAAGGCCGCCATTGAGGCGAAGGCCGTTGGGGTCGCCGGCGCGGACAACGTCACGAACCAGCTCGAAGTAGCACCAGCAAATCACTAGCAGCAGGCGCGCGTACGGGTTCCACACTCTAGTTCCCAAAAGGAGAATCACAAATGGCAGGCAAAAAAACCGCTGTATTCGGAATTTACTCCACGCTGTCGAGCGCGGATCACGCCACCGACACGCTCGTTCGCTCCGGGTTTGCCCCGAGCGATATTTCCGCGCTGCTCCCGGAAAATCTCGGATCGCGGCAAATCGGGACGGCTAAATCCACTAAAGCGCCGGAAGGCGCGGCCACCGGAGCAGGCTCCGGCGCGGTCCTCGGCGGTGCGCTCGGCTTGCTCGCTGGAATCGGCGCACTGGCCATCCCGGGCGTGGGCCCGCTTATCGCTGCGGGACCGATCATGGCCGCTCTCGCCGGCGTCGGTGTCGGCGGCGCAGTCGGCGGCTTCACCGGCGCGTTGATCGGCCTCGGCATCCCGGAGTATGAGGCGAAGCGCTACGAAGGGCGCGTGCAGAAGGGAGGCATCCTGCTGTCCGTGCATTGCGATTCTTCCGAAGCGGTCAAGCGCGCCAAGGAAATCATGAAGATCACCAGCGCCGAGGATATTTCCTCCACTGGCGAATCTTCCGCGGACGTCAAAGCGGACGATCAGCGTGCGCGCCACACCACTTCCGGCAGCGGTTCCTAGATCCCCCGGGAGAGGAAGCGCGCGGCTCGGCGCTTCCTCTTCGGTTTTTCTTCCGGCAATACAGAACGCGATTAGAAATTCAGATCAAAGACGAGAGAGCTCGAAAAAAACGGAGGACATCATGACGGCGAGACACAACTGGACGGAATCAATCTCGGCATTCGCGGTAGGAGTCGGCGTAGGCGCCGCCTTGGGCGTGCTGTTTGCTCCGCGCTCAGGCAGTGATACGCGCGAATATCTGGTGGAGAACGCACAAGAACAATTGGACGGCGCAATCGCGGCCGGCCACAAATTCGCACAGCGCGCGCAGGAGAACATCGACCAAGTAAAAAGCCAGGTGCGCCAGGCCGCCGACGTCGGCGAGCGAGCGTATCGCGAGGCCAAGAGCTCGGCTTCGTAAGGCGCGTCGCGCGCGGAACGCGCCCAAATTTCATTCACTTCAAGAAGGACTAAACTCGTCTCCGCCCATCCGCGCGTTGACGCTGTACCTAAGACAGGAGACCACGATGAAGGCTGAAGCAGCGTCGCAGACAGCTACCACCAAGCTCACGCGCAGTGAACTGATCGCTCTGTTGAACGAAGACTTGGCCCGCGAATATCAGGCCATTATTTCCTACGTCGTGTACTCGCAGGTCCTGAAGGGCGCCGAGTTCATGAATATCGCCGACGAATTGGAAAAGCACGCAGCCGAAGAGCTCAGCCACGCCCTGGTGATTTCCAATCAGATTGATTATCTCGGAGGAATGCCCGCGGTCCAGCCGAAACCCGTTCGCACGTCGGAAAAGGCCCGCGAAATGTTGCGCTTCGATCTTATCAATGAAGGCGAGACCATCCGCAACTATCGCGAAAGAGTCCGCCAGTGCGAGCAATTGGGTGAGTTCGCCATGGCCGAACACATCCGCGAGATCCTCATGGACGAACAAGATCATCAGATCGCTTTGGCAACTGCTCTCGGAGAAGACGTGCCGGGGGTGAAAGCTCCTCCGGCCACTGCGGAGAAAAAAGCGTAAGACATTTTTCCGGTCGTTCAAATCGCGACACGAATCGCCAGACGAATTGCAAATTAAATCGTTACACGAGTCACTCCAGGAGAAGACATGAAAATTACAGAAAGTAAGCCTGCTGCAAAAGACGACGATTTCCTCACCAGCGTGGCCCGCTCGATCGGCTCCACGCTCGGAGCCGTCGCCGCAAAGGTTAACGCAACAACCCGCCCGTCGCGTCGCCGGCCCTCCGGACGTACGCGCGCGCGCAAACACGTTTCTGTTTCGCGCAAGAGCCGCCGCACCTCCGCCTCAGTTTCGCCGCGGAGCAACAAGGCGGCGCGTCTCCCCAAAAAGAATCGCAAGAAATCTGCAAAGTAGCGCGATTCGATTCATCTCCAAGGAGAAATCACATGCGAAAGTTCATACTTCCCATTTCGTTGTTCACGTTGCTCGCCGTCGGCGCGCTCGCCGGATGTTCGTCCGAGCCCACAAAATCGCCCGACGTTTCTGACAGCATTCGCAAGTCACTCGACCAGGCCGGCCTGAAAGACGTGAAAGTGAGTCAAGACCGGACCAGAGGCGTGGTAACTCTCGCGGGCGAAGTGCCGTCGGACATGGACAAGTCGCAGGCGGAGACCATCGCAAATTCGCTCGCTGGCGGCCAAGTGGTGGCGGACCAGATTGCCGTCGTCCCTCCAGCCGCGGAAAGCGATGCCAAGGCGGTGAATTCGGATTTGGATAAGGGCATTGAAAAAAACCTGGATGCCGCCCTGATTCAGAACCGGCTCAACAAGCAGGTGAAGTACGACGTGAAAAGCGGAGTCGTAACTCTCACTGGCGAAGTGAATTCTCAGGCCAAACGCGCCTACGCCGAAAAAGTGGCAGCCGCGGTTCCGAATGTTCAGCAGGTGGTGAACGAGTTGCAGGTCAAGGACCAGAAGGCCAGCGCTACAAAGTAGCATCGGAAGATTCCTGGATGACAGCAACGTGGGAATCTAACACGCGCGAAGTGACCAAACTTCGGCCTTCGCGCCGCACGTTGCTCGGGCTCGACGCGCTCAATTTTCTTTTAGCCAACCCTCCGACGGGTGTCGGCCCTTGCCTGGCGATTTATCTTGCCGGCTACAACTGGAATGAAGAGCGCGTCGGTGTCGCATTGACCATCGGCGGGATCGCCGGAATTCTGACGTAGACGCCGGCCGGTGCTCTCATTGACTCTCTCCGCGCAAAGCGAACGCTAGTCGCAGCGGCCGTGGTCGCGCTCGCAGCAGGAGCGCCGCTCATCGCATTTGCCCCATTTTTCTGGCCGGTGATGGCGGCTCAGGCGCTGATCGGCGGGACCTCCAGCGTGTTCATCCCAGCCCTCTGCGCAATTTCGCTCGGCATCGGCGGTCCTGGCATATTTGACGCGCGCCAAGGCCGCAATCAGGCGTTTAATTCCGCGGACAACGTGATGGCCGCCGTGTCCATGGGCCTTCTCGGTTATTTCGTTTCCGACCGCAACATCTTTTTCTTCGTCATCGCTCTGGCACTTCCCACGATCCTCGTTCTACTGATGATCAATCCCGAAGAGATTAATTACGATCTAGCCCGCGGCGCAACTCGTGGAGAAAAGGGTCTCCAAGTGGAAAGCGTGCGCGTTCTCTTCCGCGATCACCCGCTGGTAATTTTCCTGCTCCGCGCGGTGATGTTTCATTTCGCAAGTGCGGCGATGTTGCCGTTACTGGGCGAGTTGCTGGCGAAGGGCCGCGGGCGAAGTTCGATGCTCTTCATGTCCGCGTGTGTGATGACAACTCAACTCGTCATCACATTCCTTGCATCTTGGTCCGGACGCAAAGCGGGCGCATGGGGTCGCAAGCCACTGCTGCTGATTGCCTTCGGTGTGCTCCCGCTTCGCGCGGTCCTCCACACGCTTACTTCCAATTCGATTTTGCTGGTGGCGATACAGGTCTCGGACGGCGTCGGGGCGGGAATTTTCGGCGTCGTCTCCGTGCTGGTGATTGCTGATCTAACGCGCGGCACGGGACGATTCAATCTCACGCTAGGAGCCATCACGACCGCTGTCGGCATCCGCGCAGCAGTGAGCCAGGTTAGCGCCGGTACAATTGTTCGCCATCTGGGAGATCATGCTGGATTCTTATTCCTGGGCGCAGTGGCTGCGGCAGCGTTGGCGATACTCTATTTTTTCCTGCCCGAGACGCGCAGTACTCAACCGGCACAAGCATGACGCGCAACGCGATTGCAGCGTAGGCGTTCAAGCTCAGTCGTGCAGCACCTTGGCCAGCGTCTTGTAAACCTCCAGCCGGCCATTCTTGTCGTAATGGATGTACCCAAGCTTGCGGAATTTATTCATGAAGAAATTTACGCGTGGGCGCGTCGTTCCCACCATCTCGCCCAAAGTGTCCTGATTAATTCTGGACATGATGGTCACGTCCGCGTTTCCCGCGTCATAATCACCCAGCAGCAAAAGCGTCCGCGCCAGCCGCTTTTCGCTGGAATTGAACAGGTGGTCGATCAGGTCCTCCTCGATCCGATGATTCCGCGCCAGCAGGTAATTGATGAAGCGCGAACACACGGCGGGCTCCTCGTTGATAATCCTCACCATCTTTTTTCGGTTAATCACCATGATGGACCCGGGCACCAGCGCCACCGCCGACGTGGAATAAAATGCCTGGCCGTTCAGGCAATTCTCGCCAAAAAAATCCCCGCGCCCCAAAAATCCCAGTATTCCGCCGCGGCCGCGTTGCGAAACCAGCGTCAGCTTCACCACGCCTTCCTCGATGTAGCGAACATCCGTGCACTCATCGCCTTGCGAGAAAATCGTCTCGCCCGCGTCGTACTGCACGGGCTTCGATACCGGCAGTCCGGCTGGAAACAGCACTTGCGCCTTGTCCGCACGCTTTCTCGGTGTCATTTGGTCCTTTTCGTCGTATGCCACTCGATTTGATGAGGCTTATTCACTCATTCAGAGTATGATGCCGCCTCTTGTTTCACCGTATTGCGCGGCCGCTATCCCCAATTACAAGACAAGGTTGGCTCTGTCTAAGGTTGAACATACAACTTCTGCGCGGCCGTGTACATTGGCCCATGGTGAATCGTGCGTCCAGCCCCTTGCCACAGACGGCGCGAAGTCTCGCTCCAACACCACAAGCCAGAGGTGCAAATGGATTTAGGTTTCGATATCTTCAAGACGATGGACGACGGCACTCCGTTATGGATCAAGCAGGTGGCCACGCTGGATGAGGGCAGGAGACACCTTGAGGCGTTGATCAGCGCTTCGCCTGGCGAGTATTTCATCCGTAACGCCTCCACCGGCGAGATCGCCCTCAGACTGGGCTCCATTTCACCCAATTGACTGAACGCGCTACGGCCGGCCGGAATTTCATTAAATCGTGCCATGCAGAAGTTACGCTTTAGTATGGATTTTGGAAGTTATGAGCCGAATCTGCTGAGCCTGCGCTAAAATTTATTCTGGTGCCCCTTCGATGAAGTTTTCGCGTTCAACGCTGTTGATCTCTTGTGCTTGGGTGTTTTTTGTCGGCGGCTATGCGGCGGTCACGTTGCTGGCCTCTCGCGACTCGACCTTGGCAGCCTCCGGTTATTTCTTCGCGTGCATGGTTCCATTGTTCGCCAATACCTGCCTGTTGTGGAACGCGGCCTCTCCCTACCGCCGCCAAAATGGCTTCTGGATGCTCCTGGCGTTGGGCTGCACTTTTTGGCTCGCGGGAATCCTGGTGCTGGTTTACACCGAGTTCAGCCTGCACCAGGAAGCCCAGGTGCCGTTCATCGCCGATCTGCTCTTCTTTCTGCACACGGTTCCCTTCATGGCCTCGCTGGCGCTGATGCCGCACGCGCGAAAAATGCGCGAAACTCTGCGCTACGGCCTGATCGATTTCTTTCTTCTGGCGTTCCTGTGGCTCTACATTTACATTTTTGCGGCAATGCCCTGGAAACTGATTTCGCCGGATCCTGCGTTGTTCCACTCGCGCGACTTCGTGAGCTATCTGATTGAAAATTTGGTCGTTGCGATTGGCTTTGGTTTGTTCTTCCTGCGCACCCGCGGCTCCTGGCGCAAGGTTTACGGCCACCTTTTCGGCGCCACCTCCTTATATGTCACTGGAATGACGTTGTCGGCCATGGCCATGCACAACATGCTGCCGGACCTCGGCGGCCTGTTCCGATTACCCATGCTGGCTTCGTTTGTTTGGCTGGGAACTGCGGGAATTATTGCTCGCGATTTAACGTTTGAGCCGGAACCGCAGCAGCCTTCCGTGAACCGTGACACCCAGTGGCCGGCGCGTCTGGCGATGTGGGGTGTCCTGGCGGCGCCTGTGCTGGCCGCGTGGGACGTGCTTGCCAGCACCGCGCCGGATTCGGTGAAAAGCTTCCGGCTGATCGTTACTCTGGTCGCGATTTTCGCCGGCGCCGCTCTCGTTTTCTTCCGCCAGTATCTCGTCTATCAGGAACGTACCAGCCTGGTGCACGAATTGTGGGAGTCGCTGGAAAACGTCAAGCGGCTCCAAACCCATTTCGTACAATCCGAGAAGTTGGCCTCGCTCGGCCAGCTCGCTGCGGGCGCCGCGCACGAAATCAATAATCCGCTCACCGCGATTCTCGGTTATGCCGACGTGCTCACCATCGAAAACGCCACGAATACCCGGGCGCATTCCCTGGGCGACAAAATCCGCGAGCAGGCTCGCCGCACCAAGGACCTGGTCAACAATTTACTCAGCTTTGCTAGGCAGGTCCCCGCTGAAAAACAATTGCTGGATCTTAATAGCGTCCTAACCGGCGCCGTGCAGTTGCGCAATCTTGATTTGCGTGGCAAGAATATCCGCATCGAGCTGGAAAATCGCAGCATCCTTCCGGCTGTGCGTGGCGACCCGAATCAATTGCTGCAGGTTTTCTACCATTTGATCAGCAACGCAGTGGATGCGATGGAATCGGCCGGCGGCGGCGTCCTGCTCATTCGCACTTTGCGCGAACGCGGCAATGTGGTCATCGAATTCTCGGACACCGGGCCGGGCATGAAGGAACCGGAAAAAGTATTCGACCCGTTCTACACCACCAAGGAGGTCGGCAAAGGCACGGGCCTCGGCCTCAGCATCTGCTACGGAGTTATGGAAGAGCACGGCGGGCGAATAAGCGGATTCAATCGCCCCGAAGGCGGCTGCACGTTCCGCCTCGAGTTGCCCGCCATTCTCGCGGTTTTTCCGCAGACTTCCACAGTGCCTGCGGCTCCCGTCAACACCCGCTAGATTCTTATCGTCGCAAGGCCAATGTGCTAGAGTCTGAAATTCCATGAGCACTTCCGCCCCGATCGCGGCCGCCGCGATTTCCACCGACCATCTCACGCGTCGCTTCGGTGACCTGGTTGCCGTGCAAGACGTAAACTTGCGCGTCGCTCCCGGCCAGTTCTTCGGATTCCTCGGCCCCAACGGGGCCGGAAAATCCACAACCATCAAAATGCTCACCGGCCTGCTGGCCCCCACTTCCGGGCGCATGCAAATTCTCGGCATTGATTTGACGCAAGATTCCGTCGAGGTGAAACGCCAGATTGGCGTCGTGCCCGAAGGCATGGCCCTCTTCGGGCGCCTCACGGGTTCCGAGTACTTGAATTTCGTCGGCCGCATGTATGGACTCGACCGCGCCACGGCCGCAAAGCGCACCGCGGAATTGCTGGATTTCATGCAGCTGGTGGACCAGCCCAAGGCGCTGGTGACGGATTATTCCCACGGGATGCAGAAAAAACTCGCCCTGGCTGCCGCAGTGATCCACGGCCCGAAAATTCTTTTTCTCGACGAGCCGTTCGAAGGCGTGGACGCGATCGCTTCCAACACCCTGAAATCCATGCTGCAGAATATGATCGCTCGCGGCGCCACGATTTTTCTTACTTCGCACGTGCTGGAAATTGTCGAACGCCTCTGCAGCCATGTGGCCATCATTCATCGCGGCCAACTCGTCGCGCAGGGTTCTCTCGAGGAGCTTCGCGCGGGCGTCGAGGCTCAAGCTGCCGCCGCGCTTACCACCGCCGGTGCGCCACATGAAATTGACGCGCCCGCTCCCGCACCCGGCGAGAAACTCACTCTCGAACAGATTTTCCTCCGCATCGTCGGCGGCACGCGCCGCGCCGATCAGGAACTTTCGTGGCTGGGCTGATCTTCACTCCCGATATGCGCGGCCAATTCGCCGCGATCGCCCGCGTCCGCTGGCAACTTTTCGTAAACTCCATGCGCACGATTCGCGGACGCATGGAAGTCGTCGCGCGCGGAGTTACGTTCCTGGCCTTCGGCATGGGCGGCATTGTGGGCTCCATCGCCATCGGCTTCACCGCGTGGTATTGCGTTTCCAGTGGAAGAGTGGCTTGGCTTCCCCTGCTGCTCTGGCCCGTGTTCCTGTTCTGGCAATTGGTTCCGGTAATGGCCAGCGCCTTCACCGAGAATGTGGATTCTTCCAACTTGCTGCGCTTCCCGCTCACCTTTCCTTCCTATTTTCTGATTCGCATCGCTTACGGCTCGCTCGATCCCCCCACATTGATGGGCAGCCTGTGGCTGCTGGGCATGGCCATCGGAATCGGCTGGGCCTCGCCGCTCCTTTTTGTGCCGGCCGCTGGCGTTCTGCTGCTGTTTGCAATCTTCAATATTTTGCTGGCCCGCATGCTTTTCACTTGGGTGGAGCGCTGGCTCGCGCAACGACGCGCTCGCGAAATCCTCGGCGTGCTATTTCTTTTCATGGTCATCGCCTTTCAATTCATCGGGCCGCTCATCCGCCATTTTGGCAATCGCTCCCATCAGCCCGCGCTGTCGCGCGTCGTCGTCCAGGCTCTTCCCATCGAGCGGCTGACGCCGCCGGGCCTGGCGGGCGAGACGATCGCGCACTCCCTGCGCGGCGATTACGCATTTGCACTGGGATCGTTCGCCCTGCTGTGCGCTTATATGCTCGTGGTTCTGTGGCTATTGAATGCGCGTTTGCGCGCGCAATATCTGGGCGAAAATTTAAGCGAAGCGTTAGCGCGCACCGCCGCGCCTCTGGCCAAGCAGAAAATTCGGCTCGGCTGGAATATCCCCGGCGTCCCCGGCGCGATTTCCGCCGTAGTCGAGAAGGAAATACATTATCTTTCGCGCAGCGGGCCGATACTGTTTACGCTCGTGATGCCACTGGTTGTGCTCCTGATTTTTCGCTTCACGCCAGGAAAGTCGGACAGTTCCGCAGGCGTCCTGGGCCACTCCGCGGATTTGGCTTTTCCGGTAGGTGCCGCTTACGCCGTGCTGATCTTGACCAACCTGGTCTTCAACAGCTTCGGCGCGGATGCCGGCGGAATTCAGTTTTATTTTGTCTCTCCGGTCCGCTTTCGCGAAATCCTGATGGGCAAGAATCTCACGCACTCTCTGGTGCTCGCGCTCGAAATAGTCCTGGTCTGCGCCGGAGCAAGCCTGATGTACCGCCCGCCGCCATGGGACATCCTGCTCGCGACGGTCAGCGGCGTCTGCTTCGCGCTGGTAGTGAATTTGACAGTCGGCAATCTGCTCTCCGTGTACGCGCCCAAAAAAATTGATCTCAGCGCCCTGGGCCGCCAGCGCGCGTCGCAAGTCACCGCCCTGGCCAGCCTCGGAATCCAGGCCGCAGTGCTGGGTCTGTGCGCCCTCGCCCTGCTGGTGGCGCGCGCATACCACCACATCTGGCTCGCAGCTTTAATTTTCCTCGCGCTAGCCGCCATCGCCACCGTGTTTTACTCGCTCGTCCTGAATCGCATAGACGCCACCGCCCTCCGCCGCCGCGAAGTAATGATCGCCGAACTTTGCCGCGCGTAGCGTCAGGAGTCGGCAAGCATCCGCTCCTTGACAAAGGGCTTCTAATCATCTAGGATAATAATCTAGATTGATAAGGAGCCCGCGGTGCGCACCGTCGGCCTGTTTGAAGCCAAGCAAAAGCTGTCCGAACTCGTCGAGCGCGCTGGTAAAGGCGAACGGATCGGCATCACCCGGCGTGGCAAGCTCACCGCCCTCATCATCCCTGCTCAGCCCGAACGCAGCCTGAAGGAGAGCTTTGACGAAATTGAAAAAGTGCGGAAGAAAGTTCGCCTCCCAAAGGGCGTCACTATTAAGAGCATGATTGAAGAAGGGCGCGATTGAACCGTTTCGTTTTGGATGCCTCTGCCGCGCTCGGCTGGGTCGCCGCTAATCCACCCTCGCCGTACGCTTTAAACATCAAGCAAAGTCTTTTGAACGGCGCACGAGCCGTTGTCCCCACTCTCTGGCATCTGGAAATGGCGAACTGGTTTGCCCTCGCCAAACGCAGAAGCGTACTAGATGAATCGCAGGCCGGCCTGGTTTTGTCTGCCCTCGATGCAATTGTTTCCCAGACCATCGATACAGAAACGGAGGTCATTTCCATCCGCCAAGTTCTACTGACAGCGAATAGATTTAGGCTTTCAGCTTACGACGCCGCTTATCTCGATCTCGCGCGGCGGGAGGGCTTACCGCTCGCGACTCCCGATCAGCGCCTGCGTGCAGCGGCGAAAACGGCCGGCGTGGAATTGTTTCGGTAGCCTTTCTGTTACCCTGAAGTCCTCGCCCAATCTCTCCAGGTGACCTCCGCCCACGTCTCAATTTGCGCCGTGGTAGAGCTATCAGTTACATTCTCGTAGCGCGCGAATGAGTTGGCGCCCCCGAGGAACCTCGAATGAAGCAGCGCACGTCCTTCTACCTGAATCTAATTGTTTTCCTGGTGTTATCTTCAACTTCGTCGCTCTTCGCCCAGGGAGAGATCCCGCACGGGAATCTTTTGGACGAGCTAAAGTGGTTCGTCGAACATCCTGGGCCTCCAGGGTATGAGAGCGGGGTAGCGGATAGAATTCGCTTTGAAACCACCAAGCTTCATCCAACGACGGACAATCTCGGCGACGTGATCGTTACCATGGGCAGCGGCGCGCCGCATCGGCTGATCGTGACCCCGATTGACGAGCCCGGCTTCGTCGTCAGCGAAATCACACCGGACGGCTATTTACGCCTGCAGCGCCTTCCGCAAGGCGGATTACCTCCGATTTTCAATGAGTTATAT
>Ga0070761_10001760_pt1 | contig 13498 bp, 4 predicted proteins | sample HubBroMetageREF1_FD_66724 | JGI IMG/M metagenome (GOLD analysis project Ga0070761, IMG submission 66724) | Reference soil microbial communities from the Hubbard Brook experimental Forest, New Hampshire, USA - Hubbard Brook CCASE Soil... | ecosystem: Environmental > Terrestrial > Soil > Temperate...
GGCGTCATGAACGTGCGACCCTGCAAATTGAGAACGGCGAAGCCGACGCCATTCTTCGCTGCTCCGACGAAGAGTCCTTTCCCGGGCGAGCCGTTCGGAAAATTCGCGGGGCGCAACAAGCGCGGCTCGTGCGGGAAGAAATCGAAAATCTCCTTGCGGTCCCAGATGTGATTGCCGCCGGTGATCACCTCGACTCCCGACGCGAAAAGCTCCTCGGCAAGGCGCGGCGTTATGCCAAAGCCGGAGGCGGAATTCTCTCCGTTCGCGATGCAGAGATCGATCGACCGCTGCGTGAGGATGTCGGCAAGCCGGTCGTGGACGATCTTGCGGCCCGGCGATCCCACAATGTCTCCGATAAAGAGGATTCTCACACTGACCTTTCCTGGAGCCGAAACGCTGAACACAGAGTACACAGAGAACGGCGGAGTTCACCGGGAAAAGATGATGGAAACGCGGAGGGGTCCACTTCGCCGTGCGTTGCTAGGCCCTGAACCCCACGAATAAGTGGGTGCCCCGCGCCTGCTTTCAGGCTTCCCCAACCGAAGCCGGGGCGTGCACAAGGGCAGGACGACGCGAGCTCCCTGGGATCCAGTGTTGGTTCAAAAGGCTTTCGCAACGTCACCTGCGTTGCAGGCCATCTCCGCAGTTCATTCTAGCAAGGAAATCGCGGGACAAAAATTGAACGTGGCCGCATGTGGAGGAAGGCTCAACGAAAGCGCCGCAGTTAGAAGTTGAACTTGATTCCCAGCTGGACGAGACGCGGCGGCGCCGCGCCGACGACCTGGCCGAACGTGGAGCTGCCGATATTTCCGTCGACAGCGCTCGGGCCGTCGAACTGAGCGTGGTTGAAAGCGTTGAAGGCTTCCAGGCGAAATTGCAGCGACTTCGATTCCGTGAGTTTCAGATTCTTCAGCAGCGCCAAGTCGTAATTGTCGCTGCCGGGACCGAAAAAGAAGCGGCGCCTGGCGTTTCCCGGAGTGCCGATCGGGTTGGGGCCAAAGAGCGAGGTATCGAAATACGAATTTCCGTTGCGCGGATTCGAATTCAGATGGAGCGGCCCGGGGGTGAACTCGGGCTCGTCCACGCCGAAGTTATTGATGCCGTTTGGCTCCGCGCCCAAAAGGGAGTTGTCTCCGTAATTGACCAGCGTCACCGGAAAGCCGCTGCTGAATCGCGTGATTCCCGAAATTTGCCAGCCTTGGGTCCAGCGGTTCGTGGCGTGGAAAAGTCGCTCAAAGGGAAGCTGGTAGTCGTAGCTCACGACGAAGTTGTGTTCCACGTCGAACGCCGAGAGGGCTCTGCTGAGGGCGGGATCGACGGGATTCACTTCTTCTCCCACGTTCGAAGACTGGTCCATGGACTTGCTGAAGGTGTAGGCGGCGAAGAATTGCAGGCGCCCGCTCGTGTGGCGCAGGCTCACCTCGAGCGCGTTGTAATTCGAATTGCCGATCGAGGCCTGGTTCGTGTCGCTGCCGAAATTGGGCCCCAGAGGCCCGCGCGTCCCGTTGATCGTCTGACCCGTTGCCGAAGTGAACACATTGCTTTCGTCAAACGGGCCACACCCGCTGAGACTCAGACAAAGCGCCGGGTCGCCCGGATTCGCCTCGACGAGTACAAGAAGGCGATGCGCCTGCGTGCCCACATAGCTGGCGCTGAGCACGGTGTTGCCCGCGAACTCGCGTTCGACCGAGAGCATGTAGTCTTCGGCGTAAGGAATGCGATTCGTCGTGGGATAAGCCGGGATGCCGGTGATCGGCTCGTATTGCGACCAGTCCACGGCGGAATCGGGGTGGCTCGCCGTCGTGCCCAGCGGCGCAAGCTGAACCGGGAAGTACTGACCCCGATCCTTGCCAGTGGCAGCCGTTACAAACGGCGTGGAGAAAAGCGGCGGCGCGGGACTCGTATAGGTAGTGCCGTAGGGAGCATTCGCGCTGAGCACTCCGATGGTGAGCGCTTCGATCGCCGTGTAGAAGGTGCCGAAACCGGCACGAATGCTCGTTTTACCCGGCCCTCCCAGGATTTTGCCGAGCAGCGTGCTGCCGTCGGCGTCCGGCGAGTAGGCGACGCCGATGCGCGGCGAAAAATCGCGGTTCCCCGGAGGCGCGAGCGTGCGGGGAACTCCCGGGTCCGTGGGAAACAGGATGCCTGCGGGCGCTCCCGGGAAAGCCAGCGATTGCGCTCCCGGGACGAACACCGCAAGCTGATTGTACTTTTCATACCAGGGCTCGATGCGATCCCAGCGCAGCCCGTAGTTTAGCGTCAGATTCCGAGTCACGCGCCAGCTATCCTGCCCATACAAGCCGACATATTTATTGCGGCCGTAGAACGGCTGAAGCTGGCTCTGGTTGTACTGCGTGGGAGTGCCCAACAGGAAGTCTGTGAAATCCAAACCCGTCTCGCTGCCGAAGAAAAGGAAGTTGCCGTTGAACTGGGCAATCGGAAAAGTATTCACCTGATCGTAATGGAATTCGGCCCCCACTTTGATCGTGTGTTTTCCCAGCACCTTCGAGAAATTGTCGAGCCATTGAAAAGTATTGTTCACTTGCTTGAGTTCGTTGGTGTTGGTCCCAATCGAGAAGCTGTTGAAGTCGATGTTCTCGACGCCCTCGGTCTTGGGCGATAAAGGGACGATTCCCGGCGTGCCCGGCCCCACTTCGAAACCCTGCGACGCTAGGCTGACGCCTACGCCGCCCACGGGCTTGCCCAAGTCAGTGGCATCACGCATGTAACTGAAGCGGAATTCGTTGAGGGCGTTCGCGCTGAGCGTCTTCGTATCGCCCAAGCTGAGGAACTGCGCGCGGCCGGAATTGAGGGCGTTGAAACCCGGCACGCTCGCGCCGCCTTGTGCCACAGGGTAAGGGTTGTCCTGCGACCAATCGTCGAGGAAATAATAAGCGGAGAGCAATCCCCAGCGCGTGTTGGCGTCGAGCCGAAGCGCACCTTTCTGGTCGTTCAACGTTTCATTCGCTGAGGAAGTGGCGAAGATGTCGGCGCCGTCATTGGGCTGGGGGATGTATTGCAGCAGGTTCGTGCCCGGCGCGATCCACGCCGTGGTGGGAACTTTCGCGCCCGGGAAGACGCATCCATTCGCCGCCGTGGAAGAGCTGCTCGCGCAAGTTCCCGTGCTTTCGAGCCCCGTGGCGGGATTGATGTAGTTGCCGCTGTAGAAATACGGCTCGCCGCTCTTCACGGTGTAGTGCAGCTGGTTCGACAGCATCGTGGCCACGTTTAGTCCGCTCACAGTGCAAGGGAGCTCAAACACTTTCTTGGTGGTTGGGTCCGTGTACGTGCCGCAAAAACCCAACTGATCGAAGCCTTGTGAGTTCACTTGATCCGACATGTCGCCCGTCGTGCGGTCCTGCATCGAGGGAACGGGAATCTGACCTGTGTCGACTCCCTGCGTCAATCGAGTGCCCTGGTAATCGGCGAAGAAGAAAACTTTGTTTTTCCGAATCGGGCCGCCGAGCGTCCCGCCGAACTGGTTTTGGTCGAACTTGCCGCGCGTGGGTGAGAAATAGTTGCGGGCGTCGAGGTTCGTGTTGCGGAAAAATTCGAAACCGTCGCCGTGAAATGCATTCGCGCCCGACTTCGTCACCACGTTGATCTGGCCGCCGCTGAACTCGCCGTATTCGGCGTCGAAATTATTCGTGAGGATTCGGAATTCGGCGATCGAGTCGAGGTTGGGAATAATCGCCGTGCCCATGTTGACGTCTTCCTCGACGTCGCTTCCGTTCACGATGAAGGCGTTGGCGAATTCCCGCTGGCCGTTCATGGCAATCGTGCCGGGATTCAAATCCCCCGAAGGCGAGAAGGCGCTCACGCCCACGTCCTGAGTGGTATCGGACGTGATGGAGGTCTGCGGCGCCACGCCGGGCTGAAGGGCCAGAAGGTCCGTGTAGCTGCGGCCATTCAGAGGAACGGCCGTCATGGCCGCGCCGGTGACGAGCTCGCCCATCTGCGAGCTGGCCGTCTCTGCGTGAATCGCCGCGTCGCTGACTGTGATTGTGTCGCTCTTTTGCCCAACCTCGAGGACGACGTCGATGAGCAGCGCGCTATTGGCGTCAATCACCACACCGGCGCGCCGGTAGGGCCTGAATCCCGCGCTCCCGACGTCCAGGTCGTAACGGCCGATAGGCAGACTAGAGAAGGAATAGGCGCCATTGGCGTCCGTCGTAACCGTCCGGCGGATTCCCGTGTCGGCGTTGGTCGCAGCCACCGTGGCGCGAGGGACGACGGCGCCGCTGGGATCCTTCACCGTGCCCGAGATGCTTCCTCCCACGCCCGCCCAGACGACCAGGGCCAGCAGCTGAACCAGAACGACGATGAATAACCGGGCTAGAAAGTGGCGCAAACGGGAGCCGAACACGAATGACCTCACTCTTCCAGTTGCAACTGGTTATCAACAGAGGAGAGCACCTTACGCCAGTTGATAACCGGTGTCAAGAAGGAAAGATGACAATCAGTTGCAACTGGAATTTCATCCGCCGTTTTTCAGGGAGTCATACGCCGGCTAAAACGAAAGTTGCCAGGTTTTCAACCGGGGAGTGAGCTTCGCCGGGCCCCCGAAAACGGGGCCCGACGAATGCTCAGGCGACGCCAAACCAGCTAGAAGTGGAAGCCGATCTCTGCGGTCAGGGCGCGGGGAGTGACGTAGTGCGTGCCGCTGAACGTGGAGAGGAAGTTGTAGAGCACATAGTTGTTCGTCAGGTTGATCGCCGTTAGGCGCAGGCTCCACTTGTAACGGTCACCGTGGAAGAGGTTATCTTCGCCCACAGAGACGTCGAACAGATTGCGCGAGCGGATGCGGGGAGGGTTGAGATCGTCGTTCTCCGTATTGGACCCGGGAATCTTAACCAGGTTGGAGGTGAATTGTGACGGCGGGCAAACACCAACGAGGCCACCGGAACTGAGCGGTGTGCCGCTTGGATTTACCAAGCTGGGCGGCGAGGCGGCGACTCCGTTGCACGTGAAGCCGGCCTCAAATTCCTGGTCGGCGGTAAGAGGTTCGTTGACGACGTTTGCGGCGACCATGCCGGTGTCGTTCGGGAAATTCGAGTAGCCTGGGCAAGTGCTGAACGGCTCTGTGGAGAAGCACGGAGCGGCGCCTGCGACGAGGCCGCTGTCATAGCGCCAGTTGAAACCAAGCCAGGGACCGAGTTTCCAGGGCTGATATTGCAAGTGAGTAGTCTGGTTGTAGTGCTCGTCGTGGTCGATTCGGAATGCCCCCACGCCAGAAGGTGCAGTGCCAGCACCGCCGATTTGAGGTGTAAAGAAGCGTGCGGCAACGCTGGACATGACGACGTAGGCCGTAAAGCCATGTATGTCGGTGAGGTTCACGCGTCCGGTGAATCCGGGGATCTTGGCGTTGTGCCATTCGATCGGGAAGGTGATGGGTGTGTTGCCCAGCACGCTGAAGTCGTACCCGTTGTGCGTGTACTTCCAGATGTACTCGCCGTCGAAAACGATGTGCTTTCCGATGGCTTGCTGCAGGCCGGCGTGAAATTCGTTTCGGAAGCCGGGGGCTATCGGCGTGAAAGAATTGGACGAGCAGAGCAGAAGCCCAGTTCCGGAAATCCCGTCTTGCGGCCCCAGGACCGGATTATTGCAACCGATGCTGGAGAGGATAAGGTTTTCGTTGAACGGCGTCTCGAGGGTGCGTGCGTAGGAGACCTTGAGCACAGTATTGCTGGGCTTGATGTTGTATGCGACGCCGAGGCGCGGTTCTGCTTGGCTACCACTCGTGATGCCATTGTACAAATCGCCGCGTATGCCGAGGTTGAAGTTCCAGCTTCCTTTGGTGATGGTGTCTTCGACGTAAAGCGCGAGCTCTTTGACGTCGGTATGACCATTGAAGGTATATAAACCGCCGCCTCGTGTCAGATCATAGGGCGCCAGCGTCGGGCTATACAATGGGTACAACGCCGAGCTAGTAAAGCCATTGGCCGGGTTACCCGGAACGTTTGGATCCAGATTCGCCAATGTATTCGGCTCAAAACCAGCGGCTGCGCACTGGCTAGGATCTGTGAATCCCTCCACCGGGGCGAGCGGATAGAAGGCTTCGGTATTGGGATTTGTATTCGGGCCGAGGCACGGTGCGTTAAGGGTGGGATCGATAATTCCCACGTTGTCGGTCTCGTTCAGGAATGTTTGTTCGTAGTCAATGCCCGCTTTGATGTTGTTGATGCCCTTAACGTACGAAATGCTGGAGCGAATCCCCGCGTTCGTGAGCGTTCGATATTGCGAAACGCTCTCTCGCTGAAGCGTGAACGGGCCGAGATCGGCGAAAGGATCGGCGCTGGGGTAATAGTTATAGGCGTCGCGGCGGACCCATGCTCCGAGGGTAAAGACAGCATTCGAGCCGATGAGATGGTTCCACGTGGGTGCTACGCTGATAGTCCCGATCTTTGACCGTTGATCCGTCGCCTCCACAGGTTGGCCGCAAAAAGAGAGGGTGCAGCCATCGGCAGCCGTGGGTGCGTCGCCACCATTCGAAACCGTGTTTCCCCACCAGGGCGAGGCGTAAGAGGAATCGAAGGAATTCGGCGTCTGGAACCAGGAGCGCGAGTAGTTCACATTAAAATGAACAGTGTCGGCCTGACTCAACTGATAATCGACACGGTCGAATACATTTTCTTCATTTCCCTTGTCGTGCATGACGACGAATTCCGGCGGATCGAGGAATCGACCGCTATTCAGACCGGTCACAGAGATGAAGTTTCCCCATTTTTGGCCGCCGTAGGCGAGGTCGAAACCGACGTTGGATGAGCCGAAAGAGCCGTATGAACCCGTCACGCTGCCGTGAGGCGTCGTCACGCCCTGGCCAGAGCGCGTGGTCGCTACGATGACGACGCTTGTCTTATCGCCGTATTCGGCTGGCGGTGCGCCGTCGACGACCTCGAGCGACTGGACCGCGTCGACGGGAAGCTGGTTCGAGAACACTTTGCTCTGTTGATCCGTAATGGGCTGGCCATCAACGGAGAAGGAGTTTTCAGCGTGATCGCCGAGTCCGTGGAAAAGCCCGTTCGAGTCCGCGGCAATGCCGGGACTCGCCAGGGTAACCAGCGAACTCAATGAAGAGGATGCACTTTCGAGTGGCAGCCTGTCGACGATGGCTTTGTCGATATCGGTGTGATTCGTGGGGTCGTTCTCGATCAGGTCGCCTCCGCTTTCCACCGTAACGGTGCTGCTGGAGCCAGCTAGTTTCAACCCAATCTTAAGAGTGATCGGCACACCGGAGCGAACGTCCACGTCCTCGGCGTAAGGAGCAAATCCGGTAACGGATACCGACAGGTGGTAGGGATTAAACGGAATGTTCGGGAAACTGAAATTGCCTGAACTGTCAGTCGTGGTTGAGCGCTCGTACTGGCTGACGGGATTGTGGATGGTGACCGCGGCGTTCGCGACTACCCCGCCGGACGGATCCGTGACGGTTCCGGAAATTGCCCCGCCCTGCGCCAACGCAGGCGAAGCCGCAACCAGCAGACAGACCACTAATAAAAAGCCTTGAATTACTAAGCCAAAGCGTTTCATGAATCACTCTCCCATTGAGTGAGCGCCGAGCGTTTTCAAAACGCCGGTGCCGGTTAGGAAATGAATTGGGCTCCGCCGTCACTTTGTGCGGCGGGAGCTGGGAGATAACGCGAGTCGGAACTAGGCTTGTGCGGGAGGCGCGCGGGAGGAAAGCTGGCGAAATTGAAGCTCAACTTTTGGATCACTTGAAACTGGAAGTACTAACCGGGCAACCGCGGTCGGCGCGGCAAAGACTGGTGCTGCGGAAGTGTCGAGCGACACCGAATGCGAAAAATGGCAAAGCTGGCAGTGATCGTCGCCGACAGAATTGCTATGAGTGTGCGTCGCAACCTGAAACACAAACGCGAGTAGGAACGCCGCTAGGAGCGCGGCCAGCACTCGTCGTGTTGTGCGGTGCGGCATGGGTAGTACGTACACCCCGCAATGATGTTACTTAGACGCGCCCACGGGGGCAAGAGTCACAAATTATCTGGTTCGGCTTCGGCAACGCCCCCGAGGCCCCTAAACCTGCAGGACATCGCCTTCGCGCGCGACCATCTGATAGAGCACGGGGCTGACGATACGGCCCAGGAATAGGCGCGAGATGAGTCCCGCCACAATGACGATCGCAAACGGCTTCTGCGAATCTGATCCGACACCGGTGGAAAGCGCCGCGGGCAGAAGACCCAGGCACGCCACCAGCGCCGTCATCATGATGGGCCGCAGGCGGACCAGCGACCCCTCCAGAGTGGCTTTGCGGATGCCCTGCCCTTCGAGACGGAGCTTGTTGATATAGGAAACGTCGATGATCGCCGTCTCCGCCGAGACGCCCAGGAGCACGAGCAGGCCCAGCACGGAGGAAACGCTGAAGGTCGTGTGCGTGAGCTTGAGCGCCAGCAGCGCCCCTACCGGCTCGGTCATCACCACGCCGATAACCACCGTCATAGGGAACTTGAAATTGCCGTAGAGCGCGAACAGGATCATAAAGATCAAAAGAAGAGCCAGCGGGCCGATAACCGCGAACTGCTGCCGCGCCGCGACATATTCGCTGTACTCGCCGCCCCAGTCCAGCCTGTATCCCTGCGGCAGTTTGACGGACGACTCCACGGCCTTCTGCGCCTGGTTCACGGCGCGGGCGAGGTCGCGCCCCTCAATGCTGAATTGGACTCCGATGTAACGCGAGTTATTCTCGCGATAAATGAACGACGCACCGTTCCCCTGATGAATGGTGGCCAGCTCGGAAATCGGAACCTGCTGCCCGGAAGGAGTGGGCACCAGCAAGTTGCCGATGGCGTGCTCGCTCGAGCGGTATTCGGGCTTCATACGCACCACCAGGTCGAAAAGCTGTTCGCCCTGGATCACTTGTGTGGCTGCCTGGCCACCCACTGCGGCCTGGATCACGCCCTCGACATCGGAGACATTGATGCCGTAACGCGCGATTTTTTCGCGATCTACGTCGATCTGCACGCTGGGCTGCCCCAACTCGCGCACAACTGTGAGTTCGGTGAAGCCGGGCACTTGCTGGAGAACGCGCTTGATCTCCACCGCTTTGTCTTCGAGTACTTGCAGGTCCGGGCCGAAGATTTTCACGGCCAGCGCACTCTTCAAGCCCGTGAGCGCCTCATCCACGGCGTCTTCGGCCGGCTGGGTGAAGTTGAAAATCACGCCGGGATACGAAGCCACCTTTTTCTGGATGTCCTTGGTGAGATCGGCCTTGTTGCGGATGGATCCCTGGTTCCACGTCGCGTCTTTGTAAGGTTTCAGCCCGACATAAAACTCGCAGTTGAAAAATCCGGTGGGGTCGGTGCCGTCGTCGGGGCGCGCCAGTTCCGAGCCGACCTCCGTGACCATCGGGTAAGCCATCAGGATCTTGCGGATCTGCGGAGCGAATTTGGCCGCTTCCTCAAAGGAGATTGTGTAGGGCATTGTGGCGCGCACCCACATCGCTCCTTCGTCCAGGTGGGGCATAAACTCACCGCCGATGAAGGGAATCAGAAGAAGCGAGGCGCCGAAGATGATGGTGGCCAGAATCATCGTGAGATTCGGGCGGTCCAGGCACCAGCGAAGTTCCGTAGCGTATTCGTCCTTAAACCACTCGTACGCGCGATTCACCTTCTCCTTCACCCCGCGCGTGAACCAGTAGGAGGCGAGCACGGGAACGAATGTAAGGGTGAAGATCAGCGAGCCGAGCAGCGCCCAGGACATCGTTTCAGCCATGGGGTGGAAGAGCTTGCCCGACGGCCCGGTGAGCGCGTAGATCGGAATGTACCCGGCCAGGATGACGGCGATGGAATAGAAAATGGGCCGGTCCACGTCCTTTGCCGCCTGCAGAATCACATCGAACAGGTTGTACTCCTGCCCGTGGCGTGCGGCCAACTCGCGGTAGATGTTTTCCATCATCACCACGGTGCCGTCGATGATGATTCCAAAATCGATGGCGCCGATGGAAAGCAGGTTCGCCGGAATGCCGCGCCCGTGGAGGAAAATGAAAGAAAACAGCAGGCTCAGCGGAATGGTGAGGGCGACGATGATCGCCGCGCGCACGCTGACCAGGAAGAAAATCAAGACGATCAGGACCAGACCCATCCCGAGCAGCAGGTTGTGCTCCACGGTATCGATGGTCACCTGCACCAGATCGCTCCGGTCGTAGTAGGGCCGCACTTTCACGTCATGCGGCAGCAGGTCGCGGTTGATCTCCGTGGTCTTCTCTTCCACTCGTTTGAGGACGTTCTGGGTCTGCTCGCCGGTGAGCATCAGGATGACGCCTTCAACCCGGTCGTCATCGTTCTGGAAACCGAATTCTCCCAGGCGGGGCGCGTGGCCGATGGTGACCTCGCCAATGTCGCGGATGCGAACCGGCACGCCGTTGTTGTTCCCCACAACGACCTCGCCGATGTCCTCGGTCCTGCTCACGAGTCCAAGTCCGCGCACGTAGAAGAACTGCGAACCCTGCGAGTAGAAGCCGCCGCCGGCGTTGGCGTTGTTGGCAGCCAGGGCATTCAGCACTTGCGGCAGGGGAATGTGGTAGCTGTAGATCTTGGCCGGGTCGAGCAGCACCTGGTATTGCATTACCGTGCCGCCGAAGCCTGAATCGTCGGCCACGCCGGGCACGGACTTGTAGGCGCGCTCAATCACCCAGTCTTCGTACGTTTTCAGCTCTTGCGGCGTGCGGTCTGGGCTCTCGATCACGTAGCGATAGACGAGGTTTGACGGGCTCGAAAGGGGCGCCAGGCTGCCCGTCACGCCCGGAGGCAAATTGGCAGTGGAGAGCCGTTCAAACACGACTTGCCGTGCGAAATAGTCGTCCGTGCTTTCCTGGAACGTCATGATGACGTCCGACAAGCCATAGAGCGAGATCGAGCGCATGAACGTCATGTGCGGCACGCCGTTCATCTGCAGCTCGATCGGCAGGGTAACCAGCCGCTCGATTTCCTCAGCCGCGTGCCCGGGCCATTGCGTGATGACCTCGACAAGCGGGGGCGAAAGGTCGGGGTATGCGTCCACCGGCATCTTCTGAAACGAGACCGTGCCGGCGACGACGACGAGCACCGCCAGCATCAGGATCAGGAAGCGCTGTCGGAGAGCAAATTGAACGATGTGATGAATCATTTCAGTTCTGTCGCCCTCAGCGCTGAAGCGAATTCTGGAATTGCAGGAACAGGCTGCCGTCGCCGACCACGCGGTCGTTCGCTTGCAAACCGGTGAGAATTTGCGTTTTTCCGTCCTGGCTTTCGCCGAGCGTGACATCGCGCCGGGCAAACTGGCTGTTCGAGGTCTCGAGATAAACGTACGGCATGTTTTGTTCGTCGCGCAGCACGGAGGAATTGGGGACGAACAGCGCGTTGGGAATCACGCCGGCTTGGACCTCCGCGGTCACGTACATTTCCTTCTTCAGGCGCTCGCCGGGATTCGAAGCTTCAATGCGCGCCTGGAGCGTGCGCGTAGTGGGGTCGAGCGCGGGAGAAATGTATTCGATCTTGCCGCGCACAACATCGGAATACGATTCATTGTCGACCGTTACCGGGTCGCCGACGTGCACGTAGGCCACGTCTTTCTGGTAGACGTTTACGAGAATCCACACCGAGCTCATGTCCGACAGCGTGAAACACTGCGTGGCGCCGGCCGCCAGCAGTTGGCCCACGGAGCATTCCCGGTCCACTATTTCTCCGGCCACCGGCGAGTACAACGGGATTTCCGGCGTGGGTGGCTTGGTGACAATCGTTTCCGGGTCCGCTATGCCCAGGATGCGGATGGCGTCGGCGCTGGACTCTAAATCCGCCTGCGCTTGGTTGCGGGTCGACGCAGCTTGCTCGAGGTCGGCCTCGGAAATGGCGTGATGCTCGTAGAGGTCTTGGGCGCGAAGGTAGAACTTATTCGCGAGCTGGGAGGCGTCGCGGGCCTTGATATACGCCGCACGGAGCAGAGAGTAGTCCGGGCTGGCGATGTAAAGCAGCGCCTGGCCGGCTTTCACGTGCTCGCCCGGCGCAACGACGACGCGGCTAACCGGACCGCCCACCTGCGTGATCACCGGCGTGGTTTTGAAGTCGTTGTACTCCACCGCGCCGCTCAGGCGGAGCGTGCGCGCCAGGCGTCCCTGCTCCACCGTCACGACCGATATGTGAGACATCTGGTCGGCAGGCAGGGAAAATATCTCGGCTTTGGCTTCGGGACTTTCCGCCGTCGAGAACGAGGTCATCTTGCTGGCCTTTTCTCCCGCTCCCCCGCAGCCGGCCAGCGCGAAAGCAACTGCCAGCGACGCGGCGATTCCCCAATCCCACCTGCGGTTCATTCTTTGGGCCGTTTTCATGGCAAGGACCTCGTTCCCACCGCTTCGCGAAGCTGTTCCACCGCCGTCAGGTACGACGCCAGCGATTGGCGGTAGCCTAGTTGCGTAGCGCGATAGCTGCGCTCGGCGTCGAGAAAGTCGAGAAGGCTCGCGGCGCCGCGTTTGTAGGCGTACTCGCTGATGTCACGGTCCTGCTTCGCTTCGTCCAGGTAGCCCGAGCGGTAGAGCGCAACCACTTTGTCGTTGTCGCGAACGCCTTCATAGGCATCCAGCACGTCGGTCATCACCTGGTCGCTGGCTGCCAACTGCAGCTCCTGCGCCTGCGTGATCGCATAGTTCGTCCGGGCGATTTCTCCCTGGTTGCGGTTGAAAATCGGCAGGTCGATGCTGCCGAAAAGCGAAGCGCTGTTGACGTCTCCCGTGTGGGAATAATCGATCGACGCGGTCACGTCCTGCTTCCCGTTTGCCTTGGCCAGCTCATACTGGCTTTTCGCCGCGGTCACGCCCTGCACCGCCGCGCGCAGGTCCGGCCGGTCGCGCAGTGCTGCCGCCTGCAGATCCTCGAGATCGAGTTTCAGCGGCTGGTAATCGAAATCGCCTGCTACGTCGAAATCCGCTGACACGGATTGATATCCCAGCATCTGCCTCAGCCCGGTGAGCGCCTGCACCTTCGCGAGCACGGCCTGCGAAACGTCGGTCTGGAATTGCAGCAACTGAAGCTCGATCTTCAGGAAATCGTCCTCGCTGATGTCGCCTGCTTTGTAGCGCGCCTGGCTGATGTCTACCGTATTCTGGAAGCTCTTCATGTCCTGCTCGGCCAGATCGAGCGTCGATTCGGCAAGCTGTACGCTGATGAATTGCGAGGCCACCTGGAACACCAGGGTCCGCTCGTTGTCGGAGATCGTCGAGGTGGTTACCGCCGTTTGGTCCTTTGCTGCCTGCAAGCGATGCTGGCGCTTCCTGCCGCGCTCAAACAGATAGCCTATGCCGATGTCGAACTGCGCATTGTTATCGATATAGTTCCAATTGAGATTTCCCGGCTCAAAAAACGGCAAGAATTGCGCGTCGCCCGAAAGCGTCGGATTCGGCCGCAGATTTGCGGTCGTCTCCTGTGCCTGGTTCTGCAATATCGTGGTCCGCTCAGCGAGCAGCGCGTGGTTGTGCTGCAACGCGAGCTGAATCGCTTCATCCAGCGTGATTCGC
>Ga0070761_10001762_pt1 | contig 13492 bp, 12 predicted proteins | sample HubBroMetageREF1_FD_66724 | JGI IMG/M metagenome (GOLD analysis project Ga0070761, IMG submission 66724) | Reference soil microbial communities from the Hubbard Brook experimental Forest, New Hampshire, USA - Hubbard Brook CCASE Soil... | ecosystem: Environmental > Terrestrial > Soil >...
GGAGGGATCCCGCAATCCCAACCTGACGACCACTTCCGTATTGGGAGCCAGCAACGACCCTGCGGGAAGCGCGACAACGTACGGGCTGCCAATCGGCGCGAAGCATGCCGTCGGCGCCGATTTGTTCTCGACCTTGACCCCGGCGGGGAGGTCTTCCAAAATTAAGAACACAGGACCTTTGAGCGCCGTCGAGCCTGCATTCGTCAAATGTACTTCCTGTGCGTACAGTTCCAGGTTCGGAAGATAAACGATCGGGCCGCTGGAAATCCAGACTCCCTCCGTAACATACGCATTGCACGTACTGACGGTGAGGGCCGCCAGGACGGCGCGGCTACCATTTATACCCTCGCCTTCGCTTCCCGTATCGGTAATCGTAACGCTGGTGAGTTCCTGGCTGGCAAAGGCCGCCGGCAGGACGTATTCCTGGCGGTCCAGGCGCTGGCCTAGCCCGTTATCCCAGACCTGGCGCGTGGTAGTGTTATCGATCGTGTTGGTGTTGCCGTCGTTATTGTAGTCGCGAACATTCACGTTCCCCACCAGCGGTTGTGTCACAGTCGCGCCGTTACTCCCGTTGAAAGCGATAAACAGATAGGCTTGCGGACCGCCGAACCCCCACATAGAGTTGAGTACAGTGAAAACTGAAGTGACACCGGACACGCCGACGGGAATGGTAAGCCTGACGGTGCCGGGTCCGAAGTTTGCCGCGGCGGCGCCAGCCCAGTAATTGTTGGGGCCGGCCGGAATCGAGAAAGGGATGCCTCCGAAATTCTGGTTGCCGGTTGGAAACGTGCTTCCGTTTAAGATGATGAAGTCGTTTGGCCCTACGTATGTCCAGGGCTCATTCGCCAAGCCGCCGATATCGATGGGAATCTGGCCGGCGCGCGCCGAGGCGGCGGCAGACACCATAGCTACGATCGAGCATGCCATGCGGGAATTAGCGATCATTCGATAGTCCTCCAAGGCGCAATCGGCCGGCGTACTGGCACCCTCACTTATTAGACGAGCCGCCTCCGCGCTTGCAAACCAAATGATCGCCCGGAGTCCAGTTCAATGCGGAAGTCTTGGCGACCTGCCAATCCATGCTGAAGGTATCCGAATCCGCGATCGAGTATAGAAAGCGGTTCACCACATAGGACGCTTTTGTCTTTTCAGACACAGGAGACGTCATAGTGAGCACGCCATTCACCCAGCCATCGGCGCTGGAGTAGGTGGCCGCTCCAAAGTTGTTAGCATCGAACTCCACCAGGCGTTTCTGCTGCGGGTCGTAGCCGATCAGATACTTTGCCAGATACCCCGTGGCCGGCTCAATGTCCCGCTCGGTGAGTTCCAACCACTTTCCGCCCAGAATCACGCTGCCGGTAAAGACCGATTTGTGCGTCTTTCCATTGCCCATGGAGCCGGCGCAGTCCCACGTGCCCTCAAACTGAAAGTTGCCCGGAGGGATCGCTGCCAGAGGCTTGCTGTCCTGGGCTAACGCAGGCAGCGTCGACGCGAACAAGTAAAGGGTGAAAAGACGTCTGTAGCCGATCCGCACCAAGGTATCAATCCCTTCTACACACTAACTACCGGACACGGCGACTGCCTGATGATGGAATAGGCGTGACTAGTGAGGCGGCCCAGTATGCCGGCGTCGGCGCCGCGGTCGATCACCAGCAGGTCCGCCTGCGCCTTGCGGACCTCGTCGCATATCATCTCGGGGGCCGGCCCCATGGTCAGGACGACTTCAGCTTGGGTGCCTGCACTCCGCTGCAGGGCGGCGATTTGCGTCTCCGCGTGATCCACCAGAAATTTGCGCCACTCCGGCGAGAAATAGTATCCCTCCGTGCGCGGATCGAGTCCCGCCATGGCGTGCACCAGCGTGAGCTGCGCGCCGAATTCCGAGGCGAGCTGCGCGGACCAGTGCAGGGCACGGGTCGCGGATGGCGACAGATCGACGGCGCATAGAATGCGCTTGAGAGCGGCCGGGCCCACGTGCGGCGCCTCCGCATGCGCGGTGGTCCAGACGGGGCAATCGGCATCGTGCAGCACTTTGGCGGTCACCGAGCCGAGCAACATGCGGCGGAATGGGCCGTAGCCGTGGGTGGGCATGGCGATCAGCCCGGCTCCTTCGCGATGCGCGAAGTCTACGATCTCGCGCGCCGGATCGCCATCCAGCAACAGACGGCGCACGCGATGTGGAGCGAGTTCCTGGCTCAGGAAACCGGCGATGCGCCGCTCGGCGTCCCGGCGGCGGTCTGCAACGATGTCGGTGACGACGCTGGCCATCTCAACCGCGCCGAACTCGCGGTAGGGCGGCAGCACGTGCAGCAGGATGATTTCGGAATCGAAGCGTTCCGCGAGGGGAAGCGCAAAATGAACGGCCTGATTGGCGCGCTCGGAAAAATCCACAGGCAGGAGGATCTTGGCGATGGGGAACATGAATGCCTCCATCTCCGATCTTACTGCGATGAGCCATGGAAGGCCAGCGGCGCGATCCACAAATACGCAGATCGAGGTTGGCAGACCACAAGTAACGATGGTCTGCCCCACTCCTCGCCCCGCCGGCGCGCTGTGCTACAGTGGGAAATCTTAAGGCCTATCTTCATAGATGTCCGAACAAATCCTTCTGCAAGGGAAAATCCTGGGCATAGAAGAGTTCCTTCTGTCCCCGCCGGGCGGAGCCATGCACCCGCGGTCGAATGGCGAGGAACTCCTCGCTGGCCGTTCGCAATGGATTACTTTGCTGTGCGAAGCCCTGCCGCGGGCCCTGCTCGCCGAATTCGGACTCGCGCGGGTCCTGCTCGGCTCCAGCGGCGGCGGACAGTTCCTGCTGGTCCTGCCCGGTGAATCGCGCGGTCCCGCCGAGGAGTTCCTTGCCGGAGCGGCGCGGCAGATTGGCGAGATCGGTGGCGGCCACCTAACACTGCTGTGGAGCGTCACCGAAAACCTGGGCGACTGGACCGTGGTGCGCAAGCGCCTGAACGAGGAATTGCAGCACAAGCGCGCCACTCCGCTGGCCGCCGGCGCCGGTGCCGCATTCCAGCCCTTTACCGCGGCTGTGCCGGCCGATGTGGACGCCTATTTTTCGAAGGAACTGGGACTGAACGTGCGTGAGGCCGCGGCCATCGGCTGGTCGCCGGAAACGCCCGCGATGGTGCAGCCGGGCGCGGGCAAACATACTTGGAGCCTGACCACCAACCTGTCGCTTGAAGGCATCACGCTGGCGCGGCATGCGGCTCCCAGTGAGGACGGCCGCTCGGCGGCTACCGTCGCCACGTTGGCGCGGCGCGCGCAGGGCCGCTCGCTGTGGGGCGTGCTGCGCGGCGATGTGGATAGCTTCGGCGTGCGCCTGCGCCGGCTCACCACCATCGAAGAGCACGTGCAGCTTTCCGTGCTCTACAAACAGTTCTTCGCCGGTGAGTTGGAAGTGCTTTGCTCCATGCCGGAGTTCTGGCGCAAGGTCACCATCCTGTATTCGGGCGGAGACGATTTCGCCGTATACGGAAGTTGGGATGCCTTGCTGCTGCTCGCGCGCGAGGTGCAGCGCCTCTTCCACCGCTTCACCGAAGAGAACCTGAAGGATTTTCCAGGCCCCGAAGGCAAGACGATTTCCATGGCGGTGGCGCTGGCGCCGGAGATGCACTATCCGATCAGCGCAGTCTACGAGGATGCCGGCCGCAACTTGGAACTCGCCAAGGCGGCGGACAGGGACTGCATCTATGCGCTCGGCCGTATCCTCGAATGGAAGCAACTGGCCGACGCCGCGGAACTGAAGGACACCGTGGTGAAGCTGGCCGGCGACTACCGGCTGTCGCGCCAGCTCCTGATGGGGCTGCGCAGCTTCTACCAGAAGCAGGCTTACGGCGATGGCGCAGAGGCCGAAAGCCCCACGCGCACCTGGCGTTTTCAGCGCCGCCTGACTCGCATTCTGAGCGGCACCCGCGACCGCGAGTTCCAGAAACTACGGACGCATTTGACAAACGAAATCGTAGGGCGCAAGTCGGCTGAAGTGAAACTGCGGCCCGCCGGACTGGTGGCCCTGGAATGGGCTAGATTGACGACCGAGGTGTAAGTAGGACAGGCCTCCTGGCCTGTCCGCGATGTGCTGAGACGAGGTGAAGTGAGATGCCAGAACAAGAACAGCGAAGGGAAGGCCGTCCGCCGCGCGGGCCAGGAGAAGGTGGGCGTGGGCCCGAGGGTGGGCGCGGACCGGATCGCGGCGACCGGCGCGACGACCGCCGGGGCGACCGTGGCGACCGCGGCGATCGCGGACGCCCCGAGGGTCCGCCCGAGATCGAGTTGGAAAAACTCATGCAGGACAGCCTCTATCTGGACAATCAGGCGCACGGCATCGTCAGCCGCATGCGCGACATGGACTCCGGCACCAAGAGCCAGTTACGGCGCCTCTATAGCGCCGTGCGCCGCGCCGTGCGCGCGCCCGATAGCGAGCGCCAGCATGAATTCGTGATGCTGCGCGCGCGCCTGGCATACACCATCGCGCGGCACGGCTTGCGCAGCCTCGATCAGTTGGAGAAGCTGTTGCTGCAAGTCACGCGCAAGAACGACATGCGCGGTTACGAGCGTTTTCGGGACCTATTCGAGGCCATCGTGGCCTACAACGAGTAAATTTACATGAGCGCGCACACGACGCAAACCGAATTGAAGTTCTTAGGCAAGTTGATTTTAGAAGGCGAACTGCATTGCGAGACCGGGCTCCACGTTGGCGCCGGCAAGGGTTCCATGGAGATCGGCGGATCGGATAATCCGGTGGTCAAGGACGCCTTCGGCCGCCCCTATGTCCCAGGCAGTTCCCTGCGCGGCAAGCTGCGGTCCTTATTGGAGCAGTCTTCCGGCCTGGCCGTGCCCGCCGAGCTGGTGTATCTTTCCAAGCGCAAGGGACAGGAAGTGCGCATTCACCAGAGCGATCGTCCCGACGATGAGATCTGCCTCATATTCGGGCGCAACCCGGGCCGCATGGAGCGCGCCGCCGGTGACGCGCTGGACAGCTCGCAAGCCACTCCGGCGCGCCTCGCGGTTTACGATGCGCCACTCGATCCGGACAGCATCACCGCGCAGATGCGCGAGAACCTCGACGACGAGCTGACCGAAGTCAAGAGCGAAAACGCCATCGACCGTATCACCTCGCAGGCGAATCCACGCACTCTGGAGCGCGTGCCCGGCGGGGCGCGCTTCCGCATCCGCCTGGTGATGGATGTGCTGTGCGAGGAAGATGCGCCTCTATTCCTGCGTGTGCTCGAAGGTCTGCGCATGTTGGAAGACGACAGCCTGGGCGGCGGCGGTTCGCGCGGCAACGGCCGCGTGCGCCTGGCCAACCTGAAACTGACTTGGCGCGGCAAGAACTACTACGCTTCCGGCGCCGCACAGAAGGATCTGGGCACGGGGGTTGATCTGGCCGCGTTGCAGACCGGCTTCCAAGAGGCCGCCTTCGCGTTCCTGCACGAGGAGTGATGCATCCTCGCTTAAATCAAGGCCTGATTGTCAAACTGCGCCCCGCAGGCCCCTGGCGCTCGGGACCGGATTCGGGCGCGCGCAATCGCGTCGATCCGGTCTATCACAGCGACTCGCTATACGCCGCGGTGGCCGCCGCCATGGCCACGCTGGGCATGCGCGACGAATGGCTGGATGCCACTGCGCGACACACCGAAGGAGCGGCCGTACGCTTCAGCTCGTGTTTTCCTTTCCTCGGCGAGACCGCTTTCATCGTGCCGCCGCGCAGCCTGTGGCCGCCGACGGGTGGCGTGAGCGCGATGAAGATGCGATGGAAAAGCGCCCGGTTCATTCCGCTGCACTTGGTCGGGGCGCTGATCGGCGGGCAGCCGCTGCACGAAGACCAGTGGACGGTGGATGGCGCCAGCGAGTGCCTCTTGCCCGTGGGGAAGGCGGGACCGTTCCGCTCCAATGTGCGCTGGAGCGCGGCCGTCGACAGGCTCACGGGCAATGCGGAGCGGCACTCGACGGCTTGCATCGAATTCCGCCGCGATGCCGGCTTGTGGGCGATCGTGTCATTCACAGATGAAGCCGCGCACGCGCGCTGGTCCGCACCGGTGCGCGGCGCGTTGCGGCTGTTGGCCGACTCCGGATTCGGCGGGGAACGCTCGCGCGGCTGGGGACGGAGCGCACAGCCGGAGTTCGTCGAAGGCATGCTGCCCGATCTTGTGCTAGGCGAATCGCCCGCTCAGGAGCCAATCGAGACAAGTCCCGACCTGGAATCGCCCTCTCGCCCGCTCCCCCCCTCTCCCGCTCAGGAACTATCGGAGCCCGCCGCCGCTAACACCCAACACTGGCTGTTATCTCTATTTACTCCCGGCCCCGACGACGCGGTCGATTGGAAACGCGGTAACTACACCGTGATCGCGCGCGGCGGCCGTATCGACAGCCCGTCCGGATTCGGCGAGCGCAAGAAGCAATTGCAGATGGTGACCGAAGGCTCGGTGCTGGTGGCGGGAGACACCATCCACGGCGCCGCGCCGGATGTTGCGCCCGACGGTTTCGCGCACCCCGTCTTCCGCGCCGGCTTCGCGCTATCGATTCCGCTGCCCGCGCAGGTGACCGCATGAGCATGAGATATCGCCTGACTTGTCTGACGCCTCTGCTGGTCGGCGACGGACGTAAGCTCTCGCCTATCGATTACATGGTCTGGAAAGACCAGGTGAACGTGCTCGACCAAGCGCGTATCTTCCGCCTGCTGGCCAAGGGGCCGCGCCTGGATGGGTATTTGTCGCAACTGAAGCGCGCCGACAAGCTGGATTTCGCATCCTGGGGCGGGTTTGCACAGAACTTCGCGGGCCGCCGCATTCCTTTCGAATCGCCGGCCTATTCCGCGTATTGGAATCGGGCCAGCGGCGACAGCCTGCACATTCCGACCTTCTCCACCGGCGCTTCTGGACCGTATTTGCCCGGAACGGCCATCAAGGGCGCATTGCGCACCGGCATGGTCTCCGCCCATTGGAAGAGCGGCATGTTGAACGATGTAGCCGCGCGGACGCAGGGCGAGCGCGTGCCGCGGCGCTTGGCGGAAGGGCCGGAAGAGCAGGTCCTCGGCAATGCCGGCGTGAGCCGCATGCGCCTGGTGAGTGTGGCGGATTCCACGCCCGTAACGCACGCCGGATTCAAAGTGTACCTGCTGCGTGTCTCCACGTTGCAGCCGCGCGGCGGCTCTTTCGCGCTGGGTTGGAAGCAGATGCGCGGCGCCGTGGACGGTTCACGCCCGGACGACAGCACGCCCATCTTCGCCGAGATGGCGCCGCCCGGCTTCGCTTTCGAAGGCGACTGGCAGGAGAAGACGTTTTTCACACAGCCGGAGATCCGCCGGGTGGTCCGCTGGCAGGAGTCTTTCCATCGCGGCAGCATCTTCGACGCGGCCAACGACTATGCCGCGCGCCTGCTGATGGCGCACAAGCAATACGCGGTTTGGACGGGGCTCGATCTGCTGGCCCGGCAAATCGACGAGTTGGAGCAGCGGCTGGCCGATGCGCGCCAGGCCGGACAGTGTCTGCTCTCGCTCGGCTGGGGTGGCGGGCTGTTGAGCAAGAGCGCCTGGCTCGATACCGGCGACCCTACCTACCGGCAGATTCTGCAACAGGTGTCGGTCTACGGCAAGGCGGTCGGCTCGAATTTGCCGTTCCCCAAAACGCGGCGGATTTTGTTTTTGAATAATAAGCCGGCGTCGCTGCCGGGTTGGGCGTTGTTGGAAGTGAGCTAGACGGTGGGGACATTCTGATTACCTGCTCCATCAATTGATCCGTCAAGGCTCGCTGCGGGTCCAGTTCCGCGAAGGCTTGCCGCTGTGGGTGCGTCGCCACACGGGCGTCCCCGTCCCTGGCCGGGTTACCCGCGCCACACTGGCCTGGTATCCGGTTGCTGTACGTCGCGTCCGAGATTTCGTCATCAGCTTTCTTCAGATCCCGCCTCGCGACGGGCACCCTTGCCTGGGCGGATGGTTCAGGTCATTTCGGTCCAAAAGGGGAGTTGCACCCCCTGAATGCACATCACTACTCGACACACCAGGCCGGGAGACCTGTCCTACGATACCAGAGCTTGGGCCACTTGGCTGGCCAACTGGTCGAAGGTGAGGATCTCGTAAATCGACGGGTCGGACATGATGCGCGCCACCAGCGCGGTGTGCATAGCGTGTCCGGCGCGCTCGGCGATGACGTGCCCCAACAGCGGCTTGCCCAGCAGCGCCAAGTCGCCGATCAGGTCCAGGGCTTTGTGGCGGCAACACTCGTCGGCGAAGCGCAGCCCGTCCGGATTCAGGACGCTGTCGCGGGTGAAGCACACGGCGTTTTCGAGCGACGCGCCGCGAATCAGCCCCATATTGCGCATCTGGTCGAGCTCGTGGGCGAAGCCGAAGGTGCGCGCGGGCGCAATCTCGGCGGCGTAGCGCTCCGGGGTGACTTCCATTTCGAGCGAACGGCGGCCGGCCAATGGATGGCCATAGTCGGTCTCGCAAGTGAGGCAAAAACTCTCCGCCGGCAGGATCGAAATGCGCTTGCCGCGCTCCTCCACGAAAATGGGACGGCGGATACGCAGATACTTGCGCTTGCGGCGGTACTGGCGGATGCCGGCTTCACGGATCAGTTCGACGAAGGGCTGGCCGCTGCCATCCAGGATGGGCACTTCCAGGTTGTCGATCTCGACGAAGGCGTTGTCGATGCCCATGCTGTAGAAGACGCTGAGGAGGTGCTCGGTGGTGGAGATGAGCACGCCCTGGCGCATGAGGCTGGTGGCGTAGCTGACGCGGGCGACGTGGCGCCAGCTTGCGGCGATCGGGAAATTGTCCAGATCGGTGCGCAGGAAGACTATGCCGGTGGAAACTGGGGCGGGAAGGATGCGGATGGAAACTGGGACACCCGAATGCAGGCCGACACCGGAAGCCTGGACGGGGCGTTGGACGGTCGTCTCAAAGCGCAAATGGGATCTCCGGGTTGTGCATCACAGACGTAAGGCGTGGCCTTAGATAGCAAACGTAACACCATGGAGCAAGTTGTTTGATATCAGTTGGTTCGAAATTTCGTACTGTGGCTGATTTGGGACAGTTCGAGAGTTTGGCTGTGGCGGAAATGCGGTAATGGCTTGTGGGGTAGGCAATCTTGCCCGTCAACATTCGCCTGCGGCCCACCAAGCAACACGCGCACGAACTAATTGAACAACTCAGCGCGAACCAGATCGCCGCGGTTCTGCAACTTCTTGAGGTCATGGTGGAGCCGGACGATGAACCGCTGACCGAAGAAGACCGACGCGTGGTTGCCGCCTCACGCGAGTACTTCCGGCGAAACCCCGAGGCGGGCGTCCCCTTCGAGCAGGTGGTCACCGATCTCGGCCTTACCATGGATCAAATCCGCGGCAACCAAGGCGGCTGAGGACCGCGTGAAGAAAATCCGGTTCGAGCCAAACGTGCCGTCCCGACCTCCGAGCCATCGCGCAACAAACCGCCCTTGGAATTCTCGAAGCCCTGCACCGCTACGCCGAGACCGGGCACGGAAGGGTCAAGCGGCTCTCTGGTGAGCACGAAGGCCTGCTCAGGCTCCGCGTCGGCAACCACCGTCCTGTTCGACGAGAGCGCCGACACCATCACGTATGCCAGACGCACCTCAGCAGAGGCACTCCGGGTCAAGGCCCAGCCCGTTGCCAACGACGATATGTTTTGGTTATTGCGCCGGTCCTCCAGACGGAAAGTGCGGCTGCTAGCGAGCTCAACTTCGACCGTCCTAACGACTTCGTGAATGGCACTGATCGCTTGGTTGCTGTTGCCCATAGCAACTATGATCGCACGATAACGACTCAACAAGACCGGCTTACCCTATACGGATGGGTTTACTGGGCGGCTCCCGCTCGAGAGAAGCTTCAGGTACGTCATCCCTTTCGGTACCGACCCAGCGCTTGCATCAGCCGACGCTCCATGACACGCTCGGCCGCATTGAGCCGCAGCAATCGCGCGGTCACCTCGCCAACGGCAGTTACCGGCTGGATGACCGGCCCTTGAAGCTTGAAGTGCCCGTCCCACGAGTCTCGCCTGGGATCGAAGAACCGGATCGTCCGGCCGGAGCGATCTATCGATGCGTTGTCTGTCCCCTTGTACCGATTGCAGAGGACGCAGGAGTAGGCCAGATTTTCTATCTCCGAGGGTCCGCCGTGTTTCCGGCTGATGATGTGATCGATCTGGTGAGGAAAGCCAGCGCTATCCTCATGCGCCAGACAGTATTCGAAACGTCGACGGGCGCGCTCGATGACAAGACGGCGCACGGTGTGGTCTACATCACGAGCCACTGGTCGAGATCTGCCGGGCGCGCGCTTTGGCCATCCGGAGGATATGTTCCAGATCCATGAAGTGATCCAGTTCCGCTTTTCTTCGGGCGACAAGCCGCCCTCCTTCTCCCGCGCAATCAGTTCGGCTACCCGCTGTTGGGCCTCGGCTGACGGGTGGTAATCGACCACCGCTTGCGGCGTGGTGCCGGCGGCAATGAAATCGATGATCTCGAGGTACGAAGGAATGGCAGCGTCGCTCATGACAGGCCGTTCCTCCAGCATACCGCGCAACAGGACCTCCTGCTGACGCGCGTGGCTCAGTCAGCCCTCGTGCCGATGCACGTGCGGGTGCGGCTGCACGCCACCCTCCCCGTGCGCGTGCACGTGCGCGTGCGGCCGGATCAGCTTGGCGCGCTCCAGCAACTCCACGTCGTGCAGAATCTGCAGCGGCGTGCCTTCGCCCGCCACGCGGCCGTTGGCGAAGACGTAGCAGCGGTCGGCGATATCCTCCAGCGTGTCCAGATCGTGCGTCGACGTAATCACCGTTTTCGCGCCTTTGCCGCAAGACACCAGGAAATCGACGATGCGCGCCTGGCTGCTGGGATCGAGCGCGCCCGAGGGCTCATCGAGCAGCAGCACCTCCGGATCGAGCACCAGCACGGAGGCCAGGGCCACGCGCTTCTTCTCGCCGCCGGACAGACGATGCGGCGCGCGGTCCTGCAAGTGTGCAATATCCATGGCGCGCAGCACTTCGCCGACACGTTCCCGGATTTGCGCCGCGGGCCAGCGCAGTTGCAGCGGACCGAAAGCCAGCTCATCGAACACGCTGGGGCTGAACAACTGCACGTCCGCATTCTGGAAGACCAGCCCTACGCGGCGGCGGAAGCGATAGAAGAATTCCTCGTCCTGCAAGCGTGGTTCGGTGAGGCGCTCTCCCAGGAACGAAATCTCGCCGGATTCCGGGAAGCACAACCCCGCGAGCAAGCGCAGCAATGTCGACTTGCCCGACCCGTTGGCGCCCAACAGCGCTATGCGTTCCCCGCGCTTCACGTGCATGGAGAGCGCGTTCAAAGCCGCCACCTGGTTGTAACGGTAGGACACTTCGCGGACGTCGAAAGCCAGGAAGGGCAGTTCGGTCATCGCCCCAGCCATACGGCCAACGTAGCTGCGCCCACGAACGCCGCCAGCCGCAGCCAGTCGTGCGGACGCATTTGCAATTCGTCGAGCAGGCGGACCTCTCCGCGAAAACCGCGCGCCTGCATAGCCATGTGAACTTCGCCGCTTACCTGCAAGGTCTTTCCCAGCAGCACTCCAGCGTTGGCGGCGGCCAGGCGGCGGCGGTCGGCCGGCTCGAGCACGCCTACGATGCGGCTCTCCCGCGATTCGAACATATCGCGCGCGGTGGCCAGGAACAGGAACATATAGCGATAGGTCATCCCCAAAATGGCGACGATGACGACCGGCGCGCGAAAGTACCGTAAGGCCCGCAACAGGCGCGTCCACAGCGTCGTGAGGACCAGCAGCATCGCCAGCGTGGCCGCAGTTTCGGCGCGCAACACAAGGAAAGCGGCGCTGCGCAATCCCTGTTGCGTCACAGGCCAATCGAGCAGCGGGAAGCGCCAGATGGGGGCGCCCGGCGTCAGAAAAATAGCGGGCAGCGCTATGACGCCGGTGAACGCCAGAACGGCCAGCCACACGCGCGCCGTCAGCACCCGGATGGAAATGTGGGAGACCAGCGCCAGAACCACGCCCAGGGCCAGAATGGCCGCCAGCACCCACAGGCGATGTACGGCCACGGCGGCCACGATGAGCGCCCCGATGCCGATCAACTTCACGCGCGGATCGAGGCGCTGCAGGAAGCCGGCGGTGGCGGCCATATCCTCGGCGAAGAGGGCTTGCGAGGTGGCTTCCAGCAAGCCGCGGGCGGTCTTCTCGACGAAGCTCCTTCGGCGGCGCCCGCCCGCGGCGGCAGGCGTCGTCGGGCGCAGAGCCAGCAGCCAATTCAACAACAGGGCCGCCGCGACGATGAGTCCGACTCCCACCAAGGCGGAAAGCAGGTAGCCGAACGATGCGCCGCGGATGAAGGTCGGCGCGTAGCGCGAGAACGGCGCGGTCCAAATCGCGGCGAGACGCTCCAGGCCGCGGGGCGCGACTGGCGGCGGCGCCTGGTTGCGGGAGGCCGCGGCAATCTCACGCCGCACCTGCGGATCGGCGAAATCCCGCGCGCTCCATTCACCCCAGGCGCTGCCTACGGCCATAATCCCGATGGGCGTCAGGATCAGAAGCGCGGCCAGCGCCAGCCATAATTTGCGCGCGATGGGCAGCCGCCTGGCATTGCCCGCCGGGCGGATCGATTCGTTCCAAGGCGGGGCGTCCGGGGCGGTGGCGCGTAGCAACCCCGGATCGGTGCGCTGCAGATAAGCCACCATGCCCGACGAGATCACCAGTTCGGCAAGGCCCGCCAGGGTCAAATGTCCGAGCATCATGGCGGGAATCGCGATGCGCAGCGGGTAGGGCGCGTAGAGCGGCGCTCCGGAGGCGTCGCGAAACAGCAGCGGCTGAATGCCGAACTCGATGGCGGCACACAGGGCGGCTGCGTTGATCGCCGTGTAGCCGGCCAGTCCGGCGGCCAACGCGCGGCGCGTGGAGCATAGCCCCGAGCGCCACGCAGCCAGCCGGTAGGTGGCATAGCCTACCAGCGACCCGACAATCGCCATGTTGAAACAGTTCGCGCCGATCGCGGTAATGCCGCCATCGCCGAAAAAGACGGCCTGAATCGTCAGGGCGATCGAGATGGCCAGGATAGAGGCCCACGGGCCCAGCACGATGGCGGCGACCCCCATGCCTACCGCATGGCCGGTGGTGCCTCCGGGCAGCGGCAGGTTGAACATCATGATGACGAAGGAGAACGCGGCGAACAGGGAAATCAGGGGGATGAGGCGCGCGTGCAAGGCGGATTTCACGCGCTGCAGGGCGACGTACCAGAAGGGCGCGGCGGCGGTGGCCAAGGTGGCGCACGTCGAGGGACTCAGATAGCCGTCGGGAATGTGCATCGTTCGCCGCTGCTGGCAGCATAGCACGAAAATAATCTTCGTGCGATGCGTGGCGAGCTTCACTCGCCACCGCGACCGCAGGAGCAGGGGGCTCGCTACGCGAGACACGACGGGTCAGGAACTGGTTCAGAATAGTAGCAGTTGCTAGCAACGGAAGTAGGCCGTCCGCACAGTGGTGGAGAGATTCTACC
>Ga0070761_10001763_pt1 | contig 13487 bp, 16 predicted proteins | sample HubBroMetageREF1_FD_66724 | JGI IMG/M metagenome (GOLD analysis project Ga0070761, IMG submission 66724) | Reference soil microbial communities from the Hubbard Brook experimental Forest, New Hampshire, USA - Hubbard Brook CCASE Soil... | ecosystem: Environmental > Terrestrial > Soil >...
GTAGCGGTCACGCGCGAGCCTGGGAAGAGGTCTGGAGAGACGGCCCGGCGCCTCGTGGTCACGTGGCAACATCCTGACGAGCGCCTGATCGAGCCGATCGGGCTACTCGACTATGATGGTGATTGTTACCGGTTTGGGTATATACAGCATGCATTGGCTGTCAAAGATTTCCGCCCGCTGCTGGGTTTCAGGGACCTGTATGGCAGTTACGCTTCAGAGCACCTGTTCCCGCTCTTCGCACAGCGAGTGATGGATCCGAGGCGCCCGGACTATCAGCGGTATGTGGCACGCCTGGGCCTGCCTGAGGACGCTAGCCCGTGGGAGCAGATAGCGCGTTCGCAAGGTCGTCGGCAAGACGAATCTAGGAAAATGACACTTCTTTTCCTAGCCACCAGCGCAACCCGGGCAAGCGACTACGATACGCACCTGGCGGTTCGCCGGCTACCGCTGCGTCACAGTTCGCCCGGCAGTCGGGCTCACGGGACGCGCGTCCTAGGCACAGGACAACGTCCTGGCCGGTCCTTCACCCCTCGCGAACTTCCCAGGCGGGGGTGATTGGTTCACGGCTTCTCCCACTGTCGGCCCGCATCGATCGGGCTCTCCGCAGGCGAGCGCACGGCCGCGCAAGCTCCGTGCCAGCAGTCCGGCGCGAGCGGATGACGACGACATGGATGCCTATGTCAAGGCTGTCGTCGATACCCTCCCACCGCTGACAGACCAGCAGCGAGACGTCCTCGCGCTGATCTTTCGCCGAGGTAAAGTAGTCGGCCGCGCGTGAATTTGATGTGTCCGGGGGGCGATAGCGAGGCGTACCCAGACATGCTCGCGTTGATCTTCCGGGGAACCTTCAGCCGGTGTCGGCCCGTCGTGCAAGGCGGGCGTTAGGGCCTTGCCAAAGGAATGTGGCTCCGTCGCGACCTCGATGTCATGGGATGCGTGCTGTGGCATGACCGAGTTCAGCGCGGAGCATGCCCTAGCCGTTCCTGGCGATGAGAGGCCCACCTTGCTGAGTGGGCACGGACCCGAGGAATGATGATCTCGACGCGGTCGGGGTCACGTCCGGCCGGAATCACGCACATTGTGACCTCGACTGGTGTCCCTGTTTTCGCGGATGTGCGGGCCAAGGTCCCGGCCGGGGTCGCCGGACGGCGACGGTCGGAGCGCGACCGGAGTGACCACGGAGATGTGAAGTTTCCCGGCCGGGACTCTCCGGCGTTACGGAACGCCGAAGCATTTTTGCGGTGGGTACGGGACCGGCACCGGAGCAGCTTCAGCCAAGGCTCTCAGCGGCTCGGGATGCTCCACCATCCCGAGGGCTCCGCCTTCCGCGTGGAAAAATGGAAGATCGCGGTTACAGCACCGGTCCCGTACGTGCCCGGCGAGAAACAGCGGATGCGCAGTACGCTGCCGCAATCACCGAGCGTCTTTAGCCATTTAGCTTGATCTCAAATCGGCCACTCCCTTCAGCTCCTGTCCCGCTGCACGAGTTCTCATTCACCGCCGTCTGCCTGGTTACGGGTTCGGCGAGCTGGGTGTGGTCGGCCGTTGGCGGGGCGGAGCTGGACGCCTTCGGCTTTCAAGCGGTGGTGGACGACGACGTAGTTGACGCCGAGGGAGGCAGCGAGCTGCCGGATGGACTGGCCGCCCTCGTAGCGGCGGGCCAGCTCGGCGCTGCTGACGGCCAGTTCTATCCGGGGCTTGCCGGAACCGGGCACGGCCGGTCGGCGGAGCTTCCCGCGAGCGCGGCGGCGGGCGGCGATGGTGCGGTTGGCGCCGGCGAGCGGGTCGTCATCGGTGCTTCGGCGCCAGTCGTGCGCCCATGGCCGGGAGGGCAGTTCGCCTTCGTGCCACAGGCTCAGGAACTCGCGGCGGGCCTGGCTGATCCGGCCGGTGAAATGGCGGCGGGAGATGCCGAGCGCTTCGGCGGCGAGGCCGTAGTCGTCATGGTCGGTGAGTGCGGCGATTGCCTGCTGGTTCAGGAGGTGGAGCCGGGGCAGGATCTGGGCCAGGGCGACCCGGTCGGTCACGGTGGTTTCGGGGCTGGGGCTGTGGCTGGCGGTGGTGTGCCAGTACCGCTCGAACCCGGCGGTGGTGGTGCCGGCGTACCGATCGTGGGTGTTGCGTCCGTAGAACCGGTGCATCTGCTGGATGTCCTGGCTGACGGCGTATTCTGCGGCGCGGGCCACTTCGGGCATCGCGGGCGGCCCGCTGGCGGTGTAGATGTGCTCGATGATCGCGTGCCAGGCGACTTCGAGCCGCTGGTCGAAGTCCACCGATTGATACCAGGTCTGGCGGGTGACCACGGCCAGGCTCAAGGCCCTGACCTGCGACACCGTGTAGCCGTGGCGCAGCTCCTCATCGCCGGACGGCGGCCTGAACATTGCTGATCTGCTCCTAGTCAAGTGACGGTGGTTCGGGAAGTGGCGGGGTGTCACAGGCGGTGGGCGAGCACTGCGCTGTCCACGGCTGCCTGCGTCTGGCTGATCAGCTCGCGCAGGTCAGGGCCGAGCAGGCGGACCCGCCCGGCAAGCTCCTCGCGTGCCCGGGGCGGGCCGTAGGCCAGCACACGCGGTCCCAGGCCGCACGCCACCGCGAGCCCGGCCAGCGCCGTGCTCTCCGGCGCGGCCCGGCGCATCGGATCGAGCGCCGCTTTCACGCGGATCACCGCCGCGAACGCGCAGTCGGCATCGACGGGCACCCACCGTGCTGTCCCCCACGGGCGCCGGGACCGCACCGGGGCCAGATACCCGGAGTGCGCGAGCCTGCAGGCGACGTCCTCTGCTGCGGTCTGGGCCAGGAATGTCAGCCAGTCCCGCGCGCAATACCGCTGCCGCTCGCCGAGCACTCGCAAGTGGACCGCGCGCATCAGCCGGTCCGGCGGGCGGACGCGACTGGTCGCCGCCACGTCATCACCGGATATGCGGATCGCCCTGATCAGCACCAGCTCGGCCAGCAGCCCGGCAGCCACGCCCAGCCCGGCCGCACGCGGCTGCAAGAACGGCCGACCGCTCACCTCATGATGGGCCAGCAGCCAGATGTCATCCGCAAACCGCCCGGTCCCGGTCAGCGCGGCCATGAACCCGGTGCCCCCCGCGTTGCCACCGCTATCGTGCTCAGCGGCAGACCGCATCCACTACAACTACGCGCAACACCGTCGATCACGGCCCGCGCAGCCAGACCGGGGCAGGGCTGGCTGCGCAGGTGCTCGTGAGGTGTGGGTAAAACCGGGAACCTTGCTGTCAGCGCACCCAACTGCGCTTCTGGCGGCACGAGCAGTATCAGCAAAGACGGTTGCTGAGCATGCGTCATCGCAGCTCCGTATTTTCGGAATTCGCCAAAGGAATAGGGAGACTGGCTACTACAGCACAGAAGCTCCGGAAACCGTCATGTTCATGAACCCAGAAGAGGGATGACAGCGCCTTCACCACTTCAAGACCGCGACCAGACTCGCTATCCAGACCGAGCACCCCGATGGAAGGACAGAACGGCCCGCCTTCGTCGGTGACAACTACCCCGGCCCGCAGCTTGTCGATTACGGCCAGGCGCACGACGAACCGGCCGCCCGGCAGGCAACTCGCACTGTGGATAACCGAGTTCGTCGCAAGCTCAGACGCCACGATCACGGTCTCGTCCGCAGCGGGGTGCTCGGCTAGGCCATCTCGCACAAAGCGCCGCACTGCCCGTACCTGAAGAACGCTGCCGGGATAGGTCTGTACCAGCCAGCCAGACTCAGACGGCAGATTCATTCGACGGTTGACTTCTGCCTCGTCGAGTATCAGCGGCACGACAAATACCTCTCCGTCCCAGGTGGCCGTCAACGCCAGCCAGAGGCTGTGACTTTTAAGTCCCTGGCGGAGAGATTAAATCGATGATGATCGACAACACAATGGCAAAATCGTCATGCTGGATCCGGGGCCTAGCCGGAAGTAACAATCAGCGCTACTATTTCACGTCGACGTGAGGCGAAAAGGCCGCCCATGCTCGTCTTTTGTCATTTTTGAGACGAGGTCAGCGGAAGTAACAATCAGGGTTAGTACGGTAGGTCGACAAAATCGGCCATCGTACGCATTTCTTCTGTAAGGGTACGCCGACGGCTTATCACGTATGACATTACGTCCCGGGCATACCGTTGCTGCACGAGCCATTCCGGTGCCGCTTGCGCCAACTGCCGCATCTCGCCGAGTGCTGCCGGGTAGTCGCGCGTCTGCGCATACGCATAGGCCACATCCAGGCGGTGACGGCAGCGGCTAGCCGATGACGGATGCAGCGCGGTCACCGGGACCGTGCTCGCGAAGCTGAGCACCTTGTCAGGCTGGCCGGCAACCGCGAAGTTCTCGCACTTGATCATCGCCACGGTGGTCGGGCCGAAGGTCCGCGTCGTGCTGGCGTCGGACTCTGTTTCGCGCCCGATACGATCCGCTGCGGCGCTGGCCAGCCGCAGCGCATCTTCGGCCTCCCCAGGTCTTGCGTCACGTATGGCGGCATTGCTGACGCCGAGCATGAGGCGTCCCCACAGAGCCAATTCGGCCGTGGTCGCGCGGGAGAACCGAGGCTCGATGTCGTCAGCCCACCGGGACGCGAACTCGCGGGCATCGGCCAGCCGACCCTGACGCAGCAAAGACCAGCAGTGCGTGTTGGCGGCTGCGGCAGCATCGAGCCGGTCGTCGGCAGCGTCCATCGCGAGCGTGACCGCGTCGTCGGCAGCCTTCCACTGCCGAGTCTGCACCAGCAGCCAGGCAGTGAGGTTGAGAACCCGAGAGCGCACCTTGCGGCCATCACCGTTCAGCGCATCGCAATCCCGCAGAATGGCTGGCAACTCCTGCCGTGCTACGGCGTAGCGATTGGCGGCTATGGCCGGGCGCAGAGACGCAAGAGCAGCAAGAACGCCTTCGGCGCTGGCTGGCTCATCAGGCTGAGCGGACGGCTCGAACATGGCACGGCGAACAGGCTCCCACTGCTCAACTTCAGTGACCGCAGCGGCATCCGGGGCAGGACGCGGAGAAAGGTAGGCCGTCGGAACGCGCAACGCCATGGCGAGTTTGCGCAGCGTCTCCAGCCTGGTGTCCTCGCGCTTTTCCTGCTCCAGTTGCCTAATCAGGGAAACTGACACACCGGACATGCGGGCCAGTTCCTGCTGACTCAAGCCTCTGCGCTTGCGGACCGACTGGATGAGACTGCCGATAGTCGCAGGTTCAGACATTGCCAAGTGACCTTCCACGGCTGGGATAGGCGTCCTTACCCACAGCATAACGGCGTGACGAACCTTCTAGATTCACCAGCAGGCCGGACCTGAACTAGGGTTCCTGGGGATGGACCACGCGCCGGTCGGGTGGGGGGCGTCGTGGCGCGGTCGGGTTGGGCGCCGGCGTGAGGGTGGGACGGCGACCTGGTTCGAGCTTCGCTTTGGGTGACTATCCCCGTCCGCCGGACTCGGCAGATACCTCTCGTGTACCTGGAGTGCACCTTGCGGCGGACTTAGCTCAGGTGGCTAAAAGAGGGCGGCTTGCGCGTGCCCGGCCGACGTGCCGTTGCTGTGTACAGGCTGGGCCGGGAGGGTGTCGTTGATGTTCCACTTGGGCGGGAAGAACAGGCGGACCCGTTCGGGGGCGGGCATGAACCGGGCCTTGATTCGCTTGCGGGCGCTGGCCAGCTCGGGCGCCGCCTCTCGGCAGTATTTGTCGGTCTCGCAGAACAGGCCCTGGCAGTCGATGGCGTGCAAGGGCCGTCCCCATAGTCCGCCGAACGGCAGGCCGAGGCGGGCGAGTTCTTTCTCTTGCCGTTCGGTCATCCAAAGTACGACTTCGGCTGGCGTGTAGTCGCCGAGGTCTTCGAAGCACTTCTTCATGCCGCGCAGCGCGCCGGGACCGGCCTGGGTGAACTCGTTCTCGCTGAAGTCGATCAGGGCGGAGTAGTTCAGGTCGATGGCGGTCTGGTAAGACATGAAGTCGCCCATGAGCGGGTAGCCGTGCAGCAGCTTGTACACCTCCCGCAGCGACGTTGCCTCCAGCAGCCTTTTCCCGAGCTGGTCGTGCAGGAACATGTGCCGGAACAACTCGATGTGGTTGCGGTGCTTGGCCGACTGGCCGTAGGCGTCGGTGGCGCACAAGATGAACGCCCCGGTGTACAGCCCGCCATTGCGTTCCCGGGCCGTGTCCAGGGCGCTGCAGAAGGAGCCGTCCGCCAGGTCGTCGAGGACGGGGTAGCGGCCGAGGAGGTCGCGTACGGTGGTCCAGGTGGCGGTCTTGCTGAAGGTGCGGAACGCGGTGATCTGGAACAGCCGGTCTTCCTCGGTGCACGGCTCGCCGTGGTAGCACACGTCTCGGATCATGTACTGCGATACCCGGTCGGCGGCCCGGTAGACGTTGCAGAACTTGAACTCGCGCAGGATCGGGTCGCTGGTCCACGGTCCCGGCTCGCCCGCCACGCGGCGCTCGAAGATGCGCTGCCGTTCGGAGGCGTAGTACCAGTACAGGTCATAGATCCGGGGCCGAGGCACGGGCGGGCGCTTCACGGACTGATCCCCTGGCGGTAGAACACGCCGGTTCCGTGCAGGTGGAACCAGCGGGGATCATCCAGCAGCATGCGGCCGGCGATGCGCTCTCCGAGCGTGTAGCGGAACCTGCCGGAGCCGGTGAAGTGATCGAAGACGATAGTTCCGCCCGGCACGGTCCGCTCCCGGGCCACCTCGATCGCCGCAATGGCGGGGGTGTAGTTGTCGGTGTCGATGAAGGTGAGCACCAGGTCTTCCCCTTCCAGCCGACGGCAGGTATGCGTGATGTCCCCGGCGATGATCTCGATCTGCTGTCCGTCAAGATAGCGCCGGACGGCCTCCTCATCGGTGAAGACGCAGCCGGGATGGTCGTACATGTCGAGCGGGGACCGGCGGGGCGGGAACCCGCCGAAGGTGTCGAACCCGATGACCGGCCAGCTCACGCCGAGCCGCTTGATCACCCGGGACAAGAACATGGTGGTACCGCCTTTGAACATGCCGAACTCGGCCACTGACCCGGACAGCCCGAGGCGGGCCGCGTTGGCCAGGCACTGGTACAAGTGGACTAGCGAGTTCGGGTAGCCGTTGGCCAGTGATGGCACCAGGAGCTGCGCCTGCTCATCCTCGAACACCCGGTCGCGGAAGCCCAGGTGCCCGTACCCGGCCACAATCACCTTCGGCGTCGCCGTGATGAACGGCAGCGCCGCGCACAACAGGTCTTCTTTCTCGACGTCGGCCGCGACCACCAGCAGCCCGCAATCCGCCTCGCGCAGGGCGGGCAGCGTGCGCACCGGCACAGTCAGCTGCGGGCCAGCCTCGGCACCCGGCGCGTAGACGGCCTGGATGGCGCGGTCTAGGCCGGCCGGCGCCAGCGAGGCCAATAGCCGCAGCGTGACCGGCGTAAGCCCGAGCACGGCGGCCGGGCCGGTCCCGGCGAGCAACTCCCGCTGGGTGTCTTCCACCAGCTTCGCGTAGTCCTCATCGCGCATTAGCCACGCCTCCCGTCATGCGGCCAGGACCTTCTGGTAGGACAGTTCGCGGGCGTCGAGGTCCGCGACCAGGTATCCGCCGTCGTTCTGGCCCAGTAGGGACATCGCGAGGAACCCCTGATGAATCGCGGCCTGCCATAGCCAGCCGGGTACCGCCTCAGCTTCCAGGCCGGTCGCGGCGGCCTTGGCGATCTCGATGACGTCGCCATCGACGCTGGGGGTGTTCAGGAATCCGGTACGGACGGGCGCGAGCCGGGACAGCAGTGCCGCGAGTCCTTCTTCTGCGAAGATGGCCCGCGCGCCATCCTCGCACTCATCGGTCTGCGGGTTGGACTTGCGCTTGAGCCGCAGCAGCGACCGCATGGTGGGCGACCAGCCAAGAACCGCCATGAACCCCAGGTGGATTGCGTCATGGAACCGGTACTCGTCGGCCAGGCGGGAGTTGTCGGTCAGCGGGTCGCCCAGCGCCGCGCCGACCCGGAACCCATGCAGCTTGCCGCCGACATTTACCGGGCCGTCAGGAAACGCGTTGGGCTCGGCGCCTTCCAGAGTCAGCACAGCAACCGTGCGATCCGGCGCGAGAGCCTGTTCGGTGACCGCAACGACGAGGCGGCGCGGGAACCGCTCGCGGTCGGGATATGTCGCGTCGAATACAGGAAGGCTCCCGTCCTCTGGAGCGTTGTGGCGGCCGAGGTAGCGGTCCCTTGTGCGGGCCAGGTTCGACTGGGCGATGTCCTCCAGTTCCAGGCCGCACGCGGTGGCAACCGCTGTCGCATACCACAGGAGATCGCCCAGTTCCGCGCGCAGAAGCTCCCGGTTCGCCGCAAGGCCAATGCCGTCGCGCAGGTACTTCTTGTAGACGTTCAGGATCGAACCCGTCTCGCTGGCCAGGCCGAGCATCGGCGCGATTGCGCCATGCGGGCCGCCCAGCCGGAGCTGGCTAGTCTCACTGGCCGTCCGCTGATAGTGGGAAAACTCCACAGCCAACCTCCCCGTGGACGACAACCAATGACAATCTCGCTGATCGCCAGGGCGGGTATGCGCCGCGTACGGCCGCAGGCTGGGCGGCCTGAACGAAGTAGCTGTGCGGTAACTGGCACTGGCCAAGGAATGGCGCGGCAAGAAGTTCGGACACCCCGGGACTCCACTACGAAGAGTAAGACTGCCGTGTGCCCCGGTAACCGCCATCATGCGCCCGGGAGAGCGGAAACGCAAGAAGGCGAACGGGCCATGATGACCGGACCCGGCAGGCGGGGTCACCTGCTCGCCTAGCGAGCCGATTGCATCGAGTCGCGCCGCCTGATGTCTGGTAGCGGGCGGATTCCGCGCCGGGGTGGCGTGAATTTGGTGGCTGGCGGGCGGATTTTGAGGGTGTAGGAGCTGGCTGTTGTTGTGCGGGTTTGAAGTTTTCTGGCTGCGGGCGTCACAGATCGGGGGGCTTGTGGCTCTTACTCGTGTCAGGCCGGGCGGCGGGTGCCGCAACCGGTGAGGGTTCGGCTGAAGGCGAGAGCTTATGGGACTTACAGAGGTTCTGCTGAGTGAGGAAACCCAGCGCAGGCTGGGCGAGGATGGCCTGGAGGAGCTGGCGGCGTGCTTGTGGCCGGTGGACTGCCAGACGTGCGGCGCGCTGCTGGGCGATGACCCGCCGGCGCTGTGCGTGGATGACTCGATCGTGACGGCGACGGCGTCGCTGCACCACGAGGGATGCCGGGGCCCGGAGTGGAACGACTCGGCGGTGATCGTCCGGGCGGCGGGTGATTTTGTCAGCCATGTCACCCGGATGATGCTGATCCCGGTGGCCACCGGTCGCCGGGAGGCGGAGCCCTGGCCGCTGATGGTCGTCAATCCCGGTCTGGAGTACGTGTCCCTGGCCCCGGCCGGGGACGGGAGATGGCATGTCGAGCACGGGGCGGGCTTCGCCGGCGCCGGGCTGGTCCGGCCGGGCTGGGGGCTGCGGGCCGGGGTGCCGGTCGGCGGCGCGGTCGCGCGGATCATGGAGTCCTCGGTGGCGGTGTCGTTCCAGGTGCCCCCGTTCACGGTGTACGAGGCGCCGGCCGAGGAGGAGATCACCGGGTGCGCCCGGGAGCGGGGCGGGGTCCTGATCGGCGTGACTCATGCGCTGCACCCGGGTCAGCTGGCGGCGGAGGATCTGTACGCGGTGATGGGCAGCGGGCAGATGCTGGCCGGGTGGGTCGGCGCGCACGGCGCGGCCCGGCCGCGCCCGAACCGGGCGGCCCGGCGGCAGGTATGCGTGCTGACGTGGAGTCCGCGTCACCTGATGGTCGGCATGCTGGCCGGCCAGGCGCCGGCGCGGTTCAGTCCGGACCGGGCGCAGGCGTGGGCCGGGCGGCTGATCGGCCGGGAGCCGGGAGGCCCGCTGGAGTGGGAGCCAGTCGACCCGGCGTGCCCGGGGGACGGGTGGCGGGTGATGCAGCCGTTCTCGGCCAGGCAGTTCTTCCTGTTCCGGCATGAGGACGGGTGGAAGCTGGTGTTTTCGTGCTCGCACGTCGCGGGCGGCTCTTGGGCCGAGACGGACAACGAGGCCAAGGCGTGGGCGGCGGGCGTGCTCAGCTTCCGGGCCGGGCTGACCGGCGTGGACTGGGTTCGGGGGCCGGGCACGCCGGGCTCAGTCACCTTGTACGGGAGGGCGCGGTGAGCGCCCCCGGCTTCAGGGTCTGGCAGGGCGCCAGGCCGGACGCGCCGGGACGACAAGCGGAGGTGATGTCTTTGGACAATTTCGAGGACGTGTACAAGGCCGAGCGGTCGGGCCTGGTCCGGTACCTGATGACGATGGGCGCCGATCAGTACCAGGCCGATGACGCGGTGCAGTCCGCGTTCGCCCGCGCATTGTCCGGATGGGACGTGATCGCCCATCCCCGGGGGGTGGCTGTACAAGGTCGCGCTGCGCGAGTACTACCGGGCCGACCGGCGCAAGCGGGAGATCCCGGCCGGCGACCTGCTGCCCGATGTCCCTGAGCCGCTGGACAGCGGCGACATCGCGGTGCTGAACGAGGAGGAAGAGATGGTCCGCGCCGCTGTCGCGGCCTTGCCCGGCCGGCAGCGCCAGGTCATGGCGTTACTGCTGGCCGGCTTCACCACCGCTGAGATCGCGGCCCAGCTCGGCTGCGACCAGGCCGCCGTCCGGCAGAGCCAGGTCAGGGCACGTGACGCCCTGGCCCGCCGTCTAGGCATCGACAGGAGGAACCCGCGATGACCCGATACGAGCCCGAGCACCCCGGATACGACGATGCCGACCTGGACGACCTGCTCGAACGGGCGATGACCGGCATCGGGGCCAAGCTGGACGCCGGCTTCGACCCCGCCGCCGGGCTGGCCGACATCTACGCGCGCAGCCACGCCGACGCTCCCGCGCCCTCGCCCGCCGCCCAGGCCGGCCCGTCATCGCCTGTGACCGGTCCGGCGGCCGGCGGCAGCCGGCTGGCAGAGGCGTGCGGGCAGATCGACGTGCTCCGCGCCGTGATCGCCGGCGCGGCCAGGTCCGACCGCCGGACGCCGCTGCCTGGCTCGGCCTACCTGGAGCTGGCCGCAGGCCTGCTGACCGAGTTGCGGGCTGGGCTGGCCAGCCGGTCGATGGACCGCCGCCGGGCCGAGGAACTGCTCGCCCGGGTCCGCCAGCACCTTGGCCGGGCCAGCCTGCTGCTCTCGCTTGAGGGGACCTCGCTGGATGACCTGATCCGCAAGGCCGGGGCCGGGCCGGGGGTGCCGGTCGCCGAGCTGGCGGACATCACCCGCGAGATGGTCCTGCGGCTGTTCTCGGCCCCGGGCGACCGGTCACTGGCGGCCCTTTGACCGCGACGGTCGCTGGGCACGGCTTCCCGGGCAAGTGCGCCGCGCAGTACCTGTGCGACCCCGGCGGCTGGATGGGGCGGGCCGGGCACGCGACCGGGCAGCACCTGGCCTGGCTCGCTCATCTGGCCTGGCCCGCCGCGCCCCTGGCAGCGGCCGCGGTCGGGGCTGCAGCGGCGGGGGTCCGCCTGCTCGCGGGAACGCGCCGCGAGCAGCAGGCCGAGACAGCGCAGTGGGTCGAGATCTCCTGCCCGCCCGACGCTGGCCAGGACGGCGGCGCCGTGCTGTGGCGGCTGCTGGCCCCACGGATCGGAGCAGGCCGGATCTTCCGGCGCCGCTGGCTGTCCTGGCCCGGCGTGCGGATGGCCCGGTTCCGACCTGGTTCGAGGACTGGCTGCAAGCCGAGAGCGAAGCTCAGTCGCTACGGATATGGTCACCGGTACTGATACCGGGCCTGCTGCAAACCGCCGACTATGCCAGGGCGCTGTTCCTGTCCGCGCAGACCGACACGTCAGAGGATGTCATAGGCGCGCTGGTAGCGGCACGGCTCGAACGGCAGGCGATACTGGACCGGCCCGATCCGCCGGATATCGTGGTGGTGCTCGATGAGGCAGTGCTGCACCGCCTCATCGGCACGCCGCAAGCCATGCGCGACGCGCTTGCGCACGTCGCGGACTGTCCCGGCGGCCTTACGTCGTCGTGCAGGTCATCCCGGTCAGCAACGGGGCCAATGCCGGGCTGGCCGGGGCGTTCGACATCGCTGTTGCTGATGGGATGCCCGAAACCCTGCGAACCGAGAGCGTGGAAGACCAGACCACCGAGAAGCGGTCACTGGTGCGCAAGGCGGCAGTAGCGTTCGACCGGGTGCGCGGGGATGCCCTTCCGCGTGACGCCTCACGGGAACTGATCCTGAAGGTAGCTGAGGAACGATGGAAGCAATAGACCACCGCTGGCGCAAGTCCAGCTACAGCGGCAACGGCGGCGGCAACTGCGTTGAAGTGGCGAGCATGCCGGGCGGCGTGCTCGCCATCCGCGATTCGAAAGACCCGGACGGCCCGAAACTCGTCTTCACGCCCGCCGAATGGCAGGCGTTCACCAATGGCGTGCGTGCGGGCGAATTCGACCTGTAGCAGACCTCAGGGCAGGTATTGTCTTAGCGAGGCAAGGCAGCACTGGACAGGGCGTGGCTCGGCTCGGCTTGCCACGGCGAGACTGGGCAGGTCAGCGACGCGAAGCCGGATGATCAGATCAAGATCGTCCGGCTTCCCGCGTTTCGCCAATCGTTCCGCCAAACCCCCCTAGTGCTGCCAGAGCGGCCTGCAATTTCGACCCCAGCAGCATCCGGTGCGTGACCTCGGCCTCGGCCAGGATGGCTGGCCTGGCGCTTGCAGCGTGCTTCGGGGAGTTTCGGGCATGGGACGCGGTCTCCTTGGACCGCGTGGGTGGTCACGGACGCGGGAAGACAGGTCATCTGCCGTCGCAGGCTCGGCTGCGCTTTCCTGGCTGATGGAATAGCTGGTAAGCGATCGCGTGATTGCGTCGAGCGACTCGTGGCGTGCCTTGCCCAGGTGCGCCAGGGACAGCCGCTGGTCGCCGGTCAACTCAGATAGGTCCGCTACCCCCAGCACTTCAGCGAGACGGAGCAGCATCGCCAGTCGCGTCAGCGCATTCCGGCGTTCTAGGAATGGCGGCCGGTGCGGGGATCGTCTTGCGGCCGGCCCGCTGGTTTGTCTGTTGCAAGGCACGCCGTAGGCGTGCCTTGCAACACTTGGGGATGAATGCCGGTAAGGGCGCCGTTCTGGGCATTTTGGTGGCGTGGCGCCTTGGCTCTAGTTCGGTGGTCCATTCGATGACGAGGCGGCGGCCGGTGTCGGGGGCGGTGGTTTTTTCGGATCTGCTACAACGCCCTATCGCCCGCGCGATCATCCGTGATCACCCGCTCCCCGTGATCACGGGCGCTCGGGCGGGCGAGGGCACGGTCGACAGCGGGACCGTCGCGCGGATTCCTTGCCCAGCCAGGCCCCTGGAGGACGTCGATGCGCGTATTCACGCCGGCGGGTCAGCGCACCGTGACTGGGAAGCTGGCGAAGCCGCGCAGGATGAAGCCACGGCGCACCGGTTTCTGCGCATATCGCAGGGCGGGGAACCTGGCCAGGAGCGCGGGGAAGAAAACCGCGGCCTCCAGCCTGGCGAGGGCCGCG
>Ga0070761_10001764_pt1 | contig 13486 bp, 9 predicted proteins | sample HubBroMetageREF1_FD_66724 | JGI IMG/M metagenome (GOLD analysis project Ga0070761, IMG submission 66724) | Reference soil microbial communities from the Hubbard Brook experimental Forest, New Hampshire, USA - Hubbard Brook CCASE Soil... | ecosystem: Environmental > Terrestrial > Soil > Temperate...
GAGCGGAACGAGTTGCGTTCGTCCGCGGCAGCTGCTGCGAGAAGTCCGTCGTAAGCGAGATCCTCTCCGCTCGCGGCCCAACTCTTCCTGCAGGATTGCAGTAACCACAGTCCGGCAATGTTTTTCAGCAAGCGAACCGTTCCGCATACACCGCCTTCGTTAGTAAAGTTCAATTGACACGCTCTGGCCGTCACAATGGGCGCAGTGATTTCTGCGCCAAGCAAGGACCATGTTCCAGAGCTCAGGAATGCGCTGCGCGGCCACGTCGCCACGGAAGCGACGGCAGATCCAGTGTCATGGCAAGCGGGCGCAACAACGAGAGTGCCAGCCAGCATTCGCGAAGCAGCGTTTGCAAGCCCGCCGATGATCGTTCCAGGCTCAACGATCGGCGCCAATAGTCGCCTTGGTAGGCCCAACCTTGTTAGAAGGCCCGAAGCCCAGGAGCGCGTTCTGGGATCGACAAACTGAGTCGTGGTCGCGTTCGTATATTCGCAAGCGATGCGTCCGGTGAGCCAGTAATTAAGGAGATCGGGAATCGTTACTAAGCTTTGCGTGGCTTCCATTAGCCGCGGCGTCGCGCGGTACGCCACGAAGAACTGGTAGAGCGTGTTGAAGGGCAAGAACTGAATCCCGGTGAGTGCGTATATTTCCTCACGCGAGACCTGTTCGAGAACCGCTTCCATCGCGCCTTCTGTGCGGCCGTCGCGATAATGATAGGGATTCTCGATCAAATTGCCGCGCTCTCCAAGAAGCGCGTAGTCGGTACCCCAGGCATCGACGCCGACACTGTCAAGTTTCGGGAGCGATACGCCATCTATCACTCGTTGCATCTCACGCCATAGCCGTAGAATGTCCCAGCGGAGAGAATCACCGGCATGGACTGGTTCATTCGGGAAGCGATAGGCCTCGTTGATCTCGAGTATTCCCGACTGCAGACGGGCTAGAATCGCCCTTCCGCTTTCGGCGCCAAGATCGAAGGCTAGATACTGGGCATTCATAATTTAGTATGCTAAGTTTCGGCTTCCGCCGGTGAGTTTGCCTGCACGCCGTCCATCGATCACGCGTACGAGGAAATGCTCGATGCGTTTTTGTCCGCGCGTTCTCCAGTGATCTTCTCCAGATATCCGCTCTGGCGGAACGCATCGAGGGGATCTTCAGGCAGCCGGTGCGCTTTGCGCCATGCGCAAATGGCAGGACGCACGTCCGTTGAGAACGCGTCCTGCAGCAGGCGCTCCGCGGTCACGAGTTCGCAATTAGTCTGTGCTGGAATCAGCCGGAGGTAGTCGACGAGCGCGGCCTTTGCAAAAAGTTCCTGGGCTGTCATGACAGACTGAATCATCGCTTCAATTTTGCCCTTCAGATTATGGCTCTGGTCGATCATGTAAGCGATCTCGGGGCGGCTTCCTGTCTCATGTTCGAAAAGATTGATCTCGTAGAAAATTCGGAACACTTGATAAGGATCGATAGACCCCATCGTCAGATCGTCATCGGCATAGCGCCGGTCATTGAAGTGAAATCCCCCAAGCATTCCTTCGCTTAGTAACCACGCTACGATTTGTTCAATGTTTTGGGCGGAATAGTGGTGGCCAGTATCGACCAAAACTTTTGCCTGCGGGCCGGCCGTGCGCGCAAGCAGGAGCGCCATACCCCAGTCCGCTATGTCCGTGTGATAAAAGGAGGGTTCGAAGGGCTTGTACTCCACCAACATTTGCTGTCCTGGTAGCAACCGCGAGTGTGCGATTTGAAGGTTCTCTTCAAACCACTTGCGTCGCTGCCGGATGTTTGCTGTGCCTGGATAATTGGAGCCGTCCGCGAACCAGAGAGAGATATCGCGACTGCCAAGCGCGCTCGCGATCCCGACGCAATCCAGCACGTGACTAAGCGCTGCTTGTCGCACCTCGGCGTTAGGATTGCCGAATGAACCGAATTTATAAATTTGATCCTGAAAAATATTCGGATTGATCGATCCTGGGCGCACACCAAATTTCTGCGCGGCAAGGCGAACTTCGTCGGCACTGGCAACGCCATTTGTGAAATCCCAGAGCACATGTAGTGCCACGGTTGGGCACGCACCCGTCAGTGAGTGAACTTCGCCGGCATCGCTTAATTTCTCTTCGATCGAGGAAGCAGCAGCCGGCTGAATGAATTTTCCGAACCGGGTGCCGGTATTGGCAAATCCCCAGGAAGGGAGTTCGATCTGGAATGAGTCGAGAGCTTTGAAGACTTTGCTTTCGTGTTTTTCAGACATTTCCCCTCCCCACGGTTTTGTTCTAGCACCTCTGTCTCGAGAAACGATCAAAACCAGTGGCCGGAACTTATCTGTTCCGTCGCTTGGTCAGGCTCGGCTATCATACAATCATGTCGACATCAATAACAGTGCGCGGGTTCGCGACGTGGCCTCGCGCCGGCGCGATAATCGATTTTCTTCCGGGCTTCGAGGCTGTCTGCGGCGACAGTCCTTTTCCGCTCCGTCCTATTTTCGAAACGTGCGCGACTTCGCACCTCAGCGCGAAGCACTGGGGAAGTGGAGTGATTAAGGTTTGCTTGCGCTAGCTCAGCTGGACTCGAATCGCCTGGACGCTCCCGGCGGGAAGATGTGCGATCAGTTCTCCGCCGTCGGTGTCCGTCTTCGCAGGCTTCGCTACCACCGTCTGCGGCTCATGAATGGTGTTCTGAGAGCGCACGTTCGGGCCCGTCAGGCTGGTTGCGGTTGCAGAAGCGGCGCGTCCACCACGAATCCTGATTCGCAGCTCGGCACCGTCGCTCAAGCTCTGGTTAACTACCGTTATCAGCATCGAAGTTGCGGAGCGCGAAGCCGACGCACTGATGGCCGGCCGGCTTTTCTGAGAATTTGAAATTTGCGCCGTGTTCGATAACTCAGTCCGCAACGATTGTGCTCCTTGATGATCGCGATACATCTCGTAAACGTAAAACGTGGGGGTCAGAGTCAGTTGCGCGCCATCGGTCAGAATGAGCGAGTGAAGACAGTTGGCAACCTGCGCAATATTCGTCATCGTGACGCGCTGAGCGTATTGATGAAATAGATTCAGCGAACTCGCAGCAAAAATCGCGTCACGAAGAGTACCGTTTTCGCGGAATCCGTCTTCTATCGTCGCATCCGAGTGCCACACACCCCATTCGTCAATCACCAGGCTGATCGGTTTGTTGCGCGGCATCTTGCCAAACACCGGATATTTCGCGCGTTGCGGCTCCACTTCATCGATGGCCGCTAGAGCACTGCGAATCAACCTCTCGAATTCCGTGACGTCCAGCATGAGACTTGTGTATTCGGCGTCACTGAACGTGATACTTGGCCCGTGCCGGAAGTACTTGTGCATCGAAAGAAGATCGAGATATGGCAAGCCCGGTCCAACCGCATCGAGGAACTTAGCGTTCCATCCCTCCTCAATGCTCCCCACGCCGACGAGTTCCGTGTCGGAGCTCAGACCCATCCGTTTGAAATAAAGTGCGTACTGCCGAAATCGTTGCGCATATTCGGCGGGCGAGAACAGACCGCCACAACCCCAATTCTCATTCCCGATTCCCCAGAGGCGCACACCATAGGGTTCCGCGTGCCCATTTCGCGCACGCATCTGCGCAAACGTTCCGTTGCCGGTTCCATTGCAATACTCGAGCCAGTTCAAAGCTTCAGCCGTCGACCCAGTGCCGACATTCGCATTTAGGAAAGGCTCTGCGTTCAAGATCCTGCAAAATTCAAGAAATTCATCGGTGCCAAAGGTATTCGGTTCGTCTCTAAGCCACCAATGATTGTGTCGCATCGGACGCTGTTTCGGTGGGCCCACGCCGTCTTCCCACTGGTAAGCGTCTGCGAAACAGCCGCCCGGCCATCGAACGACCGGGGGTTTAACGCGCGTTAGCGCGTCCATCGTGTCGGTACGCAATCCGTTCACATTTGGGATCTTAGAATCTGGGCCGACCCAGATTCCCTCGTAGATCACGCGGCCGATATGCTCCGTCATCTGGCCATACACTCGAGGATTGATCGTGCCGATCGGCTCATCGAGGAGGACTGTGAGACTGGCCGGCCTGGGCTCTGTAAAAGGAACCGAAAAACCCGGTTTTGCGGAAACGCTCTCCGCCAAGCCAAACGGTGCAGCAGCGATCAGTGACAAGAATTTGCGACGTTCGATAAGCATTTTGTTCATCCCACAGGATATATATTGTAGACATTCTTAAAGTCAAGTGGTATAGCCGATCTATGCGAATTCAAAACAAGAAAACCTCAATTTGTTTAGGTGTGAGTGTCGTCTCGCTCCTGACCACGGCTTTTCCCGGCGCCGCAGCGAGCGAATCGACTTGGCTACCGTCCGGAACACTCCCTTGCCAGTGGCCATTTCCGTAAGCCCCTTCCGATTGAGCAAGCGAATCGACCAACGGAACCTGCTTGATATTCGTATGTCGACATCCTACAATGAGCTCCGCCTCGGAGACCCGATGACCCAGATGTCCCTCGTGTTGGGTTTCGCCCTCATCCTTTTGGGCGGGATTATGGAAGGCTCCTACTCTTTTCCACTCAAACTAAATTCGAAATGGGATTGGGAGCACACCTGGGGTGCCGGATCGTTGATGGCGCTATTCCTTGTCCCCTGGCCTTTGGCATTTTGGACGGTCCCCGGTCTGACGCAGGTGTATCACCAGTCCTCCTGGGCTGCGATTTGTTGGGCCCTATTCTTCGGTGCCGGCTGGGGATGTGGCGGAGTCTTCTTCGGTCTTAGCATCGACACGGTAGGTCTTTCCCTTGGGTATTCAATAATCTTTGGAATTATCGCGATTAATGGAGCCCTTATACCGCTCTTGATGAACGAACCAGGCAAGCTCGTCACCAACGGCGGGCTTTGGTTTTTGGCGGCGATGCTCGTGATGCTCGTCGGAATCATCGTCTGCGCGGTTGCTGGCAATCTAAAATCGAAGCGAGCAAATAGCGGGGCCGCCTCCGAGTCGAAAAAAGGTTCATTCGGAGTAGGCTTGATTCTATGCATTCTGGCAGGCGTTCTTTCGGGCCTCGTTAATTTTGCTTTCATTTATGGCACCGAGATCACCCATCAAGCGCAGAATTCTGGAGCAAACCCTCTCTTTGCGATCAATGCGATATGGGCGCTCGTATTTACCGCCAACTATCTGGCGAACGTGGGTTACTGCGTTTACTTGATTTTCCGCAATGGCAATGCTCGAAAGCTTTTCGCGAGTGGGACTGGCTCGTATTGGCTGCGAGCAATGTTTATGGGCGTTTTCTGGAGCGGCGGTATCGTCCTGTACGGAGCGGGCGCGTATAAGCTGGGCAGGTACGGCGCTTTCATCGGATTTCCAATGCTATTGGCCGCATCTCTGCTGACTGGCAACTTCGTTGGGTGGGTCAGTGGCGAGTGGAACGGCGCAAGCGCCAAATCGTCGCGCACGATGTTCGCAGGAGTCGGACTCCTCCTGCTTGCGATTGCATTCCTGGCGAATGCGAACCGCTTGATGTCCCAATAAAATCCTAGGAGAAATTGACCGTGAAACTCTCAGGTAGAGTCGCAATTGTAACAGGTGGAGGCACGGGCATCGGCCGAGCGATTTGCGAAAGGTTTGCAGCCGACGGCGCGTCGGTGGTGGTAGCCGAACTTGATGCCAATCTCGGTCATGAGACTGCCGAGATGATTGGCAAGAACAAGGGCAAAGCACGGTTTACGCATACCGATATCAAGGACGAAGAATCAATTAAAAGCCTCATCGCCGAGACGGTTTCGGCATTTGGCGCCCTGAATTTGTTGGTCAACAATGCCGGTGCTTTCGTCATCCGAGATGTCAACGCAACCGCCGAGGAGTGGGACACCATGCTTCACACCAACATTCGCGGTACAGCGTTCTGCGTGAAGCACGCCGTGCCTGAGTTGAAGAGGGCGGGCGGGGGAGCCATTGTAAATATCGGTTCGATTTCTTCTGTGCTGGGTCAAGGATCGATGGTGACGTACAACGCTACTAAAGGAGCAATTCTTACGATGACTCGCTGTATGGCTCTGGACTTGGGTCGGGAAAACATACGCGTCAATTGCTTATGCCCCGGGAACATCAAAACTCGCGCATTGATAAATCACATGAAGTCATTAGGAAAGAGCTATGAAGATGCGGAGAGAGAATTGTCTCCTCTCAACTTCCTTGGCCGAATCGGAACGCCAGAAGAAGTGGCGGCGTGTGCTGCTTTCCTATGTTCCGATGATGCTTCATATGTAACGGGAGCATCCCTGTTTGTGGATGGTGGGTACAGCGCTCAATAAAAAGGAGTCGGTGAATGGGCACGTTTGATCTTACAGGACAGACAGCCGTGGTTACCGGCGCGGCGACGGGAATTGGCAGGGCGATCGCGATTCGATTGGCGGGCGCTGGGGCTCGCATAGCAGTCGCAGACCGCGACGTTCCGAATGCAGAAACCGTGGCGGCAGCGCTTCCTCGCGTCACGGCAGGAGACCATTTCGCCGTGCAGGTTGATGTGGCGGAGGGCCCCTCCGTTCAGAAGGCCGGAAGGCTCATTCTCGAACGAACAGGGAAGATCGAAATCCTCGTCAACAATGCCGGTATTGCGGGAATGGCGGCCCCTTTGTGGGAGCAGTTAGAAGCCGATTGGGATCGCGTGATCGCCGTGAACCTAAAGGGCACTTTTAATTGTTGTCGCGCGGTCATTGCGCAAATGCGAGAACGAAAGTACGGCCGAATCGTCAACATCGCATCCATCGCCGGTAAAGAGGGCAATCCCAACATGACCGCCTATTCCGCAAGTAAGGCGGCCGTGATCGGCTTTACGAAGTCGTTCGCGAAGGAAGTGGCCAAGGAAGGCATCTGCGTCAACGCTGTTTCTCCCGCTGTGGTTCAAACCGACATATTGAACCAGGTCACCCCGGAGCAGGTGGCCTATATGACCCAGCGAATTCCGATCGGCCGCACCGGTAAGCCAGAGGAAATCGCTGCTGTGGTTCATTTCCTCGCTAGCCCGGATTGTTCGTTCGTGACGGCGCAGTGCTACGACGCCAGCGGCGGTCGAGCGACGTATTGATCGATTTTAATTCGCACACAGAGCGCGTCGCGCCGTGTTCCAGTCCTCGTTAGGGGGGACTTGAGGCGGCTGACCTGTTTCGCGGCCCGCCGGCGCGGAACTGTCCGTTCTAGCGGATAACGATAATATTCGCAGGACGACAAGGCCGGCAGCTGGCCCGGCACGTTTCTAGCTTGCGCCGTTACCCGGCAGCCCTAATCGCTCTCTTCTTCGCATTATTAGCCGAGCTTTCTGGGTTCGGCACGTCCACCGGCTTTACTTCGGGGAAACCATCCGGAATTTATGCATCCTCTGGCTATCCTAAGGATGTCAGGAGCGACGAAGTGCGGTGGGGTTTAGCCATCCTGCGGAGGCGCGCTGGGGAAACCCGCGTCCCCCGGGCCTTGATTGCGCAATTCTCCGGGTCCGAAGAAGGCGCGGTGTTTCGCCTAGCCACGGCTTCGATTCGGCCAACAAAAACTCACCTTGACACAAAATTCTGAATGATGTCAAGCTGCCTGATAGCCAACATTACTAAGTGGCCTCCCGCTCTCATTTTCGGACTGGCAAAGCGGGGAGAGTAAGGTCAGCGCAGGCTGTTCGTCGCGGGTCCTGTGCCACTCACGATCCGTTCCATTTGCTCTCTCGAGGAGGGTGTCATGGCGCGCTTGCGATCTATCGGGTGCCGTAACCCTCATTCGAAATCCTGGAGACTTTTGGTCAGCAAATCCGCAGTCCTCTTGCTCCTGGTTGTCCCCTATCAGGGATGGGCTGCAGTACAAGAACGTGGCGCCGAAGGCCTTCGAGATGTTTCGGGAGGCGAAGTTTTTACGGACCACGCCGAGCAGATGCGGATCAAGTTCAGTGGGAATCCGTCAAGTGGATACGACGTGAGTTTTGAGAGAAAAGAGGGAGGAAACTGGCGGCCAATGGCCGCATTCCCGCCGGGACAGGTCTGGTCCGTGTGTAGCACTTGGGATGATCCGCACAATCCCGCTTTGGTGCATTGGTATGGTGGAGCCCATGATTTCAAAGCCTTAAAGCTTCAGATGATCGACCCGGATCACGTTCTCGCGACGAGCGAAGGAAGCATCGAGGGGCAACGCTGGGAGTTTCAGGATCTCTACTCCTTTGAGCATGGCGCGGTAAAAGTGGTAAGGCGGTGGCGGCACGTGGGTTCGGAGAGTCAGAGTCCGATCACTCTGGTCACGGCCGTTCGGGTTCCGGCGCAAGACGATCCCCGAGTGGTTTTTCCCGGGATCCTCTACAATGGCAACCTCGGCGCGTACCCGGCCATGCCGGTTCCTCAGCTCGCATTCGTACCGGACGCTAAGGCACTCTACGAAGAACATCGTTTTCCGGTCCCTTTCGTGAATGTCGAATCCACTATCGCGGGGGAGCGCTCATACGCCTCACTACTGACGATTCCATCTAAAGTGCCGCAGGGACATCGAGGCGAGGATCAGTGGTGGAGCTTGGGTCTGGAGCGTCGTTGGGACGGCACTGTCGATCTTCTCAATGTGTCGGGTGCGGTCATGACCAACGGACTCCCGGGCACGGTCTACGGCCACCGCAACGGATTTGATCCCTACGACCAAGCTTATCTGGATGTCCAAGGAGAAGCGACTTTCGAGAAAAGTTTTTACATCGATTACGGTATCAGTCCGCGCATCGGGTATGCCTTTCGCCAAACGGTATGGAAAGCGTATGCGATCTTCCAACCAACTGGCACCCCGCATATCTCCCTGCAGGAGGCCATGGACCTTAAACTTCAGCGTGTTCGCGCCGTCTATTACCGAGGCGCAGACGGGGCAGCCGGGATCCCGCTAGTTCCAAAGGCACATCGCTTCATGTACGGATGGGTTGGTGATGACTTGGCGACGGCGTATGCATTGTTGGAAGCAGGACAGCGCACCAACAACGAAGCCGATCGCCTCATGGGATTAGACGCTGTCAATTTCTTCGTTGATCATACGCGCCAAGTTACTCCCGGCCTCTTGTATGGGGACTATGACTATGTTCAAAAGAAATGGATGACAGGATTCTTTTACGGTTGGAATTGGCCTGACAGTATTTCTGCGAGACAGTTGGGCGAGATTGCCGACCGACTATCGGAGCTAGTGATGTGGGCGAGGAAGCACAACATGCCTGCAGAGGCTGGTCGGTGGGAAAAGCTGCTGATTGAGACGGGTAATTTTCTCGTGACGGCCAAGCGATACGAAGGGGTCTACCCGCGGAGCTGGTATCCAGACGGGCGTGCTGTCGGCTGGGAAGGAGGTGTCCCGGCAATAGGAACCGTTTCAGCAGCCGGCGACTTTCTGGTAGCGCCTCTAGCGAAACTCTATCTGCTGACGGGCGACCAGCGCTATCTTGCGACGGCCGAAGCGGCGCTAAGGGCTTACTATGCGCAGTACGGGCAGGATTTGCATCGTCCGTACTGGGGTGCGACGCTCGACGCGGGATCGGAAGACAAGGAGGCTGCCCAGGGATTCCTGCACGGGGCTATCGCCCTCTATGAGGCGACAAAAAATCCGGAATTCCTGCGATGGGCCCAAGATTCCGCGGATTGGTTGCTGACATGGTATTACGTATACGACGTAGATTTTCCAGCCACAGCTCCTCTGCACGGGGTCTTGAATACGGTCGGTTGGACCGCCATCTCCGTCCAAAACGAAGAGATTGATGACTACGGTGCATTCCTGGCACCGGATTTTTATCGCCTTGGCACTTACCTTCACGACGAGCGCTACCAGCAAATCGGTCGAACGATGTTCGAGGCAATTACTCAAACGATTGCCCGGCCGGGGCTGATGTTTGGATGGGACACAGTGGGGTCACAGGCCGAGCATTACAACCAGACCAACTGCACTTATGTGCGCGATGGAGGCTGGCGAGGAACTTTTTGGACGCAGGACATAAGTTGGGTATACGCGGCAACGCTTTATAACGGCACTAAAATGGCAGAACTCGGCGCGCTTAAATGGTAAGACAGAAACACCCCATGCAATGGCTTCGGCGAACGCGGTCTCATTCGCCCAATCTAGGGACAACTGCCAGTGATATCGCTCGTCCTTTGACTATAGGGGAGATCTCCTCAACATTTCTGAAAATCAAAACTGAAAATTGGCGGCGTACACTGGATCCAAATCTCACTGGGGCCTTTCATACTAGGCACCCATCAAGAATCGTGCGGTCCCCGCGTGATAACGATAGGCTCCAAAGTAAAATGCTGATCTAGCGGCCGATGCTGGTTGGTGCCGGGTGCGCAGACCGAACGGGGGGAAATACATGGATGCCGCTCAGGGGAGTACGTTAGAAGGACGTGCTCCGAGGAAGTTGCCCAAAGGCGTTAAGGTCTTTGACGTCGATATTCATGCGCACGAAACGCCAGCAGCCCTCCTCCCTTACTGTGAGATGCCATGGCGTAAATCTCTGGAAGTGATCAGCAAGGTTCCGGAGCGCTATCTCGATATCCCGTCGTTTGCGCCACTACTGGCAGTCTGGACACCTCCTTTTCCGCAGGCTACGGGTGATCGCCGCAACACAGTCACTTCGGCAAAGCAAATGCGCCAGGATCTCGATGAGCTTTGCGTCGACGTCGGCGTTATTTTCCCGGACAACCTGCTCATGCTCGCCGCCTTGAGAGACGCGAATTACGCAGTGGCGCTTGCGCGTGCGTATAACCGATGGCTGGTTGACGAATGGCTCGGCGAAGATAATGGGATAAAGGGTGCGATCGTTGCGCCATCGCAAAACCCTATGGTTGCGGCCGAGGAAATTCGCTGTTACGCTTCGCATAAAAACGTGGCTGCAATTTATTTGCCTTCGAGCTGTGTGCAGCCATTGTACGGCGATCGTTGCTATGATCCGGTTTACGAAGCAGCCCAGGAAACGGGGCTTCCCGTGATGCTGCACAGCGTGACCGCAGTGTTCCCAGTTTTCCCTTTCAATCTCAATTGCTTCAGCACGAACTTCTCCGCGCACATCGTGTCGCACGGATTCTCCATGGTCGCCAACCTTTTGAGCATGATGGAAACAGGCGTTCCCGCGCGATATCAAAAACTAAAAATCGGCTTTTCCGAGGCAGGAATCGGCTGGGTGCCCTGGATCATGCTGCGCATGGACAAGGAATACATGGAACGGCGGCGCGAACTTCCGTATCTGACCGATTTGCCGAGCGCCTACGTCCGGCAAATGTTTTTCGCCACTCAGCCGATTGAAGAGCCTGGAAACATGCAGGTTATGGCGACGATTCTTTCCTTGTTCGGCGGAGAGAATTCCGTGATGTTTGCCTCCGACTGGCCCCATCATGACTTCGATCATCCCAACAAGGTGCTGCAGATACCCGTGCCTCCAGAAACCCAGCGGAAGATTCTGGGCGAGAACGCGAGGCGCTTTTTGAAATTACCGAAGGAGGGGGCATGAGTGCCGAATACGTGGTGGCTCGAGTGGAAGACTTGCCGGAGGGCACTCACAAAGTTGTCGAAGCAGGTGGACGCGAGATTGGAATCTTCAATGTGCGAAGCCACTATTACGCTCTTCCCAACAATTGTCTCCACCAGAACGGTCCGCTATGCAAAGGGACGGCAAGCGGTACAGTCGAGGCCAACGCCGAGACCGGCTGGAAACCACAGTGGGTGCGCGACGGAGAGATCATTGTTTGTCCCTGGCACACCGCGGAATTTGACATCATCACGGGACAGTGCCTCGCGGATCCACGGCGGCGCCTTCCGACTTATGAAGTAAGTGTGGTCGGGTCAGAAATCAAAGTACGAATGCTCTGATTTCGGGGAAATGGGTGCGTGCGGTATAGGATTGGGGAGCGCGGTCAAAATGTTGCGCACTAGGATCGGAATCATTGGAGCGGGATGGTGGGCAACCGAAAATCATATCCCCGTTCTCCAGTCTCTGCCGAATGTAGAGGTGACCTCCATTTGCGGGTTAGGACGCGAACAACTCCAGAAGGTGCGACAAAAGTTTGGAATCGGTTTTGCCACGGAGGACTATGAGGTACTCTTGTCGCGCCCGGACGTCGACGGAGTGGTCGTGAGCTCGCCGCACAACTTTCACTATCGACATGCGGCAGCGGCCTTGGAGCGTGGTTTTCCGGTGCTGTGCGAGAAGCCAATGGCGCTCGACACTTCGGAAGCGGGCCGTTTGGTGAAACTTGTCGAAGCCAAAAGCTTGCCGTTTCTGATTCCGTACGGATGGAACTACACCGAGCTGGCAGACCTCGCAAAGGACGCAATCGACAGTGGAGAAATCGGTGAGGTAGAACACGTTCTCTGCCATATGGGTAGTCCGGCGCGTGACCTGCTGAGCGGGACTGGTGCGTGGGTGGCAGAGCGGGCCTTGCTGAAACCGGCGCAAGGAACTTGGAGCGACCCCTCTGCCGGGGGAGGATTCTCTCATGGGCAATTGAGCCACGCCTTGGGCTTGATGCTTTGGGTCACCGGTCTCCAGGCGTCGGAGGTGTTCGCGCACGTGCAGCGATCTTTATCGGGATCCGACCTATCCGTGGCGATCAGTTGCCGATTCAGCAACCGTGCTACGGGAATGTTGGGAGGAACGGGAGGGATACCGTCTCGTTCCTTGTTCCAGGTGGACATCAGGGTTTTCGGAAGTACGGGGATGCTGCTGCTCGACATAGAGCGCCCGCGGCTTGAGATCCGTGGCAATAATGGGAAGCATTTCTCTGCACCGACCAACCATCCGCCCGGGATGTACGAGTGCATCGAACCCTTGAAAGTGTTTGTCGGGCTGCTGCAAGGTGAACCCATGGAGAATCGATCGCCGGCCTGGCTCGGCAAGAGAGTCGTGGACGTCCTAGATGCAAGTTTACGCTCCGCTTGCACAGGAAAAACCGTGTCGATCAGCTGAACAATTTGATGCGGTCTGTATTTGAGTGTGCTGGTTGTAAAACGTCATTCACACAGGAAGTATCCAAGGAGGGAGTCGCGCGACGTTTTGTCTGGGTTCCAACCTGTTCCACCTTAGTGTGAGTCGGGAAGGGGTGGCGTTCCGCTGGCCCCGACGAGGAAATCGAGATCCGCGCCCTCGCTCGCCTGCAGTACGTGCTCGATGTACAGTTTGACCCAGCCGCGTTTCGCTAACTGCGGCGGAGTCCACTCCGCGCGGCGCTTTCTCAGGGTCGTCTCATCCACATCCAAAAGAATCGATCGCGCCGGCACGTCGAGCGTAATCATATCTCCGGAACGGACTACGGCCAGCGGACCGCCCGCCGCTGCTTCAGGACAAACGTGAAGCACTACGGTTCCGTAGGCGGTGCCACTCATTCGCGCATCGGAAATGCGAACCATATCAGTAATACCCTTGCGGAGAACCTTTGGCGGCAGCGGCATGTTCCCGACTTCCGCCATTCCCGGATAACCCCGCGGGCCGCAGTTCTTGAGAACCATCACGCAGTTCTCGTCAATGTCTAACGATTCGTCGTTAATG
>Ga0070761_10001767_pt1 | contig 13484 bp, 4 predicted proteins | sample HubBroMetageREF1_FD_66724 | JGI IMG/M metagenome (GOLD analysis project Ga0070761, IMG submission 66724) | Reference soil microbial communities from the Hubbard Brook experimental Forest, New Hampshire, USA - Hubbard Brook CCASE Soil... | ecosystem: Environmental > Terrestrial > Soil > Temperate...
GGAGCGCGAATTTCGATTTCGTAGTCGAGTCCTACACCCTGCAATCGCTTCCCCCAGACCTGCGCTCGCAGGCGATCCCCAAAATTGCGGAATTTCTAAAGCCCGGAGGAATGTTACTAGTCATCGCCAGAGGCCGCGATCCAGAAGAAGACCCCGGCCACGTCCCCTGGCGCCTTACGCGCGACGAACTCGCCGCATTTTCTCGCGCCGGCCTGCAAGAAGTTTCCTTCAAGGATTACCTCGACCCGCACGACCCGGGCGTCAGAAAGTTTCGCTTAGCCTTTCGCCGTCCGTAATTCGCGCGTGAGCCCGCGATCCCCGAATTCGCGCCCACTTTTCAATCTCACGACCCAAACCGCGCGTTATACTTTGATCGTGACTCCGCCATTACGCCTGACTCCAACATCCGCGCGCGTGCCGCACCTCGATATCGCACGAATCCCAGCAAAGGAATACACTTGAACGACGACCGCAGAAAGTTTCTGCAATCTCTAGCCGCCGCCGGGGCCGCCGCCGCGTTTCCCGGCATTCCGCTCCTGAATAATCGCGAGGTGAATTCCGTCACCGCGGCCGCCTCCAAACCCGAACCCGCCGCTTCCTTCGACTTCGTCTTCTTCACCGACACGCACATCCAACCCGAACTAGACGCCGCGCACGGCTGCCAAATGGCCTTCGCAAAAATTGCCGCAGCCCAACCCGATTTCGCCATCTGCGGCGGCGATCTGGTCTTCGACGCGCTCGGCGCCAGCCGCGCCCGCGCCGACATGCTCTTCGATCTCTACCACCGCACCGAAGACGCCATAAAAGTCCCGCTCCACCACGCCATCGGCAATCACGACCTCTACGGCATCTTCACCCAAAGCGGCGCCGCGCCCAGCGATCCCGGTTACGGTAAAAAAATGTTTGAAGACCGCATCGGCGCGCGCACTTATTATTCCTTTGATCATCGCGGCTACCACTTCATCATTCTCGATTCCATTTTCCCCACGCCCGATCGCCTCTGGGAAGGCCGCATCGACGAGGCGCAGCTGCAATGGCTCGCGAAAGACCTTGCCGCCCTCACGCTCACCGCGCCAGTAATCGTCATCACCCACGTCCCGCTCATCACCGGCTATCTCGCCTACGGCCCCAAACCAGACGGCACGCCGCGCCATGACACCGTGTCCGTGGCAAATTCCTCCGACGTGATCGCCCTGTTTCAATCACACAAGGTTCTCGCGGTTCTGCAGGGCCATCTTCACATCAACGAGCTCGTGAACTACAAAAATTGTCAGTACGCCTGCTGCGGCGCCGTCTGCGGCAATTGGTGGCACGGCCCGCGCCTCGATTTCCCCGAAGGATTCACAATCGTCAGCCTTCGCGAAGGGAAAATCTCCTGGCGCTATGAAACCTACGGCTTCAAAAGCGTCGCACCCGACCCGCACTACAAAGCTTAGTGAACCAGGCCAAACGGGTTTAGAATCGCGGCCATCACATGACTCTGACTACGCTCACGCCGCGCGCCGTTCTCACCTTCGCTCTAGCCTTAGCTCTCTCATTCCTCGGCACCGCGCAGCTCCACGCGCAAACAACGCAACCGCAACTGCAGTCGCAATCCGCGCCAACCACCCACCCCATCGTCCTCCACGCCGCGCGCCTGCTCGACGTCGAATCCGGCCGCATCATCACCCCCGGCGAAATCCTCATCCAAGCCGACGCCATAATAGAAGTCGGCGCGAAGGTCACCAGGCCGACCAACGCCGAAATAATTGACCTCGGCGACACCACTCTCCTCCCCGGCCTCATTGACGCGCACGTCCACCTCTTCCTCCACCCCGGCGCCGAAGATTTGCAAACAATCACAGAATCCGTTCCGCAGCGCACCATCACAGCCACCATCGCCGCGCGCAACGATCTCCTGGCCGGTTTCACCGCCGAACGCGACATGGGCACCGAAGGCGCCGGCTCCGCAGACACCGCCGTTCGCGACGCCATCAACCGCGGCGAAATTCCCGGCCCGCGCCTGCGCATCAGCGGCAATGCCATCAATATTCTCGGCGGCCATGAAGACGCCATCGGCTACAACCCCGAGCAGCACGTGCTCCCCAACGCCACCTACGCCAACAACGCCGCAGAACTCGTCACCGTAATTCGCGAACAGCTGAAAGAAGGTGCGGACTTCATCAAAATTTACGAAACCGGCGCGGACTCCGGCGCGAACGGAAAATTCTCGACGCCGTATCAGTACACCGAAGAAGAACTCACCGTCGCCGTCCGTGAAGCCGCCCGCACCGGCAACCGCGTAGCCGTCCACGCGACGGGCGAACCCGGAACACTCTACGCCGCGCGCGCCGGCGTCGAATCAGTTGACCACGCCTATCAGCTCAGCGACGAAACCATGCGCATCATGCACGAAAAACAAATCTTCGCCGTTCCCACATTCACCATCTCCGAATATTTCGCCGAACACGCAGCCACTGCCGCAGCCGCCGCGCGCGAGCGCGCCCTGCTCGATTTCCATAGCCGCGAGCTCAAAAAGCAGCTCGCCGCAAACGTCCCCATCGCCATGGGTTCAGACGTCGGCCCATTTCCCCATGGCACGCAAGCCCGCGAATTTGTCTTGCTCGTGAAATACGGAATGTCGCCGCTCGCAGCGATCCAAGCCGGCACGCTGAACGGCGCAAAACTATTAGGTTGGCAGGATAAAATCGGAACACTAAAGCCCGGCTATCAGGCAGACGTCGTCGCCGTCCCCGGCAATCCGCTCGAAGACATCACCGCGCTAGAAAAAGTTTCCTTCGTAATGAAAGCTGGCGTCATCTACGGCAAGTAGTCCGGCTTCAAGATTTCTGTCCCACCGTTGATTCGGATTTGGCCGCGGGCACAGTGGATCTCGGTCAAAGCGCTCTCGACCGAATCCGCGCATTCCGCCATCGCACCAAACCCTTGATCTTTTCTATCGTTTATCTCAGTGAGTATTTCTGCGAATATCCAACAACTACGAAACGTGTTAGCGTCAGTCGGGGCACTTTTCAGCGTCGATGAGGACGCAATATGCGGATCGGCGCACAGGCAAACGAGTTCGTGAAGCGAGCTCATAGGCGATTGCTCGGGCAGCGTGTCCCCACATGCTGGCCAGAGCGTATCGCGAGAGCCTATCCCCCACCCCCTCAGCCTTCCCCTCAGGCTCCTCCCAGCCGCGCCGGGGCGCTTGCGGACATTACGGTCCCTCGCAGCGCGATTCTAATCAACTACCCGGCGATTAGAATTTGACGCAATTCATTGAAAACAAACAGTCGGGACCGTTTCCAATCAACTACTTTTAGCCCTTTTTGGCCATCCACAATCCCGCAAATCATTGCACGACGCCGTGCCATACGCACAAATACTCATCACCCCCAATCAGTACCTACGCGGTCCTTGTGCCACTATCTCGCACAGCGGTAAAATGGAATGCTGCAGAACGCGCAGGCGAGACAGAGTGAGGCACAACCAATGACATCTACAGCAACGACTGGCACTTCGGCCACGCACAAGGCTGCGCCGAATTTGCACCGCGGCGAATTTTCGAACGAAGCATTTATCGATTTTACTAAGCCCGAAAATCGCAAGGCCATGGAGGACGCGCTCGCGCAGGTGCGCGCAATGTTCGGCCGCGAGTACCCGCTGACCATCGGCGGCGAGCGCATCACCACCACGGAGAAAATCAAATCTTACAATCCGTCGCATCCAGACCAGGTGATCGGCGTATTTCAGAAGGCTACTGCGGAGATGGCCAATCAGGCCGTGGAAAAAGCGGCTGCGGCGTTCGAACGCTGGAAGCGCGTGCCGGTGGAAGAGCGCGTGGCCTGCCTGTATCGTGCGGCCGATATTTTGCGCAAGCGGCGTTACGAACTCGATGCCTGGCTGAGCCACGAAATCGGCAAGACCTGGCCGGAAGCGGATGCGGACATCGCCGAGTTGATTGATTTCTGCGAATACTACGGGCGCGAAGCGTTGCGTCTGGGCGCGCCGCAGAAATTGACGCCGTTCCGCGGCGAAAAAAATCATCTGAAATATATCCCGCTGGGCGTGGGCATCGTGATTCCGCCGTGGAATTTCGCGGCGGCGATCATGGGCGGCATGACGGTCGCTGCGATCGTCACTGGTAACACCGTGGTAGTAAAACCATCGAGTGATTCGCCGACCATCGCGGCGATCTTCACTGATATTTTGTACGAATCGGGCGTGCCGGGCGATGTCGTCAGCTTCTTCACTGGACCCGGCAGCACGGCGGGCGAAGCTCTGGTGACGCATCCAAAAACACGCTTCATCGCTTTCACCGGATCGAAGGAAGCGGGCCTGCGCATCGCCGAACAGGCCACGAAAACTCAGCCCGGACAAGTGTGGATCAAGCGCACTGTGCTGGAAATGGGCGGGAAAGACGCGATCGTTGTGGATGACGAAGCGGACGTGGACGCGGCAGTAGAAGGCGTCGCGCTTTCGGCGTTCGGTTATCAGGGCCAGAAATGTTCGGCGTGCTCGCGGGCAATCGTCGCGGAAAAAATTTATGACGAGTTTCTGGGCAAGCTCGTGGAGCGCGTGAAGAAAATCAAAGTCGGGCCGATCGACGATCCCGCGAATTATATGGGCCCGGTGATCAACAAAGCGGCGATGACTTCGATTCTTGGTTACATTGAGCACGGGAAAAAAGAAGGGCGGCTGGTGGCCGGCGGAAAACGCGCCGCGGGTGACGGATATTTCGTCGAGCCGACGATCATCGCGGACGTCGACCGCAAGGCGCGCATTTTTCAGGAGGAAATTTTCGGTCCGGTGTTGGCGGTTACCAAGGCGAAGGACTTCGATGAAGCGCTCTCCATGGCCAACGACAGCGAATTCGGTCTTACCGGCGCGGTGTATTCGCAGAACGCGCAGAAAATCGCCCGCGCCGAAGAAGAATTCCATGTCGGCAATCTATACATGAACCGCAAGTGCACCGGCGCAATGGTCGGCGCGCATCCCTTCGGCGGCTTCAATATGTCCGGAACAGATTCGAAGTCCGGCGGCCAGGATTATCTGCTGCTGTTCACGCAAGCCAAAACGGTTTCAGAGAAAATCGGCGGCACAAAATAAATTTCGTAGGGGCACGGCATGCCATGCCTTTAGGTTCTCGTCGCGGAGATGTTTGCGGGCGGTCTTAGTTTGAAGGCGTATCGCAAGACGACATAAGCAACAGGACCCGAAGCCAGCAGCAAAGGCGCGTAACGCCATACATAATCCTCACTCTGCGCGATTTTCAACACGCACAAAACCAGCGGAAAAATCAAAATGTAGGCGATGCCCAGCGCCCCGCCGGGAATACGAAAACTGCGCGGCGCATCCGGCATTTTTCTGCGCATTTGCCACGCGGCAAAGAGAGTCAGCAGGGTAGTCGCGATGCGCGTCCAGATATAGATGTTCACCATATCCTCGACGTCGAATTTCGCCAGCAAACAATACACAACGGTTGACAGTGCGATCGCGCGCGTGGGCGTGCCGTAGCGTTCGTGAATTTTCCCGAGCCACGCCGGAAGGTAGCCGTCTTGCGCCATCGTTGCCGGCACGCGCGTGGTGTAAAGAATCGTGCTGTTGGAAAGTGAGAGCGTGCCAATCATCGCGGCGATCAGCATCGCGGCGCCCAGAGCCGGTCCGCCAATCAGACGCGAAGCAGTGACAATGTAATCCGTTCTCCATTGCTCCCAGTTGCCCAGCACGGCGATTGCGAGCGTCGTGGGAAGCACGTAGGTGAGGATGTTCATCGGCGTGTTCCAGGCGAGGATGCGCACGAATGTCTTCTGCGGATTTTTCATTTCTCCGGTGGTGCTGGAAAGCTGTTCGTAGCCCGCGTAATTCCACATCGCGAGCGCGAGGCCTTTGCCGAACACGCTGCCGAACGGCGCACCCGGCGGTACGAACGGGACCACCGGATTGTAATGCATATGAAAAAGAGAAACCGCGCACAGCCATGTGACGGGGATCATCACAGCAACTAGTAGCGCGACCGATAGCCAACCCGCGACTTGAATTCCGCGCGCATTCAAGTACGCAAGCATGGTCAGCACCAGGCACGCTCCCGCCCATTTTGCGTAACCCGTGAACGATGGGAAATAAATCCCGAGATAATCCATCACCAGCACGCCGTAAAGACTATTGAGCAAGAACGTGCCGGTCCAATTCCACCAGCCGCATTGAAATCCCCAAAAATCTCCAAAGGCCGCGCGACTCCAGCGATAGAAACCTCCTTGCACCGGAAGCAAACTGTTGAGTTCCGCGGAGGCAAAAGAAATCGGGAGGCTCCAGAAAAAAGGAACGAAAGCGAGGAACACCAGCGCCATGCCCGGGCCGGAATCGTGGAAGATGCCTTCGTAACCAAACGGGCCGCCGGCGGTGTAGCCATAAAAAATGCAGAGCAGTGGAAGGAATCCGATCTGGCGCAGGCGCGCGCCGTCGGAGTTTGGCGGTTGCTCGGTTTCAGCGGAAGCTGTTGGCATCGAGCTGCTGGGCAATGTTGCGTGCAGAGTGCGGCATGATATGGGAGTGCTCCGCGGTTTTCAACGACAAAGAAAGCGATCGCTTGACGCGCCGGGCTAGCCGGTTAGAGAATCCGCGTTCAGCCCAAGTTTCCCCGTATTTTGTGAGTGCCCCGGTTCAGCAATTCTGCGATGCGCCCGGAAGAAAATCAGTGACGAGTGAGGACTGATCCGCGGCCATCGGCGCGAAAATGTTTTGCCTGCTGCTGAGCGCTTGCGGGTCGTCGCGAAAATCGGAACTAGGCCGCATTTTTTGACGGGCTTGGCGGGGCGGCCTAGTGCGGCGGGCAGTCGAGGTATCTCTGGCTTCCCAGTTGCACTACTAAGGTAACGTCCTGGTGGTCCCCGTAGAGGCGCATCACCGATCACGCCCTAAGTTCTTTGCAAACATGATGATGCGTGTGGATGGCAACTCCTGGCGCGCGGGACAGCGATGGGGTATGCGCAAAGTTTTGCACTTGTGTCCGTATTGTTTGCTGCCGGAGGAAATATGTCGCTTAGGCGCATGTTGAGACGCGCGTCGGGACTTCTGATTTTAGGGATTTGTATGCATTTTGCGAGCGCTCTTCCGCAGGGCGGATTGCGCGCGCAGACGACGGCGAAGACCAGCGACGGAAGCGGAGTGAGCGCGCAGGACAAACAGAAACTGGCTGCGAGCGCGATTAAATTGCCGCTGTTTTTTGAAGCGAATGAAGGGCAGACGGATCCGAGCGTGCTGTTTCTGACGCGCAGCAACGGCTACACGATGTTGCTGAAGCCGACGGAGACGCTGCTGGTGGGGCAGGAAGTTCACAAGAGCAATGGCCTGAATGGAACGACGGGCAAGGCGGATTTGAAATCGCCGGCGGCGGGAATACGGATGGAACTTTTGGGCGCGAATCGCGCGCCGAAGATGAGCGGTGGGGAGGAATTGCGGGGGAAAGTGAACTACCTGATCGGAAACGATCCCAGAGCGTGGCATATGGGCGTACCGATTTTCGCGCAGGTGAAAACGGAGCAGGTGTATCCAGGAGTGGACCTGCTGTTTCACGGCGACCAGCGGCAAATGGAATACGATTTCGTGGTGGCGCCGGGCGCGGATGCGACGAAGGTAGCGTTCAAGATTCTGGGCGCGAAGAAAATTGAAATTGATGCGGATGGCGATCTGGTGCTGCACAACAGCAGTTCTGATTTCAAGATGCGCAAGCCGGTGATTTATCAGGAAGACGAGAACGGGCGGCGCGAGGTGCGCGGCGGATTCGTGCTGAGCGCGAAGAACGAAGTGAGATTTGAGGTGGGGCGCTACGATCATGCCGAACAATTGGTGATTGATCCGGCGATCGGGTATTCGACGTTCCTTGGCGGAAACGGCAGTGACCAACCTTTCGCTCTGGCTGTGGACAGCTCCACGCCGTCCGCGCCCAAGGTTTACGTGGCGGGATACACGACGAGCACCACAACGTTCCTCGACACGCTTGCTCCGAAAATCACGACGCTGGGTACAAGCGGCGCGACGTCTTACGGATTCGTCGCGAAGATTGACCCGACCATAACCGGGGCCCCGGGCGTAGACACGTCGCTGGATTACCTGACGTTCGTCGGAGGCAGCACCGCATTCACCGGGACTGCCGCATGCGAGTCGGAGCTGGTAACGGTGTCGGTGGACACGAGTCCGGGCGCGTCGGACGCAGAGGCCGTGGCCACCGGACTGACCGATTGCAGCGATTATCCCGGAACCAAGATTCAGGCCATTTCGGGAGCGATTGCAAACGTGGCGACGCGGCTGACGGCGAGCGGCGCGGCGATTGATGTGTCGGTACTACTGGGCGGAAACGGGGTTGCAGAGGGCGCGTTTGCTTCGGTGGATGGATCGGGAAACGTGCTGATTGGAACCGCGACCAGTTCGACGAATATGCCGGTGACGAGCGGCGCGTACATCACGACGCTCAACAACGGCGGCACGGGCACCTACGATTGTTATATAGCGAAGCTTCCGCGGGCCGGCTTCAACCCGCCTTCTTATCTAACGTACCTGAACACGGGAGGCGGAAGCAGCACCGGTGACACTGTGACTTGCGGAGCGATCGAGGACAGCACCGGAAAGATTGATGCGGGTGGGAACACGGTCTCGGCGACGGTCTTCAATGTGGGCGCGGGCGGAGCGAGCCTGGCGAACGGTTTCCAGAAAACGTTGCAGGGCACGCAGGACATTTTCCTGATGAAGCTGGATCCGACACTGAGCGGGACAGCGGAGTTGGTGTACGGGACTTATTATGGCGGCGGTGGCGCGACCGTCGCGACCAACGGAGCGCTGGATCTGGGCAACGGAGTGGTGGCGGTGGGCGGCTACACGACCTCTGCGACGACAGGGGCGACGGCGCCGGACGTTCCGCTGGCGAACGCGTACCAGAGCACGAACCTGGGCGCGGGGACAGGATTAGGTGAAACGGGTTTTCTCGTGGTCCTGGATACGTCGAGCACCGGCACGGCCAGTCTGTTGTGCTCGACGTACTTCGGAGGAAGCAGCGGTAGCGACGAAGTGCGCGCGGTGACCTACGACGCAGGGGACCCTACGGCGTTTCGCATCATCCTAGGGGGCCAAACGAGCTCGCCAACAAGTTTTCCAACGCTGAACGCGCTCCAGTCTTTTCAGGGTGTCCAAAACGGCTTCGTAGCTTCGTTGAAAGTGCCGCTTCAGGGGCAAAGCTTCCCCACGAGCCTGTACTTTTCCAGCCCCATCGGAGGAGGTGCAGCTGCTTCGAGTCCGACGGGGAGCGAGCAGATCGTGGGCGTCGGCGTGGACGCGAATCACACGATCTATGCGGCTGGCCGGACGAGTTCCGCGAACTTTTTTGGAAATTTGACTCTGCCGGTGCCACTCAACGGATTCCAGACGAGCTGCACGAGTTGCGGGGACGCGACGCCGCTGCCCGACGCAGTGGTGTTCTCGATCCTGCAAGCGCCGGGGGCCACGCTGCAATCGATCTCGATCACACCTACGAGTGCAGCGATCGCCGTGTCTGGGACGCAGCAATTTGACGCGCAAGGGTTCTATAGCGATGGAACGATCACGGACATAACGACAGCCGTGGCTTGGACGTCTTCGAGCACGGGCATCGCGACGATGAGCGGCACGACGCCAGGACTGGCAATCGCCGGAACGACGGCGGGTTCGACAACGATCACAGCGTCGCTGAGTGGCGTAAGTTCATCTAGCGTTACGTTGACGGTGACAGCGACGACTGACGAGTTCGAGATGGCGTTGGTGGGAACTGCGTTCGGGACAGTGGTGGACAACGCCACACCGCAACAAATTAACTGCACGAACGCAACCGGCCAAGGCGAGATCGGAAGCACCTGTGATACGACGTACCCGAACGGAAAGATCGTGACTTTTACCGAGACAGCGAGTCCCGGTTCAGTGTTCGCGGGGTGGAGTGGTGCGGTAACCGCGACACAATGTCCTGCCACAAGCACGACGTGCACGCTGACCGTGAACGAGAACCCCGAAGAGCTAATCGCTACGTTTAACCTGGGTACAGGAACTCCTACGCTCACAGTCACGCCTGCCAGCAGCGGTGCGACGGGAGGCGGAACGGTAACCGGTTCGATCGGCGGGACGGCCACGATTATTGATTGCGTGATGAATGGCACGAGTACGACAGGCACGTGCACGCAGACCCTGACGGCGAGCGGTGCACTCAACACTCTGACCGCTGAGGCGAACTCCACTTCGAACTTTGGAGGCTGGACCGGGCCCTGCGTCTTTATTACGTCCCTGGGAAAGTGTGTTGTGGCAATGTCTGGGACTCAGCAGGTTACCGCGCTGTTCACAGCGCAAGGGAATAGTTTCACGGTGAGCGTGACGGGCAACGGGACGGTGACCAGCGCTTCGTTGCCGACGGCAACGGAAATTGATTGCGGGAATCCGGCGCCGCCGAGCGTGTGCTCGACGACGTTTACTTCCGGCACATCGGTGAGTTTGACGGCGACGCCGGCGACGGGCTATTCGTTCAGCAGCTGGACGGCGGGACCATGCAACGGCACCACCGCGTCTACCTGCGCATTCGTGGTGAGTAACACCACGGCAACGAGCGCGACGGCGCTCTTCACTATAAATACTTACTTGCTGACGGTGAATCGTGCGGGGACACAAGGCGGAACGGTCACCAGCAACCCGGTTAATCCGCAGTCTGGCAGCATCAGCTGCGGGCCGGCTGCGGGGATCGTGGACTGCTCGGTAATCGCGACATACAACACGGCCGTAACTCTGACCGAGACACCGCCGGCGGGCGGAGGTTTTGGCAGTTGGAGCGCTACGCCGACTTCGTGCACGGTGTCTGGCGCAACTTGCACGTTCAATATGCCCGCGGGACCGGAAACGGTGACGGCGACGTTTACTACAGGAGCGCCGGCAGGTCCGGTGCTGACGATCAGCAAGTCGCATGACGGAACGTTTACAGTAGGCGAAAGCGGGGCAGAGTACACGGTGACAGTGTCGAACACCGGGACGGCACCGACGAGCGGAACGGCAACAGTGACGGAGACGGTTCCGTCGGGCCTGATACTGGACGCGATGGGCGGAACGGACTGGACCTGCGAGGACAATAGTTGCACGAACACCGATGTGATTCCGGCGGGCTCGAGTTACCCGCCGATTACGGTGATTGTGGATGTGGCCAGCAATGCGACGTCACCGCAAGTGAATTCGGTGAGCGTGTCCGGCGGCGGCGCCGCTGCCGCGGCGAGCGCTACAGATTCCACGCCGATCCAGATGATCGTGGCGGATTTCGGCGGAGATTACGGCTATGCGGACGGAATTGATGACAAGCAAAGAATTGACGGGAAGACGGCTCCGCTGCAAATTGTGTTGACCAACGAATCGCCCACGCAATCGGTGACCTTTTCGAGCGTATCGGCGGACAACGCAGCCTTCACAGTGGGGATGAATTGCACGACCCTGGCGCCGGGGCAAAGCTGCATCGTCACGGCGAGTTTTACGGCAGCAACCGCCTGCCAGAACCAATTCGCAAAGATCACCGTGGCGGACAATGACCCCACAGGAAATCTGCTGCTGGAAGTGAATGGATTCGGCGCGGACACCGCCATCCAGGTGGACGACTTGACGGATTCGACTCTGACAGCACAAGCGCTCGCACAGAGCCTGGTGGGTACCGGTGTGACCATCAGCAATGTGAAGTACACGGGTTCACCGCGCGCTGCCGGGAAGTTCAGCAGCGCCACGAATATTCTGGGCTTTACCAGCGGCATTGTGCTCAGCACCGGATCGGTTCGCAATGTGGTGGGACCGAATTGCGTTTCCGGACCTGACCCTGCTGAAAACGACAACGAGGATACGGGAATTTCCGTGGATAACGTCCAGCCGGGCGACACGGACCTGACGAATCTCGGCGGGGGGCCCACCGAAGACGCCTCGGTGCTGGAATTTGATTTTGTGCCGACGAGTCCAAGCGTCTCTTTCCAGTACACGTTCTCTTCGGATGAGTACAACGAGTTCGTAGGAGTGTTCAACGATGTGTTCGCATTCTTTTTGACCGCGGAGGACGGCTCGCCGGTAAATATCGCGCTAGTTACCGGCACCAATCTTCCGGTGTCAATCAACAACGTGAATGACGGCAATACGACTTCGGATCCGCCGACGCCTCCGACAAACCCGCAGTTCTACATCAACAACGAATTCGCGCCTGCGTCAGCGCCGTTGGATACGGAAATGAACGGTCTGACCACGACGCTGACGGCGCAAGCGACGGTGACCCCGGGACTGACGTATCACATCAAGCTCGCGATCGCCGACGCCGAGGACCATTTGTACGATTCGAACGTATTCGTGCAGGCGGGCAGTTTGTCGAGCGCGAACGTGACGGCGAACCCGACGTCGCTTACTTTCGGAAGCCAGGCGCAGGGCACGACGAGCGCGTTTCAGCCGGTGGTGATTACGAATGTGGGCACGACCACGGTGACGATCTCCAGCATCGTGGCGAGCACGAACTTCGGCGAGACGAATACGTGCCCCGCGACTTTGACGGCGGGCGGCGGTACAGGCTCGAATTGCACGGTAAACGTGAACTTCACGCCGTCGGCAACCGGGACGCTGACCGGGACTGTGACCGTGACGTACACCAACGCAGGCAGCGAGACGCCGCAAACGACGACGACCACGTTGACGGGCGCGGGGGCGGCGGCGACCGGCGGGACGCTGCTGATTTCACCAACGACGCTGAGGTTCGGCAGCCAGGCGGTGGGAACGACGAGCGCACCGTTGAGCGTGACGGTGAATAACACGGGCAACACCGTTGTGACGTTCACGAGCATCGCGATGTCCGGCGATTTTGCGGGAGCGACGCTGGCGCAATGCCCGAGCATCCAGGTGGATGCGGCGCCTTGCACGTTCTCGATCACCTTCAAGCCGACGGCGACGGGAACGCGCACGGGAGCGATCACGTTCACGGACAACGCGACGGGAAGCCCGCAGCTGGTGGCGTTGAGCGGCACGGGCGCGACCTCGTCGGTGATTATTACGGTGGCGCCGGGAGGATCGACGACGGCGACGACGGTGTCGGGCGGAACGGCGTATTACGGATTGATGATCAGCGGAGCGCCGGGAGTAACGGGGACGGTGCAGCTGGGATGCGTGCCGTCGTCGATATTGATCACGTGCAAGGTGATTCCGGGTTCGCTGACATTGAACGGTGGGTCAACGGAGGTGGCGTTTGCGATTCAGACTTTCTGCCAGGGGACGACGACGGCGACGGGATTTGTGGCGCCGATCGTCGGGGGAAATGGCGGAGGGCTTGGATTGCTGCTGGTGACGATGGTTTTCGGTGGTGCGGTGTGGACGTTCCGGCGGAACAGGCGAGTAGCTTTAACGTTTGCTACTTTGTTGCTGGTGGCTTTGGGATCGGCGGCTTGCAATAGTTTGCCGTCGGGGCCGAATGGAGCTACGCCGGCGGGGACTTA
>Ga0070761_10001768_pt1 | contig 13484 bp, 12 predicted proteins | sample HubBroMetageREF1_FD_66724 | JGI IMG/M metagenome (GOLD analysis project Ga0070761, IMG submission 66724) | Reference soil microbial communities from the Hubbard Brook experimental Forest, New Hampshire, USA - Hubbard Brook CCASE Soil... | ecosystem: Environmental > Terrestrial > Soil >...
AACCCGGGCGTGATCGGGGCATTTGCGCTCGCCATCATCGCCGATGGCGAAGGCGCGGCTTACCCGGGGATGGCGCGCCCGGCAATGGATCTGACCGCGGTGCACGCCGACGCGCTGGCGATCGACCGCGCCACGGGAGAGCTGCGCCAGGTGGCCCCGGGCGCCGGCTCCTACGTCTCGGAGAGCAACTACTTCAATGCCAGTTGGCAGGATGCTTTCTGGGGCTCGCACTATCCGCGTCTGCGCGCCGTGAAGTCGAAGTACGATCCGCACGGATTGTTCTTCGTGCACCACGGCGTGGGGAGCGAGGACTGGAGCGCCGACGGCTTTACCCGCACCGCTTAAACGGAAGAGATACCAATGAATCACGACGCAGGACCCGGCACGGCGACCCTGGCGAGCCTGCTGGCGGCCGTGGCGCTCACAATGGGAGCGCCGCTGCAGGCGGTGGCGGCACGCGGCGACACCCCGCCAGCGGACGCCGCGAAAAAACCGCTGACCTCGGCGCAGATTCTTGCCGCCTCCTCAGCCTCGGACTGGCGGCCGCTCGATCCACGCAACACGCTCTACATGGAGCTGCCGGCGGGCCGTGTGATCATCGAGCTCGCGCCGCTGTTCGCGCCGCATCACGCCGCCAATCTCCAGGCGCTGGCGCGCGAGGGCTATTTCGACGGCCTGTGGATCATGCGGGCGCAGGATGACTACGTCGTGCAGTGGGGAGATCCGGATGCGAAGAAACCGATCCACAACGCGCAGCGCACGCTGCCCGCGGAGTTCGAGCGGCCGCTGCGGGATCTCGCACTGCTGAAGCTGCCGGACCCTGACACCTACGCGCCGGAAACCGGCTTCGTGGAGGATTTTCCGGCGGCCGCGGATCCGGCGAGCGGGCGGGCCTGGCTGACGCATTGCTACGGCATGGTGGGCGCGGGGCGCGACAACGACGTCGACAGCGGTGGTGGCACGGAACTGTATGTCGTCATCGGCCAGGCACCGCGACAGCTGGATCGCAACATCACCCTCCTTGGGCGCGTCGTGCAGGGCATGGATCTTTTGGCGGTGATGCCGCGCGGCAGCGGCGCCATGGGCTTTTACGAGCACCCGGCGGAGCGCACTGCGATCAAGTCCGTGCGCGTCGCCGCGGATGTTCCGGAAAGCGAGCGCACGCCGCTCGAGGTGCTGCGCACCGACACGCCGACGTTCGCCGCGTACCTGGAGGCACGGCGTAACCGGCGCGAGGAATGGTTCAAGGTGCCCGCCGGGCGCATCGATGTGTGCAACCTGACGATTCCCTCGAGATTACGCGCGCGCGGACTCTAAACCTGCTGCGCGCGGGATCTGCCGGTTTGGGAAAACCGTCTGCGATACTCGACCGGACTGATGCCCACCTTCCTGCGGAAGTGATGCCTGAGTGTCGTGGCCGTACCAAGGCCGGCCCGCGCTGCAATGCTGTCAATCGGCAACATCGTGCTCTCCAGCAACTCGCGAGCACGCTCCAGGCGCATGCGTGTGATCCAATCGGCCGGGGTCATGCCCGTGGCGGCCCGGAACCGGCGCATGAATGTACGTTCGCTCATCGCGGCCAGCCGTGCCAGCTGTGCGATGCGCAGCGGCTCGCCGAGCCGGCGCGTGATTTTGTCCAATAACGCGGACAGGGAGCCGCGCTCCCGGTTGTCCACCGGCCGCTGCAGAAACTGCGCCTGACCACCATCCCGATGCGGCGGGATCACAAGCCGGCGGGCCACCTGGTTGGCCACGGCGCGACCGAAGTCACGGCGCACGAGATGCAGGCAAAGATCCAGTCCAGCGGCACTGCCCGCCGACGTCAGAATCTGCACTTCATCAACGTAGAGCACCTCTGGGTCCACCTGAATCGCAGGGTAGCGGCGTTGCAACTCGCCGGCGTAACGCCAGTGCGTGGTCGCGCGCTTGCCGTCGAGCAGGCCCGCCGCCGCGAGCACGAACGATCCGGAGCAGATGGACAACAACCGCGCCCCGCGACTGTGTGCTGCGCGCAGCGCGTCGATGACCGGCGCCGGCACCGGCACATCGATGCCCTGCCATCCGGGAATCATCACCGTACCGGCGGCGGCGAGCCGCTCCAGCCCGCCGTCAACCTGCATGCTCATACCGTACTGGCCGCGCACCCTGCGACCGTTCAGCGCACAGGTCTCAAAGCGATACCAGTGCGGGCCGAGTTCCGGCCGCGGCAAGCCAAAAACTTCCGCGGTAATGGCGAACTCAAAAGCGCACAGCCCGTCATAGGCGAGTGCGACTACCAGCGGATTGAATGTTCCGGGGCAGCCTTTTGTTTTTGGCATGATTTGATCGAGAACTGGCGATTCTGCCAATTGTGCGCCCGCGGGTGGCTGGCAACAATGGCGGCCCGCGGTCAATTTACGGATGCTCGCCATGCCAAACCCCGTAACCCTCGTACCGGCGGCCCCGCCGCAAATCGCACTCGAGCACTTTGAGTCAGAACTGACATTCCAGACAGACTGCTGGGACACGCACGAGGCCATGCACAGCGGCGATCCCGGATTCGTGCTGCTGGATGTTCGCAGCCCCGCTCTGTTCGCTAAGGGTCACGTGCCGGGGGCCATCAATCTCCCGCACGGAAAAATTGTTGCCTCGAGGATGAATGCCTACCCCCCTGGAACGCTGTTCGTTACCTACTGCGGGGGCCCGCACTGCAACGGCGCCGCGCGTGGCGCGGCGCGGCTTGCCCGTCTTGGCCAGGCAGTGAAGATCATGGCGGGTGGCGTTACCGGCTGGATCGACGAGGGCTTTGAATTGGAGCGCGGCGCGGGCACGCCTTAACGTGTTGCCGCGCGTGCCTCGAGCCTAATGCGGCTGGCGGTTGAACGGCGCAGGATTAATCCGCCGCATCCCCTCATTCTTTTTTTCGCGCTTTTCACGCGCACGCTGCACCATCTCTCTGCGTTCAGCGGGCGTGGCATTGCGCCATTGCTCGCGCAGCGCCTGGCGCTGCCCGGCGGGCAGCTGCTGAAAACGGTGAAAGTTCTGGCGCACCGCGGCCTGCTCGCCCGGAGGCAAAGCCTGGAAGCGCTGCCAGCGGGCGCGCAGTGCGCGGCGCTGTTCCTGCGGCAGCGCCTGCCAGCGTGAGAAGCGCTCACGCGCCTGGTCACGCTCCGCATCGGACATCCCCAGCCAGCGCTCGCTGCCATGCGCGAGCGCCTGCTGCCGCGCCGGCGGGAAGTTCGCCCACTGGCCGCCGAACTTGGACAGCAGTTGCTGTTGCTGCGGTGAAAGACTCGACCATGCCACGGGCGCAGGCGGAGCCGACGGCAGCGCCGGCGCGTCCTGTGCAAAGGCGGGGACTGCCATGACCACCAGCAGTGCGAGCAGCAGCGAATAGAGCTTATTGGTCATTATTCTTTACTCCAGATGCACTGGCCGGTGGCGGCGGAGGCGGCGGAGGCGCCACGGACGTAGCTGCTCCCTTCGCAGGAGGGCTCGGCGGGGCCGGGCGTCCTGCCTGCGCGAGATAGTCCGGGTTGGTCTCCGCCAGGCGATCCACGCTGCCCAGAAATTCCAGAAAGCCCGGATCCGGATCGGCAGGCGCGCCCTTGCGGCCGTCGTCGGCCCGGCCCACGGCGCTGGTAAGCGCCAACATGGTGAGCACCACCGGACCCGCCCGCCGTTTCCACATTAGCTGTTGCTCTCGCCACTCGCATCGTTCTGCGCCGCCGCCCATTCGTAAAACGAGCCGTCCCAACCCTCCATGAGTTCCATCGCTTCGCTGTCCGCCAGCAGATCCATGTCCTCCACTCCCGCGTGCTCCGCGGCCGCGCGCGGGGCTTCCAGCAATGGTAGCTCCCCGGCTGGCTGACGCTGCCACAACACCACCGCCACCAGCAAAGCGGCGGTGGCGGCGCCGGCGGCGGGCATCAGCGTCAAGCCGCTCCACCACGAGGTGCGGCGTGCCGCGGCGGCGGCCACGGCAGCCTGACGCGCCTGGTTCAGGCGCGAGCGGGTGCGGCCATCGATCCGGCGCACGCTCTCCTCGAGTACCGTGCGCGCGTTGCGCTCGAATTCCGTCAACGGCTCATGCAGCGGGTTCATACGTATAGATCCCCAAGTTGCGCGCGCAGTGACTGCACCGCGCGAAAATAATGTGTCTTGACGCTGCCCTGGGAGCAACCCATGGCGAGCGCGGTTGCGGCGACATCCATGCCTTCGAGCGTGCGCAGGAGAAACGCCTGCTGCTGCCGCCGCGGCAGCTCGCCCAGCGCCTTCTCCAGGGCGCCCATCGCCTGATCCAGTTCCATGCGCTGCGCGGGCTGCAGGTCGGGGCTCGGCGCCTGCGCGATCGGGTCCAGCTCCTCGTCGTCGTCGTCGCCGCGAAACGGCAACCAGGAGATGACGCGTCCGCGCACCGTGCGCCGCCGCTGCATATCGCGGATGCGGTTTTCGAGTATGCGGTAGAAGAGCGGCCGCCACTCTTCCGCCGGCCGGTCGGCATAGGCGCGTGCCAGCTGCAGCATGGCGTCCTGCACGGCATCGTGCGCGTCGTCCTCGTGCCGCAGGCCCGCCTGCGCGATCTTGAATGCCTTGAGCTCGACGCCGGCCAGGAACTGGTTCAGCGCACGCGAGCGGGTCTGGTCAGCGGAATCCGTCAAATCCACGTCGCCGTGTAATGCGGCCGGCATGCTATAAGGCGACGCGAGCGTAGCAAACTCAGACATGGCCTGTATAACGCGCGCATACGGGAGCTGGTTGACGCCCAAATGCGGCGCAAGTCACTGATTTAATTTAGACGAAGAACCTGTGCCCAAAGTCTTCCGGGTGGCGCTCGACACCCCCCTGCGCCGGCTGTTCGACTACCTGCCCCCGGCGGGGCCCGGGGCGGCGGTAACCCCTGCGGTCGGGGTCCGGGTGCGGGTGCCTTTTGGCCGGCAGCGCATCATCGGTTTAGTCGTTGAAACGGCCGCGGCTTCCGAGCTGCCGGCTGAGCGGCTCAAGCCCATCCTCGAAGTTCTGGACCGAACCCCGGTGGCCGACGCAGCCGTACTGGAGCTGCTGCGCTGGGCGGCCCAGTACTATCACCACCCCATCGGCGAGGTGCTCGCGAGCGCACTGCCCAGGGCGCTGCGCCTGGGAGCGAGCGCCGTGGCGAGCGAGGAGCGCTGGTCCGCGACCGCTGCCGGGGTTGAGGCGCACGCAAACGGTGAGCCGCGACGGGCACCCAGGCAGCGGGCGTTGCTCGGGTTTCTTTGCGCAGCGGGTGCCGCCGCGCCCGGCTCGCTGGATGAGCGCTTCGGATCCTGGCGCGAGGCTGCGCGGGCGCTCATTGCGCGCGGCTGGATTGCCAGCGCCGAGGTTGCAGTCGAGCGCAGCGCGGAAACTTGCCGCAGCCGCGCTACCGGGCCTGAGCTATCCGCCGAGCAACAGGCGGCGGTCGCGGCGGTCGCCGAACATCTGGGTCAGTTCCGCGCCTTCGTGCTGCACGGAATTACCGGCAGCGGCAAGACCGAGGTGTACCTGCGCCTGGTTGAACGCGTGCTGGATGCCGGCCGCGGGGCGCTGGTGCTGGTGCCTGAAATCGCTCTCACGCCGCAGCTCGTAGGCCGCTTTCGCGAGCGCTTCGGCGCGCCCATGGCGGTGCTGCACTCGGGGTTGACTGACAGTGAGCGCCTTAGCGCATGGCGCGACGCCTTCAGCGGCCACGCGCGCATCGTACTCGGTACCCGCTCGGCGGTGTTCGCGCCGGTTCCGGACCTGGGGCTCATCGTGGTGGACGAGGAGCACGACCCATCCTTCAAGCAGCACGAGGGCGGATTTCGCTACTCGGCACGCGACCTGGCGGTGGTGCGCGCCCAGCACTCGGGCGTCCCGGTGCTGCTCGGCTCGGCCACGCCCTCGCTCGAGACCTTGCATAACGTTGCCGCCGGCCGTTACACGCACCTGCGACTGCAGCGGCGCGCAGCCGAGGCGCAACCGCCGCGGCTGGCGCTGCTGGATCTGCGCAAGAGCGCAATGCATGCCGGCATCTCGACACAGGCGATGCTTGCCATTGAGCGGCATCTCGCCGAGGACGGCCAGGTGCTGGTGTTTCTGAACCGTCGCGGTTACGCGCCGACGCTGCTGTGCACCGCGTGCGGGTGGATCGCACCGTGCCGCGAGTGCGACGCGCGCCTCACCGTGCACCTCGCGGCCGGGCGGTTGCGCTGTCATCACTGCGGCGCCGATGCGCCCCTGCCGCCGCGCTGCCCCGTGTGCGGCTTCACCGTCAAGACCGTCGGCCAGGGGACCGAGCGTGTGGAGGAGATCCTCAGCGAGCGATTCTCCGGGGTCGCGATCGCGCGGCTGGACCGGGACGTGGTGCGCAGGCGCGGCGACCTGGAGGCGGTCGTGCGCCGCATGTCCTCCGGCGAGGCGCGCATCCTGGTCGGCACGCAGATGGTGACCAAGGGACACGATTTCCCGAATATGACGCTGGTCGTGGTGCTGAACGCGGATCAGGGTCTTTTCAGCACCGACTTCCGCGCGCCCGAACGCCTCGCGCAAACCATCGTGCAGGTGGCGGGACGCGCCGGACGCGGCGCCCGGGCCGGCGAGGTGTTGATCCAGACGGAATTTCCGGAGCACCCGCTGCTGCAGAACCTGCTCGCGGCGGGCTACGACGGCTTCGCGCACGTGGCGCTGGAAGAGCGCTCGCAGGCGGCGTGGCCGCCGTTCAGCCGCCTGGCGGCGCTGCGCGATTCAGCCACGACCCGGGAAGCGGCGCTGGATTTTCTGACCGCAGCGCGCGCGCTGGTGCCGCGACCACCGCGCGGTGTGCGCCTGTTGGGCCCGGTGCCGGCGGCGATGGCGAAGCGCGCCGGACGCTACCACGCGCAACTGCTCATCGAGAGCCCGGAGCGCGGGCCCCTGCATGCGTTCCTGGATGCGTGGCTGCCGCAGGTGGAGGAGCTCAGGAGCGCGCGCGCCGTGCGCTGGTCGCTCGACGTGGATCCGCTCGAGCTGTTTTGACCCAGCCGGGGCGTCGGCGTTTCGGGCGCGGCCAATCGCCGCGGCACGTGGTCAAACTTCCGCAGAGATTTCCGGGTGGTATGTCGAGCTCGCGCGCGGCCTGCGGCGCAGGTCAATGCTAGTATTTAGGCATGAGGACGGTCATGCGAAGTTACCGGATTCGCGCCTATCCGAATGGCGCGCAGCGGCGTCTGCTGGATCGATGGTTCGGCGCCGCTCGCTGGCTGTGGAATACCGCGCTTGCTATCCGCTCCGAGGCCTACCGCGAGTGCGGGCTGACGCTCACAGGGATTGACGTCTCGCGCTGGCTCACGCAGTGGAAGCGCACACCGGGGCACGAGTGGCTCGGGCAAATACCCGCGACCTGTCTCGTACAATGTCTCCGGGATCAGGATACGGCGTTTCGTAACTTCTATGCCCAGCGCGCCCGCTACCCGCGGTTCAAGCGCAAGAACACATCTAGCAGCTTGCGGTTTCAGGACGTGGGCGCAGCTTGGGCGCGCGGGATCGTGAGAGTACCGAAGCTCGGCGCGCTCAAGCTAGCCGAAGTGCTTCCAGATGTGGGGCGGCCTGACATGGTTACTATCGGGCGCGATCCGTGCGGGCGCTACTACGTTAGTTTCTGCGCGCAGGTCGAGACATCATTACTGCCGATTACTCACCGCTCGGTAGGTGTGGACGTGGGACTTTCGCACCTGGCCACGCTCTCGAGCGGAGAGAAAATTCCCAACCCTAAGCGGTATGAAGCACGGCTCAAGTACCTGCGCCAACAGCAGCGGTGTCTTGCTCGACGGCAAAGAGGCAGCCGGCGCCGCGAAAAGCAGCGGCTTAAAGTCGCGCGGACGCATGCGCGAGTGCGACAGGAGCGCTCCTACGCACTCCACGCGCTTACCGCTCGTCTGGTCCGGGACTTCGATTTAATTTGTATTGAGGACCTGAATGTGAAGGGACTGGCGCGCGGGTTGCATGCCCGTGCGATTCAGGACGCCGCGTTCAGCGAGGTTCGCCGGCAGCTTGCCTACAAGAGCAGCTGGTACGGAAAGGTCGTGGTAGAGGTGAATCGCTGGTATCCCTCAAGCAAGAGCTGCTCGCGGTGCCGGCACACACTCGATGAATTGCGGCTGGATGAGCGGCAATGGAAGTGCCCGAAATGCGGGACCTGGCACGACCGGGATGTGAATGCTGCACGAAATCTGCTGGCGGAGGGTCTTCGTCAGCTGGCCGGTCGTGACGACCGGGACCTGCGCGTGGATGCGGGAGATGCATGCCCGGAAGAGATTCTGGAGCAGGTGCTCGCAGAGGAAGCGCGAAGCGGGCAACGGAATCGAGCCTGTCTGGAACAGGCACAGTTCCTTTAGCAGCGCCGTCAATGAAGCATCAACTCGAGCAGCTGCTGCTCGCCTCCCTGACCCGGCTCACCGGCAGCGTGCTGCCCGAAATGCCCGCCGCATCCGCGGTGGTGGTCGAACGCGCGCGCGATGCGCTGCACGGTGACTTCGCGACCAACGTGGCACTGCGCCTGGCGAAGCCGGCGGGGAAAAATCCGCGCGAACTCGCCGCCGCCATCGTGGCGGCGCTGCCGCACAATCCGCTGCTGGCGCGCGCGGAAGTCGCCGGCGCCGGTTTCATCAACTTCCACTTGAGCCCGGCTGCCTACGCGCGCGAGCTCGCGCGCATCCATTCACAGGGTGCCGCTTACGGTGAGAGCGCCTTAGGCAATGGCGAGCGGGTGCTGGTGGAATTCGTATCCGCAAATCCAACCGGCCCGCTGCACGTCGGGCACGGACGCCAGGCCGCCTACGGCGCGACGCTCGCGAACATTCTCGCGGCGGTGGGTTTCAGCGTTGCGCGCGAGTACTACGTCAACGACGCCGGACGGCAGATGGACATCCTCGCCGTCAGTGCCTGGGTGCGCTACCTGGAACTGTGCGGCGAGCAGTTGCCGTTTCCGCAGAACGGCTATCGCGGCGACTACGTGCGTCCGCTTGCCGCACAGCTGCGGGCAGTGGCCGGCGAGAAGCTGCGGCGCCCGGCGGCGCTGGTAGTTGCCAACCTGCCCGCGGATGCGCCCGCCGGCGACAAGGAGGCGTACATCGATGCGCTCATCGGCCGCGCGCGCGAGCTTATCGGTGCGCAGGGTTTTCGCGAGGTGCTGGAGCTCTCGCTGGGCGAAATGCTCGCCGATATCCGCAACGACCTGAGCGAGTTCGGCGTCAGCTTCGATAGTTGGTGCTCGGAAAGTGCCCTGGCGCGAAGCGGCGCCATCGATCACGCGCTCGCGGTGCTTGAGAGCCAGGGACGGCTGGTGCTCAAGGACGGGGCGACCTGGTTCCGCGCCACCGAGTTCGGCGACGAGAAGGATCGCGTGGTGGTGCGCGAGAACGGCCAGAAAACCTACTTCGCATCCGATATCGCCTATCACCTGGAAAAGCGCGAGCGCGGCTTCGCGCGCCTCATCGATGTGCTCGGCGCCGACCATCACGGCTACGTCGCGCGCGTGCGCGCGGGTCTCATCGCCATGGGCCAGCCGGGCGATTGCCTCGAGGCGACCCTGATCCAGTTCGTGAGCCTGTTCCGGGGTACGGAAAAAATTCCGATGGGCAAGCGCGAGGCGCAGTTCGTGACGCTGCGGCAGCTGCGCACCGAGGTCGGCAATGATGCCTGCCGCTTTTTCTACCTCATGCGCAGCCACGACCAGCCGCTTGACTTCGACCTGGAGCTCGCCAAGGCGCGCAGCAACGACAACCCGGTCTACTACATCCAGTACGCGCACGCGCGCGTGGCGAGCGTCATGAAACAGCTTGGCGCCCGCGGCCTGGAGTTCGATGCCGCCCAGGGCCTCGCCGGCGCCGGCCTGCTCGGGGGCGCGCAGGAACAGGCCGTGATCCGCACGCTCACGCGCTACCCGGAGGTTCTCGAGCAGGCGGCCATCAACCGCGCGCCGCACACTCTGGTTCACTACCTGCGCGAGCTCGCCAACGTGTTCCACACCTACTACAACGCCGCCAGCTTCATCGTTGAGGACCCGGCGCTGCGCAATGCGCGCTTAAGTCTGGTGCTCGGTGTACAGCAGGTGGTGCGCAACGGGCTGACGCTGCTCGGCGTGTCGGCACCCGAGAGCATGTAGGCGCATGGCCAGACTCAGCGCGCGCGACTACAAATCCGCACCGCGCCGCGCGCTCGACCTGCGTAAGTGGCGCGAGTTCGGTTACGGCGCGCTCGCCGGCGTCGTCGTTACCAGCATTGCGTTCGTGTACGTCGGCGACCGCGCGCACCGCGCCACGCAGGCCGCGGATGCTGCGCGCCCCGAACCGCAGCGCAGCGCGCCCGCGGATGCCGACCCGAGCGCTGCCGCCGCCACCAAACCCGCGCAGAAGTACGACTTCTACGAAATGCTGCCGAATTTCGAAGTGGTGGTGCCGGAAAAAGACAAGGACGTGAAACGTGACCTGCCGGCGGCGGCCAAGGTCGAGCGTCCCGGCGTCTACGTGCTGCAGGCCGGCTCGTACCGTAACGAGGCGGACGCCGACCGTGTGCAGAAACAACTCGCGCTGCAGGGCGTGCAGGCCAAGGTGCAGCGCGTCGCCGTGGACGCGGATGTCTGGCACCGCGTGCGCATCGGCCCCATCAGCAATCTCGATGAGCTCAACAAGGTGCGCCGTCAGCTGCAGGCGGCGGAAGTGGATGCGCTGGTGATCCGGGTGGGAGACTGATTACCTGCCGCCTCACTCCTCGCTGACATTGCGGAAATCGACACCCAGCGAGCGCAGCTTGCGGTACAGGTGCGTGCGCTCCATGCCGACGCGCTTGGCGAGCTGTCCGACCTTGCCGTTGCACAACAGCAGCTGCTGCTGCAGGTAGGCACGCTCGAACTGCTCGCGCGCCTCGCGCAGCGGCAGCGCCAGCAGGTCCTGTTTCACGAGCGGCTCATCGGGCGGGGTCTGCACGGCGAGCTCGCGTTCGATTTCTTCCAGCCGTATCTCCTCGGTGCCGCCGCGGATCAGCAGCCGGTGCACCAGGTGGCGCAGTTCCCGCACGTTGTCGGGCCAGGGGTAGTTGCGCAGGCGATTCTGCGCCGCGACGCTGAAGCGCCGGAACGTGAGCCCCTCGGTGTCCACCAGGCGATCGACGTGGTGCCGCAGCAGCTCCGGCACGTCCTCCGCGTACTCACGCAGCGGCGGCACGCGCATGAGCAGTACATTCAGGTGCGCGAGCAGGTCCCGACGCAGCGTCTCCCCGCCCGCACGCTGCTCGATGCCCGGCTGGCCCGCCGCCAGCAGGCGCGCGCGCAGGGTGAGCTTTTCGCTGCCGCCCAGGCGCGTGAACTGGCCCGACTCAAACACTCCGGCGAGCAGGCGCTGCGCGCCCGGCGGCAGATCCTCGAGCTCCTGAATGTAAAGCGAACCGTTGCCGGCCTCCTCGAGCACCCCCATCACCCTGGCGGCTCCCTGCTCCTCGCGCCCGAAGAGCCGCGCCTCCGTGTCCGCTTCGCGCAGCGTGCTCGCGATGAGTGTTACGAACGGCGCGCCGGCGCGCGGGCCGTGCTCGTGCAGGTAGCGCGCGAAGGCCTCGCGGCCTGAGCCGGGTTCGCCCACCAGCAGCACCGGCGAGGGGTTGGCGGCAATCTGCTGCAGGTCCGCGCGCAGCTGCTGCATGACACGGCTCTTGCCGACCGGCACGGCGAACGGCGAGCCCAGGAGCTTGCCCGCCTGGCGGTGCCGCCGGCCGGCATCGAGCGCACGCTCGACGGTGCGCAGCAGTTTGGCGAGCGACAGCGGCTTCTCGACGAAGTCGAAAGCGCCGAGGCGCGTCGCTTCCACCGCGGTCTCCACCGTGCTGTGTCCGGACATCATCACGACCGGGCAACTGTCGGTGGCGCCGACCGACCACTCGCGCAACAGCGTGATGCCGTCAACGTCCGGCATCCAGATGTCGAGCAGCACCAGGTCAGGGATCTGGCGGGCGCGCGACGCACGCGCCTGCGCGGCGTTGGCGGCGACGTCCACCTCGTAGCCTTCCTCGGAAAGGATTTCCTTCAACAGGCCGCGGATGTCCGCCTCGTCATCGACCACCAGAATGTGTGAAGTGCTCATGCCCTCTCCCTCCGCAACTGATCGCGCCGCTCACGCACGCCGGTGGCGGCGGAGCGGGTGCTGTCTTTTACCGGCAGGACGACACGCACGCGCGCGCCGCCCTGCGGACGGTTGTCGGCGTCAATTCGTCCGCCGTGTTCCTCGACGATTTTCTTGACGATCGCGAGCCCGAGTCCGGTGCCCTTGGGCTTGCTGGTCACGTAGGGGTCAAACACCCTGCCGAGAAGCTCGCGCTGGAAGCCCGGTCCATTGTCACACACCGTGACCTCCGCGTACGCCGCTTCGGGCGTCACTTCGAAGTGAGTCGTGATTTCAACCAGCGGCTCAGCTGTGCCCTCGAGCGCCTCCAGGGCGTTGGTCAGCAGGTTGTTGAAAATCTGCCGCACCCGGCCGCGGTCGGCTTCGATGCCTTCCAGAGCCGTATCCAGGTCGAGCCGGATGCGGGCGTGCGGATCCTGCGAGCGGTACAGATCCGCAACCTCGGTGATCAGCTGGTTGAGGCTGAAGCGGCTGATCTGCATTTCCGGAGCGCGCGCGTACTCGCTGAAGGCATTCACCATCTGCTGCATGGTCTGCACCTGCTGCACGATGGTGCGCGTGCCGCGCTCGAGGATGTCCGCATCGGCCGCGCTCAGGCCGTCGAGCAGGCGCCGCCGCATGCGCTCGGCGGACAGCTGGATGGGCGTGAGGGGGTTTTTGATTTCGTGCGCCAGGCGTCGCGCCACCTCGCCCCAGGCCGCATCGCGCTGCGCCTGCAGGAGCGCGGTGATGTCATCGAATACGATGACAAAGCCCATGTCGGAATCCTCACCCGGCAGCGCCGTGCAGGCGCACATGAGCGTGCGCCGTCCGCTGCCGCTGTCCAGGTCGATCTGCTCGCGCCATTCTTCGCGTCCGCCCGCGAAGCGCACCGCCAGCGCCGCCACGAACTGCCCCAGCCGTTCGTTGCCCGCGGCCAGTTCCGGCAGCGCGCGCCCGGTCGCCGCCGACAGGTCGCCGCCGAGAATCGCGCCGGCCGCCTCATTCGCCATGCGCACGGTCATGTTGTGGTCGATGGCGAGGACCCCGGTCGACAGGCGCGCGAGGATGATGGCCAGGCGTTCGCGCTCGCGCTCCACGGCCTGCTGGCTATGAGTCGCTTCCGCACGCGCGCGCCGCAGCCGTTTGGTCATGTCGTTGAAGGAGTGCACGAGAAAGCCCATCTCGTCGCGCGAGGGCAGCGGCAGGCGCGTGGCGAAATCGCCCTTGCCGACCGCGCGGGTGCCGGCGATGAGATCCTGCACCGGACGCACCAGCCGCTGTGCGGAGTAGATTGCGCCGTAGATGGCGGCCAGCATGGCGAGCAGCACCACCAGCGTCAGGGTGAGACGGAAGCTGTACTTCAGCGGCTCGCGGATC
>Ga0070761_10001769_pt1 | contig 13474 bp, 14 predicted proteins | sample HubBroMetageREF1_FD_66724 | JGI IMG/M metagenome (GOLD analysis project Ga0070761, IMG submission 66724) | Reference soil microbial communities from the Hubbard Brook experimental Forest, New Hampshire, USA - Hubbard Brook CCASE Soil... | ecosystem: Environmental > Terrestrial > Soil >...
CAAGCGCCTGCCAGGTGCCACCGGCACACGCCAGCGTAAGCTGGCCGCACTCGACTGCGGGCGTGATGGCGCACGAGGCGCTCCCGAGAGTGCAGGGGTCGCCGACGCTGGGGCGGTTGGTCGCGCAGTACGGAGGTCCGTCAAAGCAGGACCAAGTGGGCGACCCCGAAAGGTCGCAGCACGACTGGACGATGCCTGCATCGGGATTGCACGCGGGCAATTGAATTGGGTACTGCGGGCAGTAATGACCGCAGTAGCAGTCCGAGGCGTTGTAAACACAGGTCGAGGTCCCGAGGCACGATTGCCCGGTAGTGATGTCGGCGCGCGTCGCGGGACAGTCGACCGGGTTGGGCCCGACTGTCGGCGCCCCGGTCGAGCCGCACGTCGGCGTAGTGTCGCCCCCGCCTACGTGGACTGGCGTCCCCCAAGCGCCCCCGCTGCAGAGGAAGATAGTGTCGCATCGAGGGTCGAAATCGTCGCCGTACTCGCAGTACTGACCTTCGCGCGAGCAGGCAGTCGTAGACGATGGTGGCGTCGCGGGGCAGCCGATTGTGACGCGGGTGTGCGAGGGCGCGGAATTCGGCGCGTCTGTGGCGCCATCCAGCGGCGTTGGGCCGCCTTCGCCTCCTGTACTACTGCCCGAGCTGCTCCCTCCGCCCGTCTGCGCCTTGCCGCCACATCCGAAAGCCGCGGCGAGAGCAACGGAGGCCACCAGGAAACGTGTCCCCGTCGCGCTGCGTGTTGGATATTGCCTTCGACGTAAATCCACTACCTCTTCGGGGGCGCAAGCGAGTGCGCAGGAGCCAGCGCGCGCGGTCGCGGTGCGACATCTAGCCGAGGACATTGCACGAGCACATGCCGCCGGGGACGCGGTCGCAGCGAAGACGCTCGCGAAGGCGCTCTCTGTGCTCGTGGGCGAGACCGATACGTCATCCGACGAACCGGACAACCGCGATCCGCTTGAAGTGCTCGCGAGGGCGCTGGTGCCGCACCTCGTTCCTCAGCTTCGCGAGGAGCTGCGCGTCGACGCGGACCCGCTGATGTCTGCGGACCAGACCCCCACCCCATCCACGGCACGGCACACGAAAGTGCGACCTCTGCCGTGGTTTCCCCTTTGGGCGTCGGCATGCCCAGGCTACGGTTCAAGCGAGCCCTTCTGGGCCGTCCCCCTGCGAATGAGCCGAGCTGACTCCGCGCCTTTCCTTGGACACCGTCTCACGTTCCTTGTCGGGCTAGCTGCGCTCGCCGTCGTTGCGCTGGTCGCGGCGCCATCGCTGGGCCGGTCGCCCCTCACGCGGTTCGATGCCCTTCCGCTGGCGCAGGAGCGGCTGCCCGAGCCGGTGTGGCTGCCGCACTGCCGCATGCACGTCGTCGAATGGCGCTCGAGCCCGGCGTTGCAAGCGGAAACGTCGGTCGGGGCGCAAGCGCTCTCGGTGATCGATGCGACCTGCCGAGATGCGTTCGCTCGCTACGGCGACTTCATCCGCTCGCTGGGGCTCACCCAGGCACGCGCCGAACCAACCACGATGCCGACGATATCTCTGCTACCCGGGAACGTGCTCCTCGATGGCAAATCGCTCCGGGCTCTCAATGACCTAGGCTCGAGGTTCGAGGCGGTGGCACCCGGTTGTTGCTATTGGGGGCTGTACGTCGAGTCGATCAATCACGTCTTTCTCCGGAACGACCCTCTCATAAGGGGCGACAACGGCACCCTCCAAGCGAATCCACGATTCGTAAGGACGCTTACCCACGAGCTCTCGCACGTGCTCAGCACACACCTGGGAGTTTGGGACGCGACCTCGTTCGACCGCGATCGCGACGAGCGCCTCGCCGAGCAATTCGTGTCGTTCATGGGATTGCAGTTTCCCGTCGAGAGCTCGTCCGAGGATCTCCAGTTTCATCTCGGCAAAGGCGTGCCACGAGAGCATGTGGTGTGGGCCGCTCAGAATGAGCCGAGGGCCATGAGCCCGTAACCCTTGCCGCCGACGCTCGCCGGTGAGATTCGCAGCGTCGGCCGCATGTCGGCCGCGCGCACGGTTCTCGTCTCGCGGGTGGTCGTCAGAAGGCCGCCGACGATCGAAATCGCGCCGATGGCTTGAAAGACGCCGTCGGTGACGAGGAGCACTTTGGCCGTGTCCTCCGTGTTGCAAGAGACGATGGGGCCACACCTCGGGCGCTGGGTAAGGTCCAACCATGGCCCCGCCAATGGCACGAACAGCGTTCGGTCGGCATCGAGGCCGCTCGTCGCCCCGACTACCACGGCAGGCAGATAGGAAAGAGCAAAAGTGCCGATGCCGCTGCCGACCATTTCCATGCTCGGTCCCGTCGAATACGTCGTCGTGTCCACTGCGGTGGGTGGCGCGGATAGGGTCGCTTCGGTGGACTGCGCCCACGCTTCCCTGGATTGAAGTGCCAACCCTATAGAGCCGAGAGAAGCGAGCGCCAAGCCGAATAACAGGGGGCGTTTCATGAAATGGATCTCCTTTTCACGACCCATGTTGCAACGAGCAATCCATGCCCTAGTACCGCCATGTCCGCTTTCGCAGCTGCGCGATTCGATTGCGTAAGCACAGCTGACGGATTCCATGAGCGGCGCGGCGCACGAGTGTAGACGCCTGACACAACGGGGCGTGCATGCCTAGGTGCCCGAGCCAGTCGATTCCCCGAGTGCACTGCTGCGCGTCGGCCTCGAAACGCGCCGTGGTTGGGGTTGGCCGGAGTAGGCACGAACCCTGCTTCGGGTAGCGAACGTCGAAGGGGCAGCTGCTGAGATTGGCGGCCGCGCTGAAAGAAAAGAAAGAGGTACTCCAATGTCGCGTCTGATCATTTCGATGACCGCAATGACCGCTCTCTTGACCTCGCTCGCGGGTTGTGACCAACCCGGACAGACCGAGGCCCAGAAAGAGACGAAAGCGACCGAACAAGCCGTCAACGCAAGAAATCAGGCAGAGCAGCAGGCGCAAAACGCCCAAGCGGAGGCTGACGAGAAGATCGCCGCAGCCCGCGCGGAGTTTGCAAGGGTGCGTGAAGACTATCTCCACACCAAACGGCTCGACCTTGTCACCCTCGACACGAAGATCATGAACCTCGAATCGAGAGCGCGCACCTTGACCGGAAAAGCGAAGCTCGAGCTCGACGGCGAGATCTCGAACATCCTGACTCAACGAGACGCTTTCGTGCGCCACATGACCGCGCTCGATACCGAAGTAGCGGCCACGTGGGACATGGGAAAAGCTAATCTCGAGAAGGAGTGGGATGCCCTCCGAAACGACGTGGACCACACGGATCACTGAGTCCCCGGCCGCGGTCTCGATAGCACCCGGAAAAACACGAGGACCGAATGGAAAAGCCGGACATGAGCTCTATATCGAAAACAGCCGATAACGTTGCCGAGCACGCGAGAAGCGCCACCCTCCTGGCTCGCGCGTCACTCGTGGATCTCGGGTCGCAAGCGCTGCGACTCTTCAACAATATCCGGGAGCGCGAGGCCAACGGCGCGTTGCTAGCGTCGCACCTCGGGCGCCGTCGTGAGCCCCATATCTTTTCGCCCATTCTTTGGTTCGCAACCGGCGCCGCGGTGGCGGGTGGCGCCTTGTTCCTTCTCGCTCCTCGCGGCGCCGACCTATGGGCGCGCGTTGGAAGCCTGATGAACACTGCTAAGGACGCGATCGGGCAACGGGATCGCCAAGCGGTCAATGACATGATGAACGAGGGAGGCGGCTCGACGCCACGCGACGACGAAGAGCTCGCAGCGGCTCACTGACCTTATTCCTTAGCGTTGGGTTGGACGACGCCACCGTGCCCATGAGGGTCCGGTGGCGTCGTCCTTTTGGTTCGACAAATCGAGGAAAGTCGCAAATCGCCACGTGGTGCGGGGAAAAGGAATCGCGTCCGTCCAGTGGTGCGCGAAAAGCCCCAAGTCTGACGGGCACGGTGCGTGCTTCTGAGGCCAATATGCACGCCGCAACGCACTCTTGGTCGACAGAGGCTGACTGGATCACCGTCTCCGGATCTCACCCCTGCCGCGTTTGCGGCGCCGACGAGGGCTGTCGGTTCCATTCGCAGGAGCCGTTCGCCAGTTGTACGAGTCGTCCGTCCGAATGGCCCCTGACCAGCGGTGACTGGCTGCATCGAGTCGAAGTTCATTCTTCGAGATGACCTCCGCGTCGAACCCTCCCGCGGAGGACCTCGCTCGGACGCTCCAAGAGCACACGCCAAGCGGCGATGCGCACGCCTTTGCCGGCCCAATCCTCGACGGGGACCGACTGCGAGGGCGAGCGCGCGTACGCCTGTTGTCGAAGCTGATGCCGATCCATCATGCGCTCACGCTCCGTGACGTCGAGCGCTATCGCGTCGAACCCTACGTCGTCGCGGCCGATGTCTATTCCGGTGAGAACGAGGGGCGCGGCGGGTGGACCTGGTACACGGGCGCGGCAGGTTGGATGTATCGCATCGCCGTCGAATGGACACTCGGCGTACGAATCAGCGGGGCGTGTCTGACGATTCGTCCGTGCGTCCCGAGCTCGTGGGCCGTGTATTCCGTGCGATTTCGTTACAAAAGCGCAATCTACGACATCCGAGTCCAACCAGGGCACGAGCTGCAGATCCGTGTCGACGGTGTCCTCGCCGCGGACGGCTCGATCGCGCTCGTGGACGACGGCAAGGTGCACCGGGTTCGCGCTTCAGGCGCGACGGCCAATCGTCTTGCCGTCTGAACCTCACCAGCCATCAGACTCGCTGTGGCGGAGGGTCCGTATGGGCACGCCGATGGCAGTGCGAGTGTCGGGCTAGCGAATGAGTGACACCACCCGCTGCGCACACGAGTCGACCCACACAACGCCCTGACGTTCCGCGCCGTTCCAGTCGAACCTCCAATCGGGCCCGAAGGAGCCGTGGGCCGCGAGGACCGCAGCGCCGCCTACGGCGACCAGCGAAGCTGCACCCAGCGTTCGTGCCGTGACGACTCCCCGTCGGTTCCCCGATGGCGCTCGCGATCGACGATGAGATGCCGGGCCGCGCGGAGCGGGATCCGAGGGAGGCGTGAGCGGCAACTCCAACGATTCGGCGATTGCTGCGTCGAAGGCCTCGACCATCTCGCCAGCCGACGCGAATCGGTTTTTAGGATTCCGACTCAACGCCTTCCGAAACCACGCGTCGAGCGCAATGGGTAGCCCGGGACGAAACGTGCTGGGGGGTGCGAAGTCGCCGCGATCGATCGCAATACACACGGCAGCGAACGTCTCGCCCTCAAATGGGAGCTCACCTGTCAAGCAGCGGTAGGCAACGACGGCCAGTGACCATAGATCTGCCCTCGCATCGACTGCGCGCGCGCTCAACAACTGCTCCGGGCTCATGTATGCCGGCGTACCGAACGTCGTCCCTGTCCCCGTGTGCGCACCCGCCTCACCGACGTGCGGAGTTTTCACGATACCGAAATCGAGCAGCTTGGCGATGAAATCGCCGTGACTGCAGGGTATGAGGATGATGTTGCCGGGCTTGATGTCCCGGTGGACGACGCCGAGACCGTGTGCGAGCGAAAGCACCGAGCCCATCTGAGCCGTCAATGTGGCCACATGCTCGAGAGAGAGCCGGCCGTCCAACTCGAGTTGCCTCTCCAAGTCGACACCCTCGAGCAGCTCCATAACGATGAAAGGCACGCCGTTCGACATGGTCCCGAAGTCGAAGACCTGGGGAACATGCCTGGATTGAAGCAGAGCCAGCGTTTGCGCTTCGACGGTGAAACGTTCCACGGCTGACGCGTCTTCGGCCATTTCGCCGCAGAGAAACTTGACCGCAACGTCACGACGCAGGGGACCGTGAAGCCCGGCCCACACCTGGCCCATACCGCCCTGCCCGATGGGCGAGCGTAGCTCCACGCTGTCTGAAATGTGGAGCCCGGGTTGTAGGTTCATCTGGTTCGTTTCCGTTCGAGGTGCCTTCACGGGAGCACAGACCATGCCGCGCCGACGAGGCACCTTGAAGCTCGCAGAGGCGATCAAAGCGCGGTGGTTCTGCGAACAGGAGTGGCGAAGTAGTGCTAAATTTAGTCAGAAAATGTGGCATTCTGGTCCGCGCTCCTCAAATCCGCCACGTCGTGTGCGGCGGCGACGCCCGCTACGTTGCGATAAGCACGGTGGGTCGTTTGCGAATGGGGCTCCTTGGCAACGGACCCTCGCATTTTTCAACCGCACGCTACGCAAGTCGTTTGATCGTCAGCCTTTGGCCGGCGGTGTCACGCAGTACCCACAGCGCCGTGGCGACTGACGTTGTCGCCGTCCTCCTTCCGGAGCTCTCGGAAGACCAGGGACGATAGGATCGTGAGCGCTCCCAAGACGAGGAACGCGTCGTGGATGCCGTGGATCATTTGAGGAGCGCTCGCGTGAAAGCGATCCGGAATGAACAGCGCGGCGGTCAGCGATGCGGCCGCCACGCCGAAGCTCATCGACATCTGCTGCATCGTGCTTGCAATCGTGCTGGCGCGCGCGATAGGTGCACCGAGCCCATCCTTTGGTGGGTGGCACGGGGGTCGCAAGACTTCGACAAGAGGCTAAGGTGACGCGTGGCCGAAATTGATCCCGATGCGGAGCCGGAGCACCGCACCGCCACCAATGGCACCGGTAGCGATAGAACGCCGCGAGAGAACGAAGATCGCTTTCGGCGTCTCGTAGAGAGCGTCGTCGATTATGCCATCTTCATCTTGGATGTCTCGGGAAATATCGCTTCCTGGAACGCTGGCGCCGAGCGGACGAAGGGGTACACGGCCGCGGAGATCATTGGAAAGCATTTTTCGATCTTCTATCCAGTCAGCGACACCACCGGGGCAAGGTGCGAACGCGAGCTGGCCATCGCCGAGCGCGAGGGGCGGTTTGAGGAAGAGGGGTGGCGCGTTCGAAAGGACGGCGCTCAGTTCTGGGCCTACGTGGTCATCACGGCCATACGCGGTGCCGACGGCAGGCTTCTTGGATTCGGCAAGGTCACGCGTGATCTCACGGAACGACGAAGCGCAGAGACCCGCCTGAAAGAGAGCGAAGAGCGCCTGCGACTGCTCATCGCATCGGTGAAGGACTATGCCATCTTCATCCTCGACCCGACGGGGCACGTGGCGACGTGGAACCCCGGCGCCGAGCGGCTGAAAGGGTTTGCCGCCGAAGAGATCCTGGGTCAGCACTTCTCGCGCTTCTACCCGGAAAGCGACACGCGAGCCGACACGTGCGAGCGCGAGCTGGAGGTGGCGCTAGGCGAAGGGCGCTTCGAGGACGAAGGGTGGCGAATCAAAAAGGACGGGTCGCGTTTCTGGGCCAACGTCGTAATCACGCCAATTCGAGACTCGGAAGGGCACCTGCGTGGATTCGCCAAGGTTACGCGCGACCTCTCCGAGCGCCGGCGGCACGAGCAGGAGCGGATCACGCTCGCGCGTGCCGAGGAGGGCCGGCGGATTGCGGAGTTGAACGAAGAGAGCACACGGGCGCACGCGGAGGATCTCCGCCGTGCACGCGACAAGGCCGAGGAGGCGACTCGCTTGAAGGACGAGTTTCTCGCCACGATCAGCCATGAGTTGCGTACGCCTTTGAATTCGATGCTCGGCTGGGCTCGCATGCTTCATTCCGGCGTGCTCTCCAAAGAAAAACAAGCTCACGCGATCGAAACGATCGTCCGCAACGCAACGGCCCAGAGCCAGATCATCGACGACCTTCTCGATGTGAGCCGGATCATTGCCGGAAAGCTCCGGCTGGAAATCGATCGTGTCGACATGAACCAAATCGTCACCTCGGCCGTCGAAGTCGTACGTCCCGCCGCGGACGCGAAGGGAGTCGCCCTCGAGTGGGACTTCAACCCCGACGCCGGTGTCATCCAAGGTGACGCAGGGCGGCTCCAACAGATCCTATGGAACGTTCTGACGAACGCCGTGAAGTTCACACCCCGCGGTGGTCGCGTGGCCGTCTCGCTTCGGCGAGACGACTCGAACGTCGAGATCCACATTGCCGACACCGGTAGGGGCATCTCGCCGGAATTCTTGCCGCACATGTTCGAGCGCTTCACGCAGGAGGAGGCCAGTCATTCGAGAAAAACGGGTGGTATGGGGCTCGGCCTCGCCATCGTGAAGCATCTCGTCGAGCTTCACGGTGGCACGGTGCAAGCTCGTAGCGACGGAGAAGGGGCGGGCTCGACCTTCGTGTTGAGGTTGCCGATATCTCCGGTTGGCGCCACGCGTCCGGAGGTGCGCGCGAGCATCTCCGCGGGGAATGAGGACCTGAAGTTCCCGGCGGAGCTACGTGGGCTCACCGTGCTCATTCTCGACGACGAGCGGGACGCACGCGAGCTGATGCAGGCCGTGCTCGAGCGAGGAGGGGCCCGAGTGACGCTCGTCTCGAGCACGCAAGAAGCGTTGGAGAGCGTTCGCAACCGGCGACCGGACGTCATCGTGAGCGACATCGGCATGCCCGAGGAGGACGGGTACGTCTTCATCCGAACGCTCCGCGGCATGTCCCGCGAGGACGGCGGCCAAATCCCAGCCGTTGCCCTGACAGCCTATGCGCGCGCAGAGGATCGGCGGAGAGCGCTCCTGGCCGGCTTCCAAAATCACGCCGCCAAGCCCATAGAGCCACAGGAGTTGGTGATGGTCATCGCGAACTTGACGAGGCGCTACGCCTGAAGTGCGGAAAGTCAGGTTCGCGCCGATGGTGCATCAACGGCATAGGGAGCGCGACGTGCCGCGCGCCCCACGATGGGAAGGCATGGGGCGCTCCTGCGCGCGTCCGCAAGTTCGTCACTGTGCGCGAGCGCAGTCGTCCTGCGTGGCACCCAAGCCAAATGTTGTGAACTGACGGCATGATCGTTGCTTTCTCATCCCTACGAGGGCCGCAGCTAGGCCCGCTCGAGCGGTACATGGAGGACACGTGCCATGACGGACAACACATCATTGATTGGGATCATCGCCTTGATCGCGGCTGCGGTCGTCATCGTGGTCGTTGCAGTCGTGGCATCACGCCGCCGGCGGGCCAGTCGTAGTGCCGAGCTAAAGGCGCGGTTCGGGCCCGAGTATGAGAGGACGATTCAAGAATTCGGTAGCCGCGCCCGCGCGGAACGCGAGCTTGCTTCGCGCGCGCGGCGCGTGGAGCACATCGAATTCCGCGACCTGAACGCCGCAGACCGCTCGCGCTTCCAAGCGAGCTGGGGTGCCATTCAAGGACATTTCGTCGATGACCCGGCAGCAGCCGCGACCGAAGCCAATGAGCTCATCAAAGAAGTGATGCGAGCGCGAGGCTACCCGTCGGACGACTTCCAGCACCGCGTGGCGGACCTATCCGTCTATCACCCCGACGTCGTGCAGCACTATCGCGTCGCCCGGGCGCTGTCCGAGTCTATGAGTAAGGGACAGATCAATACCGAAGAGCTTCGACAGGCGCTTGTGCACTACCGGACGCTGTTCGGCGACTTGTTGCAAGAGGTCGGCTCGCCCGCGCAGTCGCTGCACCGGGCCCACGCCTAAGAGTCGATTCCATCGTTGCCTTCTTCGCGCTGGCGCGCATTCTCATACGTATGATCGCTTATAGCCATGATCATGAGGCGACCGACGTTCTCGTCGTGGGTGCCGGTCCGACCGGCATTCTGCTTACGCTTATCCTGACCAAGCTAGGGGTCCGGGTCCGCATCATCGACGAGACGGCGGAGCCAGCCACGACGTCGCGTGCTCTTGCCGTGCAGGCGCGTACGCTCGAATTCTATCGCCAACTGGACCTCGCGGACGACGTCGTCGGTCGAGGCCTGCGGCTCAACGCGGTGAATTTGTGGCGTCGGGGCGAGCAGGCGGCACACGTGGAGCTCGGGCCCATTGGCGAAGGATTGAGCCCGTTTCCGTTCGGGATCATCTTCCCTCAGGATGAGCATGAACGCCTGCTCGTCGAGAAGCTTCTCGCGCTCGGCGTCACCGTCGAACGTCGCATGACGCTCGACGCCGTCGAAGAGCGCTCGAACGTCGTGGTCGCCCGCATCCGAAGCGCCGAAGGCATACTTTCGACTTGCGAGGCGACCTACGTGGCCGGCTGCGATGGTGCGCGCTCGAGGATTCGTGGCGCGATTGGCGCCGGCTTCCCCGGCGGGACGTACGACCATCTCTTCTATGTCGCAGACGTCCAGGCGCGCGGCGCGCAGATGAATCAAGAGCTTCACGTGATGCTCGACGACGCAGGCTTCCTGGGATTGTTCCCCCTTGCCGGAGACAGCCGCGCGCGGCTGATAGGGACCGTTCGGGCCGACGCGTCCGGCAGTGCAGAGGCGCTCCGGTGGGAGCACGTGGATCGTCGGCCGATCGACCGCATCGGGCTGCGGGTCGAAGCCGTGAACTGGTTCTCCACGTACCATGTTCACCACCGGGTCGCGGATCGCTTCCGTCGTGGGCGCCTCTTTCTTCTGGGTGATGCCGCGCACATTCACAGCCCAGTCGGCGGCCAAGGAATGAACACGGGCCTCGGCGATGCGATGAACCTTGCATGGAAGCTTGCCGCCGTTGTCGGTGGTCGCGCGAAGGGTGACCTGCTCGACACGTACGAGCCCGAACGGATCGCGTTTGCGCGCAAGCTCGTGGTCACGACGGATCGCGTGTTCCAGGCCGCATCGAGCGAAGGGCGCGTCGCCGAGGTGGTCCGCACGCACGTCGTGCCGCGCATCGTACCGCGCATCATCCACACGAAGCTCGGGCGCCGCATATTTTTCCGCGCGCTCTCGCAGACAGGGATCGAGTATCGCATGAGCCCATGGAGCGGTACGAGCGTCGGCGCCGTGCGCTCCGGCGATCGCCTTCCTTGGGTCGCGCCCGCGCAGCCCAGCCACCCCGACAACTTCACTCCACTTCGATCGCTTGACTGGCAAGGCCACGTCTACGGGAAAGCCTCTTCGGATTTGAGGTCGCGATGCGACGAGCGCCGGCTCCCGCTTCACGTATTCCCCTTCGACCAGAGCGCAAAAGCCGCCGACCTACGCGAGGACGCGGTGTATCTCGTCCGCCCCGACGGCTACCTAGGGGCCGTGTTCGGAGCTGGCGACGCGGTCATGGGTCTCGCCCAATACCTCGATCTGCACGGCATCCGTACGCGCTGAATGGCTGCACGCCCGCGCTGCGCGCGCAAGTTGACGGGCTATGGCCCGCGAATGGCCGATGAGCTTGGCGTGAACCGCAACGTGGCATCTTGCCCAGCCGGGGGCATAGGGAGTGGCAGTTTGCGACTTGTCTTCGCTCTCATTTCCAATGAGCTCGCTTTGGAATCGTCGTGACCTCCAGGGCAGGAGCGGCTCCGCGTGTACGTGGTGTGGGTATTGCTTGTGCCAATGAGCGCGATGGGCGGCGCCGATCGTCGGAATGCAAAAAGGGAAGGACACTATGCTTACCGAAAATGCCTTCGGCGAGGATCTGGGCAGGCAGGCCGTGTTCATGGCACGGTTTCTTCGTGCTCCTCGCGACCTGGTCTTCGATGCGCTCGTCGAGCCGGAGCACCTCGCGCGATGGTGCGGACCAAGCGATTTCAAGCCGTTTGTCTGCGAAGTCGAGCTCTGGCAACATGGCGCGCACCGCTCGGTCCTGCGCGGGCCCTATGGCAAGGAGCTCACTTTGAGCGGGGTCTATCGCGAAGTGCGGCGGCCCGCGAGGCTCGTCTACACGGAGCGTTTCGAAGTCGCGCCCCATTCGAGCCACGAGCACATCATCGATATCACGCTTACCGCGCGAAGCGGGGGCACGGCGCTGATTCTCACCGAGCGCCCCCAAGGAGGCAAAAAGCTCGGCGCAACGATGCAGATCGGCGCGTGGGAGGCGCATCTGCAGAGCCTGGACCGTCTCGCCGAGCTGGTCGAGTCGATGAGCACGGGGAGCGCGCAAGACGATCCGGATCGAGAGTGGGCGCTCATGCCGTTCGAGTGCGACGACCGAGTCAAAGCGCATCGGCCCTCAGGAACGTACGAGCGCTTGCGACTACCGAGCCGCGAGCCGGGCGATGAAACCAAGGCCCACGATCGTTCCGCCGGCCGCAGGCGGGCTCTGGAGCGTTTCGCGGCGCTCTTCGTAGCGCGGTAGTCGCGAAGACTTCCGCCTAAGCGAGACGATCGAGCCTTTGCGCAAGTCGGTGAACGAGAGGTGCCCGTCTCGTCCGGCGTCGCACGTACATCATGCTCATGACGATCGTGGCTACAGCAATCGCGACCCCGGCGACTTTGGCCCCGAGCGTCACCTCTCGGACGGTCGAGGCACGCCGCCGGCCGATAGCCTCGACCAACCGCTCGAGACGCGCCAGCCGCACGTCGGCGCGTCGTTCCAGAAGAGCGCGTCGCCCGGTCGTTGATTCGACGGTCGTCATATCGCGTGCTCCTTGAGATGATCCACATCGCTCTCGAGCCGACGTCTTGTGAGCTCAAGGGGCTTTCGAGGCCGCCACGCACGACCCGCTGCGCCTCCCGCCCCTGCAACCACTGCGAAGCCCAAGGCAAGCGCCAGCGGCACCCACGGCGCGCCTCCGAGGGCCAAGACCAGGGCGACCAGGAGAAGAGAGAGTGCAATCACGCCTGCTGAAGCGCCGATCCCGAGAGCGATCGCCGCGCGCAGAGCCGCCTTGGTTTCGCTTCGCACGTCTTCCTTTGCGAGCTCAATCTCGACGCGGGCCAAGTCTTTCACTTCGCTCAAAGCCCGCGAGATGAGCTCGGATACGGGTAGCTCGTCCAAGGAGCTTCGATCGGGAGACTTTGATGCTTCCGACTCGTTTGCCATGACCATTCCCCTTACGGCCGAGGTAGCCCCGGTGTCGTTTGCCATTCGTGCGACTTCGTCGAGCAGATCCGGCTGTTCGTCGAGCTCGGGTGCAACTGCACCTTCTGCGTGGAGCAATTGTCGTTCGATGCGACGGACGAGCGATTCGAGAATGATCCATTCGCCATAGGCCACGTCCGTACGTGCGAGCTCCCTGAATATGTCGCGAACGCGAGATGCAAGCGCGTCTCCGACGGGCTCGGAGCGCCTTTCCTTGTCGGACACGACCTGCCACAACCGGGCAAGCTCGTCTTGAACATGCTGCGCGGCGGGTGACGCCACGAGATAGGCGTGAGCATCGAGACGGGTTCGGCTCATCATGGCCCGTACGCGCGCGACCTTGCTAGGCTGGCCACGCAACAGCAGATCGGCCGGGTAGAGATAGAGCTCGATTCCTTCGGACCGGATGCGCCGCAAGTCGTTCGTCCTGATCGGCGTGATCGCGCTGCGCGAAAGGGTGCGGACGATCGAGGTGGCCAAAACCATGGGCTCCGGTGCGGCCGTTATTTCCGGGAGGAGCCCGGCTCGCGCGCAGGCTTCAGCCAGAGCGCGCAGGACACAATCGTAGTCGCCCAGCCGTGCCTCCAGGTAGACGTGCTCGTCGGTCCATCCGCGCGCAACGGCCATCAACTTCACGATGGGAACCGTGATGACCACTACGATCGCTGCCGCAAAGAAAGC
>Ga0070761_10001772_pt1 | contig 13458 bp, 13 predicted proteins | sample HubBroMetageREF1_FD_66724 | JGI IMG/M metagenome (GOLD analysis project Ga0070761, IMG submission 66724) | Reference soil microbial communities from the Hubbard Brook experimental Forest, New Hampshire, USA - Hubbard Brook CCASE Soil... | ecosystem: Environmental > Terrestrial > Soil >...
GGGCACCCGCTTCCTGCCCGCCACCAAGGCGCAGCCCAAGGAGATGCTCCCGCTGGTCGATAAACCGCTCATCCAGTACGGCGTCGAAGAGGCCCTGCACTCCGGAATTCAGAACATCATTATCGTCACCGGCCGCGGCAAAAGCGCCATCGAAGATCATTTCGACGTCAGCTTCGAGTTGGAAAACCTGCTCGAAACGCGGGGCAAGAAAGATCTGCTTTCGATCGTGCGAAACGTCTCCGACATGATCAACGTTTCGTACACGAGGCAAAAGGAAGCCCTGGGGCTGGGACACGCTGTATTGCGCGCCATGGAACTGGTGGGAAATGAGCCTTTCGCCGTAGTGCTGGCCGACGATGTGATCGACGCCGAGACACCTTGCCTGCGCCAGTTGCTGGACGTCTACGAGTTCTTTTGCTCGCCGGTGGTGGCGGTGATGGAAGTTCCGGCGGAGAACATCTCGGCCTATGGGGCCATCGACGCGGAGCCGATTTCCCATAACGGCTGCCGCGACCGCGTATACCGCATACGCGACCTGGTGGAAAAGCCCAAGCCATCCGAAGCGCCTTCCAACCTCGCCATCATCGGCCGGTATGTGCTGATCCCGGAGATCTTTCAATCGCTACAAGCGATTGAACCTGGGTCCGGGTCGGAAATCCAATTGACGGATGCACTGCGGCACCTGCTGCGGACGCGTCCAATTTATGCGTACCGGTTCGAAGGGACGCGCTACGATGCCGGCGATAAACTGGGATTTCTTAAGGCCACGGTGGAATTCGCCCTGCGCCGCCACGATCTGGGGGGCCCTTTCCGGGAGTACCTGAAGAACCTTGCGCTTTAGTTTCAGCGATTTACACGCTTAGTAACAGGCGTACTAGAAATCTTGTCAAAGTGATTGCACCTGCACTTGGTGGGTGGTATGATTATTCGGCGGTTTACTATTACCGTCAGGCCCCCGATTTTGATGGTTGAGACAATACTGATTCTTGGCTTTTCGCTGGCTCTGTTCGTTTACTGGTTCCGCTATACCGTTCTTCTGCTGTTGAGCGAAGAACAGGTGGAAGGGCACACGACGGTGATCGGCCATTTGAGTGTGCTGGAGACCCGCGAAGCCTTGCGCCAGGCGCATGGCGAGCTACCCTTGGATCGTCTGCATCGGGCCCTTGACAAAGATTACCGGATGCTCCGCTATTTGTTGGACCACGCGGCCGGTATGGGGCTCCGTCCGCTGGAGCATTATCTGCTGATCCTCGACTACCGCATCATGCAAGTTTGGTTTCGCCTGATGCCGAACAAACGCGCGTTGGAGGAGATGGCCGGCGTGCTGAGCTACATCGCGTACAAGATGGGCGAACGGTCCGCCAGTTTTTCACAAGCGTAGCCTTTAGGCTGAAGCCTGTGTCACAGGCTATAGCCGTCCAAAGCATGTGCCACCCGCGGAGCGGTTCTTGCCATCCAACCCGGCTCCCCAACCGCCCGCTAACCCAATCTTGACACTTTAGTACAGATTTAAGCATCCTATAGATGAGCATAGCTTTCAGGAGAACTGCGTGAGCACCTCAGCCAATACCATCGAAACCTTCGCCAACCAGGAATACAAGTGGGGTTTCGTCACCGAAATCGGTTCCGACACCGTCCCGCCAGGCCTCAACGAGGACGTTATCCGTCTGATTTCAAAGAAGAAAAATGAGCCTGCCTTCATGCTGGAGTGGCGCCTCAAGGCCTACCGGCACTGGCTCACCATGACTGAACCTACCTGGGCCAACATCCACTATCCGCCCATCGATTACCAGGCCACCTCATACTATGCCGCCCCCAAGTCCAACGCCGACCGGCCCAAGAGCCTCGACGAAGTCGATCCGGAACTGCTCCGCACCTATGAAAAGCTGGGTATCCCATTGCAAGAGCGCGAGTTGCTCGCCGGCGTCGCGGTCGATGCGGTGTTCGACAGCGTCTCGGTAGCCACCACTTTCAAGGAAAAGCTGGGTGAGATGGGCATCATCTTCTGCTCCTTCTCCGAAGCCGTCCAGGAACACCCCGACCTGATCAAGAAATATCTCGGCACGGTGGTCCCCTCTACCGACAACTTCTTCGCCGCCCTGAATTCCGCGGTCTTCACCGACGGATCCTTCTGCTACGTCCCCAAGGGCGTGCGCTGCCCCATGGAGCTGTCCACCTACTTCCGCATCAACGCCAAGAACACCGGCCAGTTTGAGCGCACCCTCATCATCGCCGACGAAGGCGCTTACGTCAGCTATCTGGAAGGCTGCACCGCGCCCATGCGCGACACCAACCAGTTGCACGCGGCCGTGGTCGAGCTAGTCGCCCTCGATAACGCCCAGATCAAGTACTCCACCGTGCAGAACTGGTATCCGGGCGACAAGCAAGGCCGTGGCGGCATCTACAATTTCGTCACCAAGCGCGGCGCATGCCGCGGCGTCAACTCCAAGATCTCCTGGACGCAGGTCGAAACGGGCTCCGCCATCACCTGGAAATATCCAAGCTGCCTGCTAATTGGCGACAACTCGGTCGGCGAATTCTACTCGGTGGCGCTCACCAATCACTACCAACAGGCCGATACGGGCACCAAAATGGTCCACATCGGCAAGAACACCACCAGCACCATCGTGTCGAAGGGCATCTCGGCGGGTCGCGGCCAGAATACCTATCGCGGCTCGGTCAAGATCTTGAAAAGCGCCGCCAACGCGCGCAACTACTCGCAGTGCGATTCCATGCTGCTGGGCGACAAGTGCGGGGCACACACTTTCCCGTACCTCGAAGTGAAGAATACATCGTCGCAGGTGGAGCACGAGGCGTCCACCTCTAAGATCGGCGAAGACCAGATTTTCTATTGCAGACAGCGGGGAATTTCCACCGAAGACGCGGTTTCCATGATCGTGCACGGCTTCTGCAAAGAGGTTTTCCGCGAGTTGCCCATGGAGTTCGCGGTGGAAGCCCAAAAGCTGTTGGGAGTCAGTCTCGAAGGAAGCGTCGGTTAACTTAACCAACTTCATTAGCCATGTCATTACTCGAAATCAAGAACCTGCATGCCAACGTCGCCGGACGCGAAATACTCAAAGGTATCGATCTTTCCATAAATGCGGGCGAAGTGCACGCCATCATGGGCCCCAACGGCTCGGGAAAAAGCACGCTCGCGCAAGTCCTGTCCGGCCGCGATCTTTACCAGGTGACCGCCGGCACAGTCGTTTACGACGGTAAAGACCTGCTGGAGATGTCGCCGGAAGACCGCGCCCGTGAAGGCATCTTCATGGCGTTTCAATACCCTGTGGAAATTCCCGGCGTCAGCAATCTGTATTTCCTGAAGGCCGCGCTCAACGCCATCCGCAAGCACCAGGGTCTCTCGGACCTGGATGCCATGGATTTTCTCGCCCTGGTCAAGGAGAAGATGGCGCTGATGGAGATGGATCAGAGCCTGCTGAACCGCGCCGTCAACACCGGATTTTCCGGCGGCGAAAAAAAACGCAACGAAATTTTTCAGATGGCCGTGCTGGAACCCAAACTCGCCATTCTGGACGAAACCGACTCCGGCCTGGACATTGACGCGCTGAAGATTGTGGCCGCGGGCGTCAACGCGCTGCGCAGTCCCGAGCGCGCGATGATCGTGGTGACGCATTATCAGCGCCTGTTGAACTACATCGTGCCGGATTTCGTGCACGTGCTGGCCGAGGGCCGGATTGTGAAATCGGGCGGCAAGGAACTGGCGCTGGAGCTGGAGGAGTCCGGCTACGTCGGTATCGAGGGTGAGGCGGCATGATCGAACAAATCCGCGAAGAAGCCCGCCAGCGCTTCGCCGACGTGGGTTTCCCCACCACGCACGAAGAGGACTGGCGCTTCACCAGCGTAGCCCCCATCTCGAAACTCGTGGCGCAGGCACTTGTGCCTGCCGGTGGGACAGTCCTCCTGGCCTGTCCGTCCCCGCATGGCGTCGAAATCTCCAGACTCTCGGAGTCGAACGTCGAACCCTATCTGGCCCGCTACGCCAACTACCAAACCAACGCCTTCGTAGCCCTCAACACAGCCAATTTTGAAGACGGCCTCTTCATCCACATAGCCAAAGGCGCCGTAATCGAGCAACCTATCGAACTAATCATCCGGTCCTCCGCCAACGGCCATCCCACGGCGACCCACCCGCGCATTCTAATCGTAGCCGAACCCAATAGCCAGGCGACCATCCTTGAAACCTACACAGGCAACGGTGGTTCCTACCTGACCAACTCAGTCACCGAAATCGTAGCCGCCGACCACGCCGTGATCGATCACTACAAGCTCCAGACCGAAAGCGCGCGCGCCTTCCACGTCTCTACCCTGCAAATCCAACTTGGCCGCGACACTAACTTTCGCTCGCACTCGCTTTCCTTCGGCGGCGCGCTGGTTCGCAACGACGTGAACGCCGTCCTCTCGGAAGGCTGCGAATGCACGCTCAACGGCTTGTATCTCGTCGGAGGCGGCCAGCACATCGACAATCACACCACTATCGACCACGCCAAGCCGCACGCCGCCAGCCATGAATTGTACAAGGGTATCCTGGAGGGCCATTCCACCGCGGTCTTCAACGGCAAAATCCTGGTCCGCAAGGACGCGCAGAAGACCGACGCGAAGCAAACCAACAAGAACCTGGTGTTATCGGAAGACGCCGTCATCAACACCAAACCCGAATTGCAAATTCTCGCCGACGATGTACGCTGCACGCATGGCGCGACCATCGGACAGTTGGACAAGGAAGCAATCTTTTACCTGCAATCGCGAGGCATAGGTCTTGCGGATGCCCGCAACCTGCTCATCTTTGCATTCGCGCGCGACATCGTGGACCGCATCAAAGTCGCATCGTTGCGCGAGCAGTTGGAGCGGCTCTTGCTGGAGAAACTCCATGGGACTCGCCCTTAGCACCTGTCACGACCAATCGTCGCGCGGGAATTTTCCCGTGTTGGACCAGCGCGTCCACGGTAAGCCCCTGGTGTACCTGGATAACGCCGCCACCACGCAGAAGCCGCAGATGGTTCTGGACGCCATGAACCGCTTCTACGAACTGGATAATTCCAACATCCATCGCGGCGTGCATGAATTGAGCGAGCGTTCCACGCGGCACTACGAAGAGGCCCGCGTCAAGATCCAGCGCTTCCTCAACGCCGCCGATTGGCGCGAGATTATCTTTGTCCGGGGCGCCACCGAGGCCATTAATCTGGTCGCCTACACCTACGGCCGCAGGCACGTCCAGGCTGGCGACGAGATCGTCATCTCGGCTATGGAGCACCACTCGAACATTGTTCCCTGGCAGATTCTCTGCGAGGAAAAGCAGGCCATCCTGCGCATCGCGCCCATCAACCAGCGCGGCGAGCTGCTGCTGGACGAATTTGAAAAATTGCTGAACCCGCGCACGAAGCTGGTTTCCGTTTTGCACGTTTCGAACGCGCTCGGCACCATCAATCCGGTGGCCGAGATCACGCAGATGGCGCACCGCCACGGCGCGCCGGTGTTCATCGACGGCGCGCAGGCTGTAGCTCACATGAAGGTCGACGTGCAGGCCCTCGACTGCGATTTCTACGCGCTCTCCGGCCATAAGATGTTCGGACCCACCGGTATCGGGGTGCTATACGGAAAAGCGGCTTTGCTCAATAAGATGCCGCCATATCAGGGCGGTGGCGACATGATCAGCTCGGTAACATTCGCCAAGACCACTTACAACGAGCTGCCTTATAAGTTCGAAGCCGGCACGCCCAACATAGCGGGCACCATCGGACTGGGCGCGGCAGTGGATTACATTAACGAAATCGGGATCGATCGCATCGAAGCCTACGAGCATGAACTGCTGGCCTACGGCACCACCCAACTCGAGCGAATTCCAGGCCTGCGTCTGATCGGCACTGCGCGCGAGAAGGCCAGCGTCCTGTCATTCGTATTGGAAGGCGTGCATCCGCACGATGTCGGCACCATCCTCGACCGCGAGGGCGTGGCCGTGCGAACCGGCAATCATTGCGCACAACCCGTCCTCGAGTGGTTCGGCGTGCCCGCCACAACGCGCGCCTCGCTGTCCTTCTACAACACCAAACAGGATATCGACGCGCTGGTCGCCGGCATCTACAAAGTAAAGGAGATTTTCGGGTAGGACAGGCCTCCTAGCCTGTCCCCTAGAAACTGACAACAAATGCTCGAAGACCTCTATCAGGAAGTCATCATCGACCACAGCAAGCGCCCGCGCAACTTCCACCAGATGGCGGACGCCACGCGCCGCGTGGAAGGCTACAACCCACTCTGCGGCGACAAACTGGCGTTGTTCGTAAAGCTGGACGGCGACACCGTGCAGGATATCAGCTTCGTAGGCGCAGGCTGCGCCATTTCGACGGCGTCCGCATCCCTGATGACCGAGACCGTCAAGGGCAAATCGCGCCAGGAAGCCGTGCAAATGATGGAGCGCTTCCACGACCTGCTGACCACCGAGAAACCCTCCGCGAATCTGGGCAAGCTGGAAGTCTTCTCCGGCGTGCGTGAGTTTCCGGCCCGCGTCAAATGCGCCACGCTGGCCTGGCACACGCTCAAATCCGCACTAACAAATGCGGAAGAAATAGTGTCCACCGAATGAAGGAGAAAATCATAGCCGCGCTGAGCACGGTCTTCGACCCCGAGATCCCCATGGACATCTACAATCTCGGCTTGATCTACGACGTCAAGGTCAACGCCGCGGGCGAAGCGCATATTAAAATGACTCTCACCGCGCCGAACTGCCCCGTGGCGGGAACTCTTCCGGCCGAAGTCGAACGCAAAGCGCGCGCGGTACCCGGCGTCAAGGACGTGAAACTCGAGCTGACCTTCGACCCGCCGTGGGATAAGAGCCGCATGTCGCCGGAAGCGCGCATGCTGCTGGGCTTGGACGATATCATTCCAGTCGGTAACCTGTCACGGACGCGGCCATGAAACTTAGCGCGCACGAAGAATACGGATTACGTTGCCTGCTGCGCATCGGCCTGGCGGGCGATGCGGAGAGCTTGACCATTCCGGAAATCAGTCAGGCGGAAGCGCTCTCGCCGGCCTACGCGGCTAAACTGCTGCGTATTCTGCGCCGTGGTGGCTTCATCACCAGCGCGCGCGGCAAAGTGGGCGGCTACACGCTGGCGCGTCCGGCGGGCCAAATCGTGATCGGCGACGTCATCGGTGTGCTCGGCGGCCGGCTGTTCGAATCCAAAGATTTCTGCCACGAGCACTCCGGGCAAATCCAGGTCTGCACCCGCTCGGTGGATTGCTCCGTACGCTCGCTTTGGCACGCCGTGCAATCCGCGGTGGACGATGTCCTGAGTAAGACCACGCTGCAAGACCTCCTCCGCAGCGAAGGGGAGATGAACTCGTGGGTGAAAACCATCCCCACTCACAACCCGCTCACGTCGATTCAGTAGGCCTCTTTCGGTTGCGGATCTTACGGACTGAAGGCGGCCGGGCTTGATAGAATAACAAATGCAATGTCTTTGCCTCCGATCGTGTTTCCTCCCGCGGCGTGGGCAAACCAAGACCTCGTTGTTTTTCATGGCACTGCCGACTCCTTCGCAGCAAGTATCGTTTCGGGTGTCACAGTGGGGCATGCCACGCCGAATACCGACTTTGGGCCCGGCTTCTATACGACTACCGTCAAGCGCCAGGCTCAGATGTGGGCGGCACGGCTTTCGGCAACACGCCCTGGCACGAGCCCGGCGGTTATCGAGATCGCGATAAAGAGGCCGTCTCTCGCCAGTCTGGATACCCTCGCCTTTGTCCGCGGCGATTTTGGCGCGGACGACTACTGGAGCCTGATCCACCACTGCCGAAAAGGCGCATTGGGCCACGGCCGCCTCCCGCCGGGCCCTTTGTACTATGATGTAGTTTACGGACCTGTCGCGGCATTTTGGAATCAGCGGATGGTCGTCGCGGATGCGGACCAGATTAGTTTTCACACAATGGCCGCGGAAGCGGTGTTGAACGCGAGTTCTCGAACGAGGATCATATGAGCACGGTTACCGCAACGTCGGCGATGCATTTTTGGGCGGCCGTCGAGGACTGCCTCGCGACCTTCCATGCGATGCAACGGACCGAAGCGGCCGAGAAGGTAACGAGCCTCTGGCAGCACCCCGCCTTCGCATTGAACGGCGTAAATCGAGATTACGAAGACATGATCTACCACGCGGAGCCGTGGCAGATCGCCTGCAATTTGGCCTGCAACGATCTAAATGTAACGGGGCACCAAGCGGCATACCAGGCTCTCCTGCTGCGCCACGAATTATCGGCACCATAGGGTTGGTTGCATCGTAGCCTGCGCGTTCCGGAGCAAGGCCGTGTGATTCCTCCCGCGCCAGTGCCTACACTCGCCCGGTCCGCCCGTTCTGGACCGTCTGTGACCGGACAACTGAGACCGACGGGGCCCATGTCGCACAAATGAGTACGGCAGGCTATCACATGGTCCTTGATTGGCAGCAGCGCGTTCCACGGCGCGAATTCCGGATGTGCGGGCGAATCCCGGAAACCACTTCGAGGCCCTGGGCGGTGATCGGCTGGGGCAGCACGGCATGCGGGTCAACGACCAGTGGCGGATCTGCTTTCGCTGGTCGCAACCGGATGCCATTGACGTTGAGATTGTGGACTATCATTGAGGAAACCGACCTATGCCTGCAAAGACCAAGAGCATGCCGCCGATCCACCCCGGAGAAACACTGCGGGAGGACTTTCTGAAGCCCCTGGGACTAACCGCCAACCGGCTGGCACCCGAACTCTTCGTGCCTGCGACGCGGGTCAACGACATCGTTCGGTGCCGGCGCGTCATCACTGCGGACACCGCATTGCGCCTAGCCCGCTTCTTCGGGACGACGCCCCAGTTTTGGATCAACCTCCAGTCTAACTACGACCTTGAGTTGGCCCAGGACGTGAAGGGGTACGAGATTTTTGGCCGCATTCGGCCTCATAGGGCGGCGTGACATGAAGCGACCGTTCGCGGCATGCGTCTGGCGCGCACGCAAATTGGTGACTATCGCAGTGTCTTGACATCCGATGTCGCCAGTGCGAAACCCTTGAATCGTCGAGGTCGAGGTTGGACGCGGCTTAGGCCGTTGCGCTTCCGCGAGGTCACCGTCTTGAAGCGGCAGGGTTCGTAGAAGAGAGCCAGAAGGGCAGCCATGTTAAGTTCGTACGCACGCAGGGTCCGGTGGTCGACACTGCGATCGTACGCCGGAAGCCCGAAGTCCCGGTAGGCACTTTGCTCAGTATTTTGAATCAAGCCCACATCGACCGCGACCAATTGGACGAACTGTGTTGATGCGCCACCAACGACGATCCCAACCAATACCCGGCTCGCTACTTCGGAAACGACGCCCAGTTTTGGATCGACCTCCAGTCGAATTACGATCTCGAATTGCGATGAACTTGTCCGCTCCCGCGCCACGCCATCCCACAACCGCACACCGCCCGCTTTTCCCCGCTGCCTAACCTATTGAATCCATTCCGGCCGCGCGCGGCACAAGATGGCACAAAGCCTGCGTTATAGGCGCGCGGAGGATTGTCCGTGAATACTTTCGTCCAGGATCTCCGCTATGCCTTCCGAAATCTCAGGCGCAATCCCGCCTTTACCGCGGTCGCGATCGGCGCGCTGGCCATTGGTATCGGCGCAAATACGGCTGTCTTTACGGTAGTCGAATCGGTGCTGCTGCGGCCGCTGCCCTACCACGAGCCATCCCAGTTGTACACGGTGCGGCCGATGCCGAAGAAGCCCAGCCCGTTCGGCGGTGGTTCGATGATGGATTTGTTCATCATCAGCTTCCAGTCCGCGAGTACCGCATTTCAGCAACTGGCCGCTTTCAACTTCTCTAACTGGAACGGTACGGGCGTCGGCGATCCGGTGGCTATTCACGGCCAAGAGGTGACCACCAACTTCTTCGCCACCCTGGGTGTGCAGCCGCAACTCGGACGAGGTTTTCGGCCCGAAGAGGGGTCGGCGGGCCACACCGGCGTCGCGGTCCTGAGCGATACTTTTTGGCGCAGACATTTCCGCGCCAGCGGGGATGCGCTGGGCAAATCGATCACACTCGATGGCGAGCCGCACACCATCGTGGGCGTCATGCCCGCCGCCTTCGACCCAGCCGTCGAACTGTGGGTCCCGGCGGTCCTGGACCCGAGCGGCCATAACGCCTTCCGCCAGGTGATTGGCCGGCTGGCGCCGGGCCAGACGGTAGCGCGTGCAAGAGAGGAGATGGACGCCATCGTCGTCCGCCTCGAAGCGGCCGCCCACCGGCGCCACAACGACGACATGGAAATTATCATAGCGCCCCTGCGCGACAGCATCGTGGGAAAAGCGCGGCCCGCCCTGCTGGTCTTTCTGGGAGCCGTGGGTTGCGTGCTGCTAATCGCGTGCGTGAATGTGGCCAACCTGCTGCTCTCCCGTGCGTCGGCGCGCAAGCAGGAGATCGCCATTCGCGCATCGTTGGGCGCTACCCGGTGGCGCCTGGCGCGGCAGCTTCTCACCGAGAGCGCTGTACTCGGCGTCATTGGCGGATTGCTGGGCCTCATCGTAGCGCTATGGGGCGTCGAAATGTTGATCCAACTCGCACCTGCCAATCGCATTCCGCGCGTGGATGAGATCCGGTTCGATGGCTGGGTGTTCGCCTTTACGATCGGTGTCTCGCTCGTCACCAGCATACTTTTCGGCCTGGCGCCCGCGCTGCAGTTGACCAGCGCGCGGCAGTCGCGTAACTGGAAAGACGCGGCGGCCCGCGGCAGCGCCCGTTCCGGTGCGCTACGCTCCATGCTCGTGATGGCGGAAGTGGCGCTGGCCCTGATTCTCCTGATCGGCGCCGGCCTGCTCGTTCGCAGCTTTGCGAAACTGCGCGCCGTGGATCTGGGCTTCAATCCCGGCAACGTCCTGACGATGAGCATGGATCTGAGCGGTAAGCCGTACGAATCGGCCGCCCGGATCTACCAATTCGATAACGAAATATTGGAGCGCATCGCGAAGGTGAACGGTGTGACCGCGGCGGGCCTGGTCAACTTGCTGCCCATGTCGGACTTCCTGGTGCAGGGAGACTTCAAGCTGGGTGACCAGCAACGGCCACCGGAGGTGCTCGCCGTCAAACCGGCCGTCAGTCCCGGCTACTTTCATGCGATGGGCATCCCCTTGATGCGGGGCCGGTCGTTCGATGAACACGACACCCTGAAATCCGCGCCCGTCGCGATGGTGGATGAATCGTTTGCGCGGCGCTTCTGGCCGAATCGGGATCCCATCGGCAAGCGTATCAGCTTTGAGGACGATCCCAAGACTGAGCGCGACTGGATGACCGTAGTAGGAGTGGCCGGATCGATCCGGCAGGAGAATCCAGCCGCGGAGCACATGACCATTTACCAGCCCTTCGCACAGGTGCGGGGGCTCTTCTTCCTGCAGGAAGTCAGTTTTGTGGTGCGTTCGGATGCCAACGCCGCCCAACTGGCGCCGGCTTTGCGCGCACAGATCTGGGGCGTGGACAAGGATCTGCCCATAAACGCGATGGCTAGCATGCAGGATCTGCTGTATGCCTCTACGGCTGAGCCGCGCTTTCAAACCCGCGTGCTGGCGGCGTTCTCCTCGATCGCCTTCCTGCTCGCCATCGTCGGTATTTATGGCGTAATGGCTTACTCAGTGACGCAGCGGACGCAGGAGATCGGCATCCGCATGGCGATCGGCGCGCAGCGGGGGCACATTGTGCAAATGATCTTGTGGCGCAGCACGGCGCTGGTCCTGGGCGGGCTGGCGATCGGCCTCGCCGGCGCGTGGGCCGCCACGCGTGTATTGAAAGAATTTCTCTTCGAGGTGACACCCTTCGACCCGCTCACTTTCGCCGCCGTGTCGCTGTTGCTGGCCTCGGTGGCGCTGGCCGCCTGCTACCTTCCGGCACGGCGCGCGGCCGCCATCGATCCGCTGGTTGCCTTACGATATGAGTAGATGCCAGATGAATCCGGCAACGCTCGGCCGAAGGCTCTGAAGATCAACCTCGACGCCCGCAAGTACGGCACGTTTGCCGAGATCGGCGCCGGCCAGGAAGTCGCCCGCTGGTTCTTCCACGCCGGCAAAGCCGCCGGCACCATCGCCAAAACTATTTCCGCATACGATATGGCCATTAGCGATGGCATTTACGGTCCAACCCAGCACTACGTCAGCCGCCAGCGTCTGGAAGCCATGCTAGACCACGAATTCAAACGTCTCGTGGATCGCCTGGATCAGACCCGCGGCGAGCGTACCTCGTTCTTTGTCTTTGCGGATACCTCCGCTACGCAAACCCATTCGCGTCGCCCGGCTGGGCATAGCTGGCTGGGTGTTCGCTTCCAGACGGAGCCAAGGGGTGAGCCTTCCGAAATCATTCTTCACGTGGAAATGCTGGACCCCGTCACCGTCGCGCAGCAGGAGGCGCTGGGCCTCGCTGGCGTGAACCTGATCTATGGCGCGTTCTACTACGCGGACGATCCCACGCACCTGATCGCCTCGCTGATGGAGGATCTGAACCGCCGCCGGATCGACGTGGACATGATCAAGTTTTCGGGCCCCGCCTTCCCCCAAGTGGACAATCGCCTGATGAGCCTGCAACTGGTCGAACAGGGGCTTACCGACGCGGCTATGTTTACAGCCGACGGCGAGGTCGTACAACCCGCGGAGGTGCTCTACAACAAACCGGTAATGATTGGGCGGGGCAGCTTCCGGCCGGTCACTAACGTCGGGCTGGAAATACTTGATCGCGCCGTACGCCAGCTTCAGCAGGATTCTCCGGACGCACACGATCTGGTCGCCGTGATGGAGATGACCCTGAACAACCTGATGTCCGAGCAAACCATCGATCATCAAGATTTCCTGGCGCGCGTCGATATTCTGGGCCTGCTGGGCAAGATGGTCTTAGTTTCGAATTACACCCGGTTCGACTTGGTCACCAGCTACCTGCGCCACCACACACAGAACTGGATCGGGATGGCCATGGGTATCCCTACGCTGCGCGAGATTTTCGAGGAAAAGTATTACACAGATTTGGACGGCGGCATCCTGGAGGGTTTGGGTAGGCTGTTTCAAGGACACGTCAAGCTGTTGGTTTATCCGACGACGGATGCCGGTGGGCTGACTACGTCCGACGGGCTGGAAGTGAAACCGGAACTGAAGCACCTGTACAGACATCTTGTCGAGAACAGTTACATCGAATCCATACACGAGTTCGACGCAGGTGAGTTGCACTTCACGCCGGGCGCCGTATTGGCGGGCATCCAGTCGGGCGACCCAGGCTGGGAAAAGCTGGTGCCGGCGCAGGCCGTCGCTATGATCAAGGAAAAAGGCTTGTTCGGGTACCGGGCGGCCGGTAGTTGACCCGGTCCTCGCGTGTTTCCCTAGCTGGAAATACCGGATCGACGGGATGCCTCCAGCGAACGCTTTCGTTCTAACGTGAATATAGGAAATCTTTCCTGGAGGAAATACCAAATGAA
>Ga0070761_10001776_pt1 | contig 13454 bp, 10 predicted proteins | sample HubBroMetageREF1_FD_66724 | JGI IMG/M metagenome (GOLD analysis project Ga0070761, IMG submission 66724) | Reference soil microbial communities from the Hubbard Brook experimental Forest, New Hampshire, USA - Hubbard Brook CCASE Soil... | ecosystem: Environmental > Terrestrial > Soil >...
TACGGTAATGAGCCCTATCGTTTTGATATCCCTTGTCTCGTCGGAAGATCTAGCCGCCGCATGGCAAGATCACTGGTTGATACAAGCAGACCGCTCAGAGTTTTCCCTGACTCGTGAATGGGCGCGATGGCTTCGACGAGTGGCACCGCAAGCTCAAGGCCTGAGTTGGCCCTCGCGTCGAGACCTGGGCGTGTATCTGTATCTGCTATTTGGGGATCGGGATTCCGGAAGTTCGATATGCCAGAGCGGTGACACCATCTGTCTTGAAGACGATGCTTTTATTCGGGGAATTAATGAGATAGCTAAACCTCTCGGCTTGGTTATTACTGATTCATAGGTGTATTGACAGCCGGTTTCGAGAGGCAGTTCTGTCATGAGCCCGGCTCGAGCGCCGCCCTGGACAGCCGTCATCAGCCGACCGCTCCTTCCATCTGGAGTTCGATCAGGCGGTTCAGTTCGATTGCGTATTCCATGGGGAGTTCGCGGGCGATGGGTTCGACGAAGCCGCGGACGATGGTGGCCATGGCTTCGTCTTCGGTCATGCCGCGGCTCATGAGGTAGAACAGCTGGTCGTCGGAGATCTTGGAGACGGTGGCTTCGTGGCCCATCTCGACGTCGTCTTCGCGGACGTCGACGTAGGGGTAGGTGTCGGACCGGCTGATGGTGTCGACGAGGAGGGCGTCGCACTTGACGGTGGACTTGGAGTGCTCGGCGCCGTCCTGGACCTGGACCAGGCCGCGGTAGGAGGTGCGGCCGCCGCCGCGGGCGACGGATTTGGAGATGATGGTGGAGGAGGTGTTGGGGGCGCAGTGCACCATCTTGGCGCCGGCGTCCTGGTGCTGGCCGGCGCCGGCGAACGCGACTGACAGGGTTTCGCCCTTGGCGTGCTCGCCCATCAGGTAGACGGCGGGGTATTTCATGGTGACTTTGGACCCGATGTTGCCGTCGATCCATTCCATGGTCGCGCCGGCCTGGGCCACGGCCCGTTTGGTGACGAGGTTGTAGACGTTGTTGGACCAGTTCTGGATCGTGGTGTACCGGCAGCGGGCACCCCGCTTGACGATGATCTCGACGACCGCGGAGTGCAGCGAGTCGGAGGAGTAAATCGGCGCGGTGCAGCCCTCGACGTAGTGCACGTAGGCGTCTTCGTCGACGATGATCAGGGTCCGCTCGAACTGGCCCATGTTCTCGGTGTTGATCCGGAAGTAGGCCTGGAGCGGGATCTCGACCTGCACGCCCTTCGGCACATAGATGAACGATCCTCCGGACCATACAGAGGTGTTCAGCGCGGCGAACTTGTTGTCGCCGACCGGGATCACGGTCGCGAAGTACTCCCGGAACAGCTCCGGGTGCTCCCGCAGCGCGGTGTCGGTGTCTTGGAAGATGACACCCTTCTCCTCAAGATCCGCCCGGATCTTGTGATACACCACCTCGGACTCGTACTGCGCCGCGACACCGCCGACTAGGCGCTGCCTTTCTGCTTCGGGGATGCCGAGCTTGTCGTAGGTGCTCTTGATGTCCGCCGGCAGGTCGTCCCAGGTCGCCGCCTGCTTCTCAGTCGACCGGACGAAGTACTTGATGTTCTCGAAATCGATACCGGACAGGTCCGCGCCCCAGGTCGGCATCGGCTTGCGCCGGAACAGCTCCAGGCCCTTGAGCCGAAGATCCAGCATCCACTCCGGCTCGTGCTTGAGTGCCGAAATGTCCCTGACGACCTCTTCGGACAGCCCCCGGCGGGCAGACTCGCCCGCCACGTCCGAGTCGGCCCAGCCGAACTTGTAGTGCTCCAGCCCCTCAAGCTCGGGGCGCGCGATTGTCGTCATGAGATAAGATTATCATAAATTCTTGAAATACATTGCTAGTTTCTGACTACCTGCGTACGGGAGGGTGGCCGGGATGGTGACGTACACTGGAGCCGAGTACTCCGAGTCACCAGGGACCCGCCCGGAGGTTCAACCGAGGATCAGGGTCCACGACTCGCAGGGACTCGCATGGTCTTGCTCAACTCATGCGGTTGGCGGCGGGTAGCACCGTATGGGAAGAGGAGATCATGACCTCGATCAAGGCAATGAAGACCTCGCCTCGCGAGCGCTCCACACGACAAAATGGCCTGCCTGAGCCTGTGCCATATGTGTACCGTGAGGAAAAGCGCCGTAATACTTATGCCGCCCGCATAGCTCGGCGAAATACCGAAGGACGGCTGCGGCCGGTCGCCCTCGCGGCCGGTGCGGACGACCTCGTGGCGGCGTGGCGCTCCGCAGGCGTCGAGGTTCACTCACCGCAGGACATGGAATGGCGCCGGCAAGGAGGCGCCGTTGTCGACCCTGATGGCAACGTCATCCGCTTTGGCTCCCCCATAAGGTTAGGGCGACCGGGCGCCAAGTCATTAACAGCCACTGGAGCCGGTGCGGCAAGAGCGCGATCGCCTGGACAGGCCCGCGCTGTCACTGTGGCATGGCGCGACGTTCTTCCCAGGTGGTCCCGCCCCAGATGCCGGCTTGCCCGGTCTCCAGGGCATATCTAAGGCACATCGCTACGACCGCGCAAACGCCGGCAGACAGCTATTGCCGCATTGATCTGACTCAGCGCAGGACCTTTGCTGGCGATCGGGAAGAACAACTTAGGATCCTCACCCTGGATCGGTCACGTTCCTGTGGTCCGGCTGGCGGCTGGCTCACGAGCGGGAAGCAGCTCACCGGTATCCGGATGGGCGCCGGTGTGCCCCGTGCTGACGTCAGCCCCTTGCTCGTCGGCGGGCTGCCGCCAGATGAGGCGGTGCACAGGGATCACTCGGGGGATGTCGCGTAGTCCGGGGATGAAGGGGACCAGCAGCAGCACGATGGTGGCCAGGCCGGTCAGGTAGATGGCGATCATGTCGACGTTGGCGGAGTTGGTAAATCCGGGGACCTGGTACCACAGCGTGTAGAGCCAGAGCCAGGGCTGGCCGGGGTAGCTGCCGGTCTCGTTCATCACCCCCCATTGCGGTGACCCGTTGAGGTTCAGCGCCCCGGCCTTGGTGGCGAAGTACCCGCCGTCCTCGATGAACAGCAGCGCCTTGGTGGGGTTGGTGCCGTAGAACTGCTGTGCGGTGATGAGGTCGGTATCGAGTGCGCCGCTGCGCGCCAGGGCCAGCTCGGCGGCCATCATCGCCGGGACGGGCCCGTCGCTGGCCGCCGGGACGACCGGGGTTCCGGCGGCAAACTTGACCTTCGCCACGGCGGAGACGTACGCGGTGGCCCATTTCAGTTGCCTGGCGGCTGTGACGGACCGGTAGGCGAGCAGGCTGGCTCGCAGCGACGGGTCGGCGGGCGCCAATTTTCCTAGCGGTGCGAGGACGAAATCCTGGGCGGCGTTGACGGGCTGGGTCACGCCAAACCAGGTTTGCGGGGAGAACAGGAGTTTCTGGACGCTGCCGGTCTGGTGGTTGTAGGGCTCGCCATAGGTGGCGGTCTCGCTGGTCCCATTGAGCTCCATCGCGGCTGTGGTGAGGAAGTCGGTCGGGTCGAGCCTGGCCCAAGTCGCGATGGTGAGCGGCGGGACGTCGGGGGAGGACAACAGGCCAGCCAGGCCGAAGGTCAGCGCGAGCACGATAACCGCGGCCATGGTGCCCTCTTTGAGAATGTCGTAGCGGCGGGTGGCGCCGCGCCACGGGGCAGCCTCGGCCGCGGCGGCCGCGCGCTGGGCGGCCCGGTCCCGCCACCGGACTCGCCGCGCGGGCAGCGGGTGCGCGACGCCGCGGACCCGGACCAGCAGCACGTGCGCACCGACAATGGCGATCAGCACGATCGGGATGAGCACGATGTGCCACATCAGCATCTGGCCGAAGTTCATGACGTTGAAGAACGCCCCGACGCCGACGGAGTTGAACGCGTCCTTGCCGCTGGTGGAGATCCACTGGGAGTCCAGGTTCTGCTGCGACAGGTAGCCGGTGAAGCACTCAACGACCGAGGCCACGAACGCGACCACGCCGGTGACCCAGGTCATTCCCCGGTGTCCGCGCCAGGCGGCCATCCAGAATTTGCCCCACAGGTGGATGACGATCAGCGCCATGAACAGCTCGACGCTCCACAGGTGCAAGCTATTGAAGAAGTGCCCGACCGGGTTGTAATGCCACCAGTCAGGGCCGCCGAGCGCGAGGCCGAACCCCGACACGATCGCCGCGCCCAGTGCGGCCAGCGAGCCGACGCCGAACACATAGATCCAGGACGCGACATACGCGGGCTGCCGGTCAGGCAACAGCTTGCCCGGCGGCAGTGCGCGCAGCGCTGCGCGCCGCACCCGCGCGGTCCACATCCCGGCGTCCTCATCCTCGTCATTGGGCCGCGCGTCCGGCAAGGCAGCGGCAGCCGCATCGCCGTGAGCGGCATGCTCGGCTGCGGGCTGGCCTCGGCGCCGGCCAGGGAACGGGAGCAGCAGCGCCGCCCCGAAGATGACCACCATCACCGCGATCAGCACCAGGTTCGCCACGGTGACATCGAAGATCGACCAGTGCAGCAGAGTGCTCGGTTGATTGAGGTTGATCGCCAGCGGGCGAGGGTGCGGCAGAACGGAGAGATGCATGGCGCGCTCCGAAGTCAGAGATCCGAAATGTCACGGGCGCCGAACAGCGAACCGGGTGAACTGCGAGCCAGCGCCTCGCGCGGCTGAGCTACGACAACCTGCCTGCGCTGCGCGAGCCGGGTTGGGCTTGGCCAGTGGACGCCGCTCACCCAGCCCGCCCGCTCGAACACGTGGATCAGCTCGGCGGACAGGTCGAGCTGGCCGCGATCGACGCCGTGCCGGGCGCAGGCCGGATCTGAATGGTGCATGTTGTGCCAGCTCTCGCCGAACGACAGCACCGCCAGTGGCCACAGGTTGGTGGCCCGGTCGAACTGGCGGGTCGTGAATGGCCGGTCGCCGATCAGATGGCACAGCGAGTTCACGCTCCAGGTCACGTGCTGCAGCAAGAAGACGCGGACTAGCCCGGCCCAGAGCAGCGCCAGCAGGGCTGCGCGGGCGGTGAAGCCGCCCAGCACCCAGCCGATTCCGCACGGCAGCGCCAGCGAGGCCACGCACAGAGCGGGAAAGGCGTAAGAGACCCACCGCATTGACCGGTCGGCCAGCAGGTCAGGCGCATAGCGGTCGCTGGATGTCGGGTCGGCGCGGAACAGCCACCCCACATGCGCATCCAGGGTGCCCCGAAGCTGGCCGGCTGGCCCGGTGCCGAAGCGGTAGGGCGAGTGCGGGTCACCTGGCCGGTCGGTGAACGCGTGATGCCGCCGGTGTGTCGCCACCCAGCCGAGCACGTCGCCCTGGAAGCTCATCGACCCGGCCACGGCGAGGGCGACCCGCAGCCACGGACGGGCGGTGAAACTCCGGTGCGTCAGGCAGCGATGGAAACCCACCGTGATCCCGAACCCGGTCACCAGGTAGAAGAAAACCGCCAGGCCGACATCAGTCAGCCCCACACCCCGGCCCCACAGCAGCCATACCGAGGCCACTAGTCCGGCGAACGGGCCGACCACGATCAGGCCGGCCACGGTCAGCTGCACGACTCGTTGCGCCGAGGTCCGGGCAGGATCGCTGGCACCAGGGAAGGCACCAATGCCGTCATAACGTTCTGCTGCCACGGATGCGGCCACAGCCATCACTCCGCCTAGGGAGAAGGAATTGCAGCAAGGCGGATCTCAAACCGGCATGTGGTCCAGACCTGATCGGGAAGTCGTTCACGCTGCCCGAGCAATCGCTCAGGATGAGCGTATCAACTCAGAGGCGGCGCAGCTAGCCCAGCTGAAAAGGGCAAGGTGCGCGTGACCTGACTCAAGTACCTGAACCCGGATAGCTGCCAAGCGGGTGCAGCTATGCGGCACCTGGACCTAGTGAGCCTGACCTGGCGGATCCGGGCAAAGGTGACACGATCACAGTGTGACCGGAGAACCAGATCCGCATCGTAGCCACCGCGCGTCGTCGGTGGCTCCCGCGCCCGGCGACGTTCCCGGGCTCATTGTTGAAGATCACCTGGAGTCGCGGGTGCGGTTGCCGGCCGACGGGCTGCGCTGTGTTGTCGCGTGCGCCGAGATCGTGCTGCTGGCCGTCATCGGGCTGCTAGCCCGTGCGACAGTGAGCGGAGTCGAGACAAATGTAGTTGGCGCAAGTCAGCTAGCTGACAAGAAACTGCTGACCGGGGTGCTCGGGCTGATCGGCGTCCTGGCGCACCTTGCGCTCCTGGCGCTGCCGCTGGCGCTGGCTGTTCTGCTGATTGTCCGCCGTCAGCCGCGGCGTCTGGCGGAAGCGGTCGGTGCTGGCGCGGCCGCGGTCGTATTGGTGATGATCGGCAACGCAGTGCTGCGCCTGAGCGCGGCTGCCCCGCTGCATAAGGCGCTGACGCTGTCAGCTCCCGGGCATGCGGCGGTGCTCGACTGGTACCTGGCTGGCCTGGCTGCCTACGTGACCGTCGTCGGCCTTTCCGGGCGCCGCTGGCGCGGCGCCTACTGGGTAGCACTGGGCGTTTACGTCCTGGCCAGCCTCGCGAACTCCAGAAGCACGCATGTGACCTTGCTCTCGCTGCTGATCACATTGCTGATCGGCTCGGCTGTCGGGTCTGGTCTTCGGTATGCCTTCGGCTCGGCATCGGAGCGGCCAACGGCGGCTGCGATCGCCGCCGCGATCGGCACAGCCGGTGCCCCGGTGATCGCGATCAGCAGAGTTCAGGATGCCCGCACGGAAACGCGGCGCTACGCGGCCACCATTCGCGGCGGCAAGCATCTGGATGTCACGGTCTTCGATCGCGATCAGCAGGCCGCCGGTACTCTCTACCGTCTCTACCGGCGCCTATTACTGAAAACCCAGGTATCTCGCAGTGCCATGCTGACGGTTGAACGGGCCGTGGAGCGCCGCGCGCTACTTACCTTCGCGGTCGAGGACGCGGGCGTCGCGACCCCGCGGCTGCGCGCGCTGGTCCGGGTTGGGCCTGAGACAGCCATCCTGGGCACCGACCATCACAGCGGCACGACGCTGGCTGAGCAGGCAAGCAAGGTCACCGACGAGCAACTGCGCGAGGTCTGGGACGCCGTGCTGAAGCTGCACCGGCGCCGGGTCACGCATCGGAACCTGACCGCTGAGCACATCTTGTTCGCCGGCCCTGGCCCTGCCGTCCCTGGCCCTGCCGTCCCTGGCGCCGGCGATGTCATGCTGCTCGAACCCGGAGACGGCGATGTGGCGGCAAGCGACCTGCAGTTGCGGCTCGACCTGGTCCAGCTGCTGGCTGAGCTGGCGCTGGTCGTCGGCCCTGGTCGTGCCGCTGATGTTGCCGCGGAGAGACTCAGCCAAGCCGAGATGGCGAGCATGGTGCCGCTGCTGCAGCCAGTGGCGTTGCGCCGTACCACCCGGATAGCGATCCGTGAGCATAAGGATGTTCTGCCCGCGCTGCGTAAGCGGCTGCTCGGCACGACGCCGGACGGCGACGTCGCACCAGTCCAGCTTCAGCGGGTGCGGCTGCGCACCGTGGTCACCCTGGTCGCCGGGGTCGTCGCGGCCTACCTGCTGCTCGGTCAGCTCTCCAAGGTCAGCCTGGGCACCGTGCTCGATGACTCTGACTGGCGCTGGCTTGGCCCGGTAGTGCTGCTGTCGGTACTGACCTATGTTGGCGCCACCTTCGAACTCACCGGTTTCGTGCTGGAGCGGCTCGACCCCGTCCGGACATTCCTGGCTCAGGTCGCCGGATCGTTCGTCACGCTCGTCACCCCGGCGGCTGTGGGCGGGGTGGCGCTCAATATCCGCTACCTGCGGAAAGCCGACGTCAGCCCCGCGGACGCGGCATCAAGCGTGGGCGTCGCGCAAGTCATCGCGTTCGGCCTGCACCTGCTCATGCTGCTTATCTTCGTGACGCTTACCCGTGCCGTGAGTGAGAACTCACTGCGGCCGCCGAACTGGGTCTGGATCGCGCTAGCCGCCCTGGCTGCGGTCGTGCTGATCGTGGTGGCCATCCCGCCGAGCCGCCGGCTGCTGCGCTCACGGCTGGCGCCCGCGCTCGGCCAGATCATCCCGCGGTTGCTGGATATCGCGCAGCGACCGGCGAAGCTGGCCCAGGGCATCGGCGGCGCCCTGCTGCTGACCGCGGCCTATATCTTCTGCTTGGACGCCTCTGTCCTGGCCGTCCACGGATCGGTGGCGCTGGTGGGCCTCGCCGTCGTCTATCTCACCGGCAGCGCCATCGGCTCGGCCGTGCCAACGCCCGGAGGTGTCGGGGCGGTGGAAGCCGCGCTGTCAGCGGGCCTCATCGCGGCCGGCCTGCCCGGCGCGAAAGCAGTCAGCGCCGTGCTGCTGTTCCGCCTGGCCACCTTCTGGCTACCCGTGCCAGTCGGCTGGGTGGCCATGAACTACCTGCAACGCAAGGACGCCCTCTGACTATGCGCGCGCGGCGCGTAGTATCGGCGGTGTCGTCAGGGGGTACTGGTTGTGCAGGTTTTTCTGGAGACCGAGCGGTTGGTGCTGCGCCAGTTCACCATGGCTGATGTGGACAACCTGGTCGGCCTGGACAGCGATCCCGAGGTCATGCATTTCATTACCGGAGGTCGGCCGACCCGTCGCGAGGAAATCGTGGCTGATGTCCTGCCGGCGTTCCTTGGGTACTACGAGCGATTTGCCGGATATGGCTTTTGGGCCGCTATCGAGAAGTCAACCGGGGAGTTCCTTGGCTGGTTTCACTTCCGGCCACGAGACGGAAGCCTCGCCGACCAGCCGGAACTCGGATACCGGCTGCGCAGGTCGGCGTGGGGTCAAGGCTACGGGACGGAAGGATCGCGGGCACTGATCCGCAAGGGCTTCACCGAATTGGGTGTCCGCCGGGTATTCGCGGAAACGATGGCGGTGCACGCGGCGTCGAGGCGCGTCATGGAGAAGGCAGGCCTGACCCTAGTGCGCACCTTCAGCCAGCCGTGGCCGTACAAGATACCGGGCGACGAGCAGGGGGACGTCGAGTACGCGCTGACCAGCGCCGGCTGGGAGCATCAGGAGGCTGCCGCCCGGGAGCAGCCGGTCGGCAGCAGCAGCCCGGCTGGGTGACCGGCAGGAGCCACAGGCGCGGCAGACCGGGCCCACCTCACCCGCATCCTGGCCCGGCTGCGGGACTGATCGCTCGCCTTATTCGTCAGTGTGGTCAGTGTCCGCGCGCGGTAGATCTCTGACTTGCTGTTTCGTGATGCTGAGCCGGATACCGTCGTCCAAGCTGGTCACCTGATCGAACGGGATAGCCACTTCCTTGTGAGCCCCCAGATGCCCCTCTTTGATCACCACACGGGTCACCTTGCGGTTGTCAGGATCGATGCGGAGCGCCCGGAGCTGCCCGATGCTGCCGTCGGTGGCGTGGACGTGGTCGCCGCGGCGTTCTTCTACTTCGCCAGCAGGGATGATGCCGATGGTTTCTGTCTCGGGGATCCGCGGGATCGTACCGCCCTCGGCGACCAGGCTGCCTGCGTCTTGCCAGCCAGGAGTGAGCAGCTGTACCGCCCCGTCATAGCCAGGCACGAACTCCGCCAGCGTCTCTTCGGCGGGGCCGAGATCCTTGAACTCCGCCTCGGTGCAGCTGAGCCCTACCTGGCCCTTCTTGGTGTCGACCAGGTCCATCGGAACGAGCCGGGCAAGTCCCGACCGGCCCTTCGGCTCGACCACCAGGTGGGTGACCGTGCGCGCGACGGGGTCAACGACCAGTCCCCTCACCTCGCCGAGGAACCCATCGGAACAGCGAATGTCACTTCCAATCGCGAGCGTTATCTCATTCAACGGCCAGCCTCCTGTTGTCTTTCGGACTCTAGCGTGGACCCTGCCGGGGCGTCAGGCCGGCCAGCGAGGTGGCTGGGGCACTATGCGCGAAGGCCAGGACAGGGTAACGTGGAAAGTGAGCTCCGGACCCAGGCAATTGCTGCCGTGATATTGCGGCGGCAGGCAAGGGCCCGGATTTTGTTTCTCCTTCACGGATCGGTTCCGGCAGAACGCTACGTGCGAAAGGGCGGTGAGAAATGGCAGAACATTTCGCACCGGACCGGCCTGCCTAGCAATACAGCAGACCGCTAACGAGACCTCAGCTATCACCAGGTCACCGGCCGGGGCGACCGGGTCGTGCACTGCCGAGAACTGCGGCACCTGAATCTCGATCACGCCTGGCAGCCCGGCAGTTGAGTGCTCGCCGGACGGTGGCTGGGCTGCGATTGCCTGGCCAGGGGCCTGGCATGTGTATGCCGCAGTGGCGTGCGTGATTGAGGCTGCCTGCCAAATAGGTGGGGGAGGCAGCATATGAGTGAGCGTGAGACGGAGGGCTGAATGGCAGGCGACAGGCTTGGGCGGATCCTGGCCGCGCTGTCCGACGGCGGAGACGGATGGTCCGCGGCCCGATTGTGTGAGGTCTGCCCTGGAATCATCGGAATGAACGGGGCTGGGGTCATGCTCATGTCTGGTGACGTACCGGGCGGGTCGTTGTGTACCACTAACGACGTGAGTTCCCTGATCGAGGAGTTGCAGTACTCGCTGGGCGAGGGTCCGTGCGTCGATGCGTACCGGCAGGACAAGGTCGTGACCGAGCCGGATCTGGCGGATCCGGCCAGTCCCAGGTGGTTCGCTTTCTCACCGCCCGCGATCGAGGCGGGCGTGCGCGCAGTGTTCGGGTTCCCGCTGCGGGTCGGCGCGGTCCGCCTTGGAGCGCTTGATCTGTACCGTGATTCTCCCGGCCCGCTCAGCAGCGATCAGCATGCTGACGCGCTGGTGGTGGCCGATGTGGCTGCCCGCTGGGTGCTTGACGCGCAGGCGGGAGCGCCTCCAGGTGCGATCGCGCGGGAGCTGGAGATCGGCGCTGACTTCCATTACATCGTGCACAACGCGGCCGGTATGGTGTCGGTGCAGCAGGAGATCAGTGTCGGCGAAGCGCTGATCCGGCTGCGCGCGTTCGCCTTCAGCAATGACCGCCTGCTTGCTGATGTGGCCCGTGATGTGGTGGCGCGCACGCTGCGGCTCAGGTGAGGGGTTTGGCCGGCGTGCCGGGTGAGGGGGCGCGACTACAGTGGGTGCTATGGCCGGGGTGCGGGGCCGGGCGCTGGCTGACCGTACTGGCTCAGGAAGGTGTGCTGAGATGACCCGGGAAGCTGATGTGGTCAGATCGCTGGTGGAGATGGCCGACACGCTGGTCGATGACTATGACGTGATTGATTTGCTGACCGGGCTCGCCGACCGGTGCGTGAGCCTGCTCGGGGTATCGGCGGCCGGGGTGATGCTGGCCTCCCCGGCAGGCAGCCTGGAGCTGGCGGCCTCCTCCAGCGAGGCGATGCGCTTGCTTGAGCTGTTCGAGCTGCAGGAGCAGGAGGGGCCATGCCTGGATGCGTTCCGCACCGGCGGCGTGGTCGGGCACGAGAACCTCGATGCCGGGACCAGCCGGTGGCCCGTGTTCTCGGCCGCCGCGCGTGCGGCTGGCTTCCGCTCAGCGCTAGCCATGCCGCTGCGGCTGCGGGAGGTCACCCTCGGTGCGCTGAACCTGTTCAGCGTCAACCGGACTCCGATGGACCCGGCGGACGTCATCGTTGCCCGGGCGTTCGCTGACCTGGCCACGTTGAGCATCGTCCAGCACCGGGCCAGCGCCGAGGCCCAGCGCCTGACCGACCAGCTGAGCGCCGCGCTGACCAGCCGCGTGGTGATCGAGCAGGCCAAAGGCGTGCTCGCCGAACGCGCCGGCATCGACCTGGCCGAAGCATTCACCCGGCTCAGGGCCTACGCCAGGACCAGCAACCTCCGCCTCACCGACGTCGCCCACGCCGCCGTCGACGGCACCCTCGACCCTCAGGCCTGGGCCTCCCCTCCGCCCGAGGCCTGACCAGCCAAGGCTGGCGCGGCTTGCCCGGCCTGGCTGAGTCACGGTGATTAGCTTCCTTCTGGTGGAACCGCTGGCGAGTCCCAGGACTGAGTTAGATTCTCGAAGTCGGGGCTCCGGTCCGGCTGAGCCGGGCGAGTGAGATGGCGGTCGTCCCGGATCAGCACCGGTCCGTCGTCGTACAGATGCCGGTCAGTGCTGAGCGTGGTCTGGGCGGGGACGGGCTGCCTGACCTGCGCAGCAGGGCGGCGGGCGCGGTTCCGCGGCAGCCGGGTGAGGAAGGGCAGGATCAGGCCGAGCACCCCGGCGAGGATCAGGATGACGCCGACGACATGCACGTTCAGCCCGTGCGGCGAGCGTGCGCTGAGGGCGAACCGCAAGACCGCGCCGGCCACGATCAGCGCGATGCACATACCGTTGCTCATCGCGCGTCTTCCGCCATAAGCGGGCTGGCCGCCGCCAGGGTAGGCGCTCATCGCCGTGCCGCCCGGAGACCGGACCTGACAATGCCCGGTGATCTGCCGGGGACCAGCATTCTGGCGAGCAAGCCCGCGGCGGGGCCCACAACAATCCGGGCGATGACTTCCATAACCGACTCCTTCCGTCAGTTGACCACTTGAGGTATCCGGCAGTCAGTCATGCGTTTAGTCTGCGGACACAGGCTCAGGTACAGAGGCCGGCGAGCTGGCCGGCTCATCGGGGACCGCTGGATCGGCCGCCGCGTTGGGATCTGGCTGGCTTGCAACCGGATCTGGCTGGCCAGCCCCGGCTTGCCGGGAGGTGAACCGCCGGCCGAGGAGCTGCAACCCGTTCCGCGGGCGGTCGGCCGCAGAACGCTCGGGCGCGCGCTCGGGCTCACCGCTGACTGTGCTGCTCGCCGTGCCGGCGCGGGCCGCGTCGCGCTGACTGATCAGGTCGTCGCGGTCCTGGCTGACCGCGGCGGTCTCCCGGCGGGACTGCTGCAGGCTGCGGCGGGCCGAGCTGCCACGGCGCGAGGTGCGACGCGCGCCGGCGAGCAGCAGGCTCAGCCCGAGCAGGCCAGCTGCGCCCACCACGATGCCGGCCAGGAAGAGCGAGCCGGCGGAGCCGGTCACGTGGTAGCCGAGCACCGCGAATCCGTGGCCGAGCGGATGGGCGCTGCCGCCGTTGCCCAGAACACCGGCGACGGCGACGATCAGCGCGGCGATAAGAAGGATGAGTCCAATAATAATCAGCATGTGACGCCCCAAATCTTGGCGAACTGGTCGATCGGAGAACAGAAAAAAACTCCGTCTTGGCTTGGTATCGGCGAAAAATTGCGGATACCACGGCCTGGGTCCGGAGCGATATTTTTACTATACGCGCTTTTTCTCTTTATGCATAGGAAATTGCCCGTCGCGAGGGTCTGGGTGCTGGGCAGGTCTCAGCGGCGCCGGCGCCCGGGAATCGACCAGCCCGTGCCGGGTCGGCGCCGCCGTACGCGGTGCCTGAAGGGCCAGTGGCGAATTTCCCATGCGAGGAAAAGGCGTGTATTGTCGAAACGTTGCTCCGGACCCTGGCAGGTGCATCCGCGAAATCAGCGGTAGCACCACAGGGTCCGATTTTTTTATCCGCCGGGCCGCGAGCGATAAATTTCGGGCCAAAG
>Ga0070761_10001778_pt1 | contig 13447 bp, 8 predicted proteins | sample HubBroMetageREF1_FD_66724 | JGI IMG/M metagenome (GOLD analysis project Ga0070761, IMG submission 66724) | Reference soil microbial communities from the Hubbard Brook experimental Forest, New Hampshire, USA - Hubbard Brook CCASE Soil... | ecosystem: Environmental > Terrestrial > Soil > Temperate...
CGAGCTGAAGCGCGTGCGCCTGCTCGAGCAGCCCGGCGGCGCCACTGAGATCGCCCGCATCACTGGCACGCCACGCTCGCGCTCGCAGGCATTGCGTGCTGGTGCGCAGCGGTGGATCGGACAGGCCGCGGATGAGTGTCACAGCTTCGCTCAACCAGCGATCGATGTCCGTCTGGACACCCGCTTCGTGCTCCTGATGGGCCGCTGAGCACAAGGTCCCCGCCAGCAGCGCGGGGTCCTGAGCGGTACGAGCGATGGCCAGCGCGCGTTGCGTCAAGGCCATCGACTGATCATTGCGCTCCTCGTCACCGTAACGGCCGGCGAGCTGCGTGAGCATCTGCGCCACGAACGCCGGGTCCGCGCCGTGCCGCGCATCAAGCAGCTGCACGCCGCGGTCGAGGAGCTGCTGACGAGTGAGCACGTGGCCGCCCTCACCCACTTCCTCAAGCATCAGGCTGGAAAAGTCATTGGCCGCTTCGGCGTTGAGGAACTCGGCACGCGCCGCATCACGTTGACGGCGCGCCTCGGACATCTGCACAAGCGCGAACGCGGTCACGCCGATCAGGCCGACCGCGATCGCGAGCCCTGTCACGACGCTACCGCGATTGCGCTGCGCGAATTTGGCAACCCGATAGCTCAGCGTGTCCGGCCGCGCGCTCACCGGTTGGTGCTCGAGATAACGCTCGAGATCGTCCGCCAATGCTGCGGCACTTGCATAGCGCTCCGAGGCGTGCCGTCGCAGGGCCTTGGCGACGATGTTGTCGAGATCGCCCTCGAGGGCGCGCGCGGCGACGGGCGAAGGCGCGGCGGCCGAGGGTCGAGGCAGTTCTTCGTTCAGAACGGCGCGGACGAGCTCGTGTCCACCGAGTTGCCGCGCGGCGCGTGGATGCGCGCCAGTCAGCAAGGTGTACAGCACCAGACCGAGAGCATAAACGTCGGTTGCCGTTGTGACGGGCTCGCCCAGTAGCTGCTCAGGTGCCGCGTACTCCGGAGTGAGTGCGCGGGTGCCAGCCTGGGTGAGCTCGACTCCATCCTCACCATGGAGGAGCTTGGCGATGCCGAAGTCGAGGAGCTTCACCGTGCCCTCGCGCGTCACGAGAATGTTGCCCGGCTTGATGTCCCGATGAACGATCAGATGCGTGTGCGCATGACTCACGGCGGCCAGCACGTCCAGGAATAGTCGCAGCCGCGATTGCAGGTCGAGCGCAAGGCGGGCGCAGTAGGCATCGATCGGCTCGCCTTCCACATACTCCAGGACCAGATAGGGCTGATGGCCCTCGAAAAGTCCCGCATCGAGCAGTCGTGCGATGTGTGGGTGGTCGAGTCGTGCAAGCAGCAGGCCTTCAAGTTTGAAGCGCCGCTCTCCGGCGCTGCCGAGCCAGGCGGCCCGCAAGAACTTCACGGCAACCACGCCTTCGAATCGGCCGTCGGCGCGCCGGGCGCGCCATACGCTGCCCATCCCGCCGTGACCGATCTCTGCCTCGATCTCGTAGGCGCCGAGGCGCTGGCCGAGGAGCTGCGAAAGGGACGCGGACTCTGCGATGGGTGCCGCCGAACCGCTTAGAAATCCATCGTAGGCCTGTGCGCGATGCGCTGAAAGCAAGCGAGCGAGCAGGCTTCCGGTGTGCGGATCCGCACGCGTCAGCGCCTCCACATATCGGCTCCGCTCGACCTCGGGCATTTCCAGCACCCGATCGAGGTGCTCGCTCACTTGCTGCCAGCCTTCACCGTCGATGATCGACATGAACGCTCACCCCACGGCCGTCGTGCGGCCGGCCTATTGTCGGGCTATTCGGCCTTCGTCCCAAGCTCTTGAAAGAGGATGAGCCGGGCCTTTTCCCAATCGCGCTGCACGGTGCGCTCGGAGGCCCCGCGCAGCGCCGCAATCTCCGCAAGGGTGAGGCCGCAGAAGTATTTGAGATCCACTACTTCGGCAAGTTTCGGCTCCGCCACCGCGAGTGCGTCGAGCGCCTCGGACAGCCGTGAAAGGTCGTCGACATCGGCGAATTGTTCTCCGATCTCGGTGCTGAGCCGCGTGATGTGGAAGTCGCCGCCGCGCTTGAGAGCCTGCCGGCGCCTCACAAGATCAATCAGCAAACCGCGCATTGCACGAGCTGAGTACGCGAGAAAGCGCTCCCGATCACCGAAACTCAGGCCGTCGCGGGCCGAGAAATTAAGATAGACCTCGTGCACCAGCGTGGTCGGGCTGATGCTCCCGCCCGGATTACGCCGCAACTCACGATCTGCGATCCGGCGCAGATCTCTATACAAAGCCGCGAACATCTCATCAGGAGAACTGCACTCGTTCCCGCGGCTGCTCTGGTCCCCGCAGTCGGGTGTTTCCTTTTCCATTTACCCTGCACTGGGCACCCAATCTGCTGCGAGCATGCCTAAAAGGTCAGCCTCCTACAACGCCACGGTGTATTGCGTCAGTCAGCGTCCGCAATTGCACCCGTCGCGATGGTCAAAGCTTGGGGTTCTGCACTGATTTACTTCAACTTTCCGAGGTCCTCGTACCCCTAGAGCGCCTCCAGGAATGTCACCAGATCGGACTGCTGCTGCAGGCTCAGCCCGATATTGAAGCGTTGATTGTAGAAGTTCACCACCGCCGGCAAGTCTTTGGCGGAGCCGTTGTGGAAGTAAGGCGCGCGCGCCGCGAGACCGCGCAGAATCGGCCCCTTCGTCTTGCCGATATCCAACCAGTTGCCGCTGATCATCGCTTTTCCTGGATCGGTCACCTGGACGGTTGCACCGCTGACGGAGTTGGTGAGCGTATAGACCGGCAGATTCGCCAGGTCCAGCACCGTGTTGACGCTGCCGTTGTTATTAATCGGCTGCGCCATCGTGACACCAATGTTGATCGGCAGCGACGTGGAGTGGTTGCCGACGTTCGGATTGTTATGGCACAGCCCGCATCCGGCCACCACATCCTGACCAGCCAGCGGATCAGCAGAATTGTAGAGTGGGTCGGACGGAACGCTATTAATTCCGGGCACATCGTGGACGACGAACGTGGTGTTGTTAAAGAGCGCTTCGCCGCGGCCGATGGCCTGCTGCACCGGCGGGAGGTATCGGTACTCCGGGCTGGTGGGTTCCCAGGCCGAGTAGATCGTGAAGATCGTGTTGGTGAACGGCGGAATCAACGGATTGTTAACCCCAATGGCAAAGGCTGGCGTCACGGTATTCTGCAGGTAATTGGCACCGCCTTTCGCTCCGAGATCCAGCAGCGCGATGCCGATGTCGGGTACCAGAACGACCTGCGCCGTGTACAGGCCCGTCGCGAAGTTGACGATATCCTGTTGCGCTTGAGTGCCGACAATGGGAGCGCCCTGCGCGTGAGTAGTGGTGGCGGTGTTGGCCTGATCCGTCAGATCAAAGAGCAGCGGAGCAATGCTCTCTTGACCGGCCTGTGTCGTGATCTTCTGCAACGTCTCGCGTCCGTCCCACATCACCGCTGAGAGCAGCGCAAGGTTCGTCGAGGGCAGCGGGCGCCTGAACAGGAACAGATCTCCGAAGATCGTTGGTGAGCCCGGCGCGATGGCGCACCCTTTGGGGTTGCTGGCCGAAGTCAGTACGAAGTTTGCCGTCGTGGGGATCGCCAGCTGAATGCGAATCACCCCATACTTGAGGACCATCGAGGAATTCGTGCTGTTGGGCTCCTGATTACTCACCAGCGGCGGGCAATCCGAGCCATCGACCGGGGCGAATAGCGGATCATCGTGGGCCAGCGCTGCGCGTGGAGCGGAGTGAATGTCCAGGCATTCGCCTCGACGTGGCATGTGGCACAGCTGCGACCGTTAGTTCCGAGGTTGGCAAAGAAGCCATTGGTCGACCCGGTATTGAACCTGTTCGTCGAAGAGCTCTCCAGCACGCCGAATTGATCCAGGCTTATGGGGAGCCCTGGCTCCGGTTGCTGCGCCTGCGCCGGAACGCCGACGCTCGCTGCCCCGATGCCCATGAGCAGTGCGACCTGCGCAATCTTGCGTGCCACAGGACATGCACCGCCCTCGCACGAATGCGCTCGTGATTCCATCTGCAGACTCCCTAGCACGCATTTGATTTGTCGATTCAGGCGCGCGCGCTTGCATTGGCGCCCAGAAACCATCCACTGTCCGCCGCCAAACTGAGCCTTCGACAGGCCATCCGCGGGCGATGGTGCGAAAACCCGACCGCCAGACGCAATCGCGTGCGCTCGGGCCGGCCGCAGTCCTTTCTTCGGGTCTGTCGCCTCAGCGAGTTCGACCTCTAAGAACTATTCGAAAACGGAGGGGAAAAGACGACACGCCCCAGGTGCGAAAGCTCACTGAGCGCGATCGGGCCTGAAAGCAGTCACTTTTGCTTTTGACCCTTAAGATCAAGGAGAACTACTGGGAGGGCCAGGCGAGGTGGAAACTCACGAGCGATCGACCGCGAGCGAGGGATACGGCGCAACTCGCCGCCCAGGTGGGCTCTATGCCACCCTAAGACTCTGCAACCGGTGACTCTCTTAAATTGACAGAATCAGGAGCCCACGCCCGCTAAGGATTCGACGCTCCGCCCTGGAACGCGTACCGATCACGTGGTAAGCGGCCTTTCTTTGGCACACTCGACTCCAGGTAGAGCGTGCGGATATCGTTGAGCATGACCTCGGGCTGGATGAAAGCCAGCGAATAGATCTCGCGCACGCGACCTTTTGGATCGATCAGAAAGACCTTCAACATGTGGTGCAGCGCGCGAGTGGGATGACCCGCCGCATCGATATCCACGCTCACGTCCTGACCCAAGTCCTCCAGCACCGGCAGCAACGCTGGAACGCTTTTCGCTGTCAGGAAACGCCACTCAAAACGGTTGTCCTCTGCAATGGATGCGCCGTACTCAGCCAAAGCCCGTGGGGTGTCGTTCAGCGGGTCACATGAAATGCCGACAAAGCGAACGTCGGTCGCCAGCGGTCGGTCGGCAAGAATCCGGTCACGCAGCATCGTAAGTGTCTCCCGCGCGAACCGACAGCCCAGCGGATCGACACAGTAGGTATAAAAAAATGTGAGCAGCGTGATCTTCCCAGCCGTGAAAGTTCTCAGGTGAACCGGCTGCGCATGCTCATTGAGCAGCACCGCATCCCCAACTGTCTGAATAGCGGGCAACGAATAAGTGCCCGCCGGCAAGGGGATGAAATCCATCCTCGGCGCGACGGCCGGTCCCACATCGACCGCCGCCCGGACCGGAGCGCCGAGGATCCCGCAGAGCACGAAGCCGGCCAGGTAGCCGCGCATCACATCACCGACGGGCGAGAGCGGCGAGACTCTGCGAACCGTACGTCTTGGCGGTGAACTTCATATGGTGCGGGCGACCAAGTTTCTCTTTGAGGAAATCGACCTCAAAAGCAGGTGCCAGTGCGTGACCATCCCAGTTGAAGACCCGCAGGAACTGCTGGTTGTCGGCGCCCGTCTTGTCCCAATTCGCAAGTAGACTGGAGGTGATATAGATGCGCTTGCCGTCCCAGCTCTGCGAAATCATGTTGACTTGGCTGCCGGTGTGTTTGGTATACACGTCCTTGGGATGCTCGGGGTCGCTGATATCGAAATAATGCGTCGTCCCATCCATGAATGTGTTGACCCAGAGCCCGCGACCGTCCGCGGTGATGGAGATATCAACCGGTAGCGGAATCTTCGACGGGTCCCCTATCGTGCCGACTTCTTTCGCACTCCACCTGCCGCCGGCAGCAGGTTTGACCAGCCAAAGTTTGGAGGTAAGGGCTGCGGCCGTGATCGCCCAGTTCTGGCCTGGGACCAGCGACCAGCGGATCTCCAGTGGCGCGCCTGGAACACTTAAAACCTGCGTCGGCTGCATGGATTTCAGATTCCACACGACCATCGTGGCGCCGAAATGCTTCATGGCCTCGGAGTCCTTGATCAGATCTCCGAGGTTGCGCATGTAGTTCTGGTAGCCGGCGAAACTCGAAGTGAGGATCACGTTCTTTGCCGGATTCACGGCCACGTCGTAGCCGTAACCGTCCCCTTTCACCCCACCCAGAGTGCTGGTCGGCATAGCGTAGTGGCCAATCAGCACGCCCTTATTGTTATAGAGCGCAAGCCCGGTGACACCCCCGTGGTCGGCCGAGTTCGAAAGATTGCCGATCAGCATCCGCCCCGGCAGTGCATAAAACGTGTGCGGGCCGACGTACGTTGTTTTGGCCGGCAGGTCCGTGATCGTGCGAATGAGTTTTGGCTTGGCAGGGTCCGTGCCGACATCGAACACGTAGATTCGGCTGTCCTCAAGTCCTCCCGCCCACAGATACTTGCGGTCATCCGTGAAGCCCATGTGATGCGCTTCCCCGCGGCCGCCCACCGATAAGCTGTTGATGATCTTGCCGTAGGTCTTGGAGCTGGGATTCGCGTCGATGGTGACGAGCTTGTCCGAGCCATCGCCCAGACCCTCGACGCCGAGCGTCCAGACGTGAACGAAATCTTCCTGACCTTTGATGAGGTTGCTGATGTAAGGGGAGTTGCATGTTTCGTCCGCAATCGCCGGAGCCGCGGCAACCCATGCACACAGGCCCACCGTAAGAGACAGACACACGGATAAACGCCGCACAGTGGTCTCCTCCAATTTGCACAACCCTGAGTTAAGGATCTCGATCGGCACTCAGGGCGAAATAGTAGCGCGAAGCTTCTGCACACGCCGAGAGCTATCGGCGCTGCGCAAGCGCGATGGCTGTCCGGTTCGATCGCCCTGGGCTACGTCCTGCGTGCCCGGCAATCGCAAAGCTGAGGCTAACCCGGAGCTATGGGTGTTCGGGACCCCGCGTAAACGGTTGATCCATCAAATGAAATTAGCCGGCCGGAGCGGAAATCCAGCGTTACGCCAGTCCCGACCTCGCCAAGGGGAGTACTTCTACACGTTTGCCGGTGGCCGAGAAGATTGCATTGGCTAACGCGGGACCGATCGGCGCGACACCAGGCTCCCCTACGCCGGTCGGTGCCTCGGCGGACGGCACGATGTACACCTCAACCTTCGGCATCTCATTCATACGCAGTACGCGATAGTCGTTGAAGTTCGACTGCTGCACGCGGCCCTTCTCAAGGGTCACGTTACCCCACAGGACCGCACCTAGCCCGAAGCCGATTCCGCCCTCCATCTGTGCAGTGATGACATCCGGATTGATGGCGACACCGCAGTCCACCGCGCACACGACACGGTCGACTTTCACCCGACCCGATTCCTCAATAGTGACTTCGACTACCTGAGCGACAAAGGTCTTGAAAGCCTCCGCAACCGCGATGCCACGACCCCTGCCCTTCGGCAAAGGCGCCGCGGACCAACCAGCCTTCTCTGCCGCGAGCTCGAGAACGGCCTTCATGCGGGGCTCATTGGCGAGCAGCTTGCGGCGAAACTCGAACGGGTCCTTGCCAGCAGCGTGCGCCACCTGATCCATGAAGGTCTCCACGGCAAAAGTGGTGTGCGAGCTTCCCACGACCCGCCACCAGAGCACGGGCACTCCGGTCTTGGTGGTCGCGAGATCGACCGACACATGCGGAATGTCATAGGCGATGGTCGCGGCCCCTTCGACGGATGTCGGGTCGATGCCATCTTTGATCATCGCCGCCATGATCGTATCGGCCATGATCGATTGACCGACAATCACATGCCGCCAGGACGTCAGTTCGCGGTGAGCGTCGAGCCCGGCCTCCAGCTTGTGAAAATACATGGGCCGATAGAGCCCGCCGCGGACATCGTCCTCACGGGTCCATTGCAGTTTGATCGGCGTTCCGTCCGCCCCGTAGGCTTTAGCGATGGACACCGCCTCGACAATGTAATCTGAGAAAGCATTGGCGCGACGCCCGAAGCTGCCGCCGGCATAGAGCGTGTTGATGAACACCTGCGCCGGCTCGAGGCCTGCGGTCTTCGCGGCATTCATCTGGTCGATGGTCTGGAACTGGTCTCCCGCCCAGATGTCGCAGCGTTGCGCGGTGAGTTTGACCACACAGTCGAGAGGTTCCATCGGCGCGTGCGCGAGATACGGAAACTCAAAGGTCGCGCTAAGCGTCTTGGCGGCCGATTGCAGCGCCCGCGCGGGATCCCCGGTCCTGCGCGCCGAGGTCGCAGGCTCATTCGCAAGCTTGCGATATTCATCCATGATCTGGGCGGAGTCGCGCTTCTCCGCATGCGCATCGTCCCAGTGAATGACCAGCTTGTCGCGGCCCTTCTTCGCTGCCCAGAAGGACTTTGCAAGCACCGCGACGCCTCGCGGGACCTGCACCACCTTTACAACGCCCGGCACCGCCTGCGCGGCCGCCGCGTCGAACGAGACCACCGTAGCCCCGAACTGAGGTGCGCGTGCCAGCAATGCCACCAGCAGGTCCGGCATTGCGACGTCTAGCGAGAACTGGGCGGTGCCATCGCACTTCGCCGGCACGTCAACCCGCGGCAGCCGGCTGCCGATGAGCGTGAACTGGCGCGGATCCTTGAGAGCGACCTGCGTCGACAGCGGCAATGCGGCGGCGACTTTGACCAGCGATCCGAAGGTGGCCTGGCGCTGCGACGATTCGTGATAGATGACGCCGCGCTCCGCGCGCAACTCCGAACTCGGCACGTGCCACTGCTTGGCTGCGGCAGTGATGAGTAGGGCCCGCGCACTCGCGCCTGCCTCGCGCAGCTGCTGCCAGGAGTTCGCCATGGCCGAGCTTCCTCCCGTGCCCTGCATGGTCTTGAAGACGAGATTTGCGTAACGCTTGGCGTCGGCCGGTGCGCTCTCGACCCGAACTCGCGCCCAGTCAGCGTCCAGTTCCTCCGCGAGGATGGTTGCAAGGCCGGTATAGCATCCCTGGCCCATCTCCAGGTGCTTGGCGATCACCGTGACAGATTCATCCGCGCCGATGCGCACGAAGGCGTTCGGCACGAGTTCGGCCGTGGCACCCGCGCCAAGTGCCGCCAGGGTGCGCTTGGGGATCCACGTAAATCCAATCATCAGCGCCGCGATACCGGCGCCGGAGGCCTTGAGGACATCACGCCGTGAGAAGGATCGAGGCTCGAGCGCGTCGACCGTCATGACCCCGCTCCGGCGGCGCGCGGAGTCTCAGCCGACGGCGCGTCGAGCAGCCCCGCCGCGCGATGGATGGCCGCCCGGATGCGTTGGTATGTCGCGCACCGACAGATGTTGCCGCTCATGGCCGCATCGATGTCGGCGTCGGTGGGCGACTTAGTGCCCTCGAGCAGCGCCGTGGCGGACATGATCTGCCCGGATTGGCAGTAACCGCACTGAGGTACCTGGAGCTCAATCCAGGCAGCCTGCACGGCACGGCCGGGCTTGCTGCTCAGGCCCTCGATGGTGCGCACTTCCTTGCCCTGAACTGAAGACACCGGCGTGATGCAGGAGCGGATGGGCTTGCCGTTGAGGTGCACCGTACACGCCCCACACAGCGCCATGCCGCAGCCGAACTTGGTACCGTGTAGTCCCGCCGCCTCACGCACCGCCCATAGCAGCGGCATGTCGGCATCGACGTCCAGCGTGATGGGCTTGTCATTCAAAACAAAAGTCGTCGCCATGAGATGTCCTTGTGCGATGAATCCTCAGTCCGCCGCGCGCATTTTCTCGATGTCCCGAGCGGTCAGCTTGGAGCCCTGCGCTCCAAAGCGTTCCGTCACGTAGTTGGCGACACTGGCGATCTCGTCATCGGAATAGCTGCCGAAATCTGGCATGTAGATCGATGAATCAGCCGCGTGTCGCTGGCCACCGCCGATGATGACCTGGGCGACGTTCATCGCCTTGGGGTCGTTTATCGCACGCGTGCCGGTCAGCGTGGCGGTCGAGAGACTCGGACTGATGCCGCTCCAGCCGTGACAACCCACGCAAGCACCTGCGTAGACCGCCTTGCCGAGGAGATTCCTACTTCGATCGTCAGCGAAGCTCGGGGAAGCGGGTTGTGTCCGAAGCGCCGGGAGGTCCGGCGACGTGTGGGCCGGGACGGTACGCAGGTAAGTCACCATCGCACTGATATCACCGGCGGTGAGGTGACTCAGGCTCTCATCGATCGCCTCGCCCATCGGGCCCGACGCCGTACCCCGGCCTGCGGTGTGACCCATGGAAAGATAGTGAGCAAGCTCCGCATCGCTCCACTCGCCGATGCCTGCGCTGCGGTCGGGAGTGATGTTGTAGGCCCGCCAGCCAGCCTGCACTGCGCCGGCGAACTTCCTTCGGTTGTCCAGCGCCATGCCGAGATTGCGCGGAGTATGGCATTCGCCGCAGTGGCCCAGAGCTTCGACCAAGTACGCACCGCGGTTCCACGCCGCGGACCGGTCAGTGGCCGGCTCGAAGCGCTTGTCGGGGTTGAAGAATGCCGACCAAAGCGCCATCAGGTAGCGCTGATTAAAGGGGAATCCCAGCGTATTGGCCTGCGCCGGCGCATGCACCGGTGTCAGCGAGAAGACGTATGCCTTGATAGCGAGAACGTCCCTATCGGACATCCAGGTGTAGCTCGCGAAGGGCATCGCCGGGTACAGGCGCGTGCCGTCGCGAGAAATGCCCCGCTGCACCGCGTTGAGAAAGTCCTGGTCGGTGTATCTGCCGATGCCCGTCTCTGTATCTGGCGTGATGTTAGTGGAATAAATGGTGCCGAACGGCAGTACAAACGGCCGGCCACCCGCGAAGGGAATGCCACCCTTGGCGGTATGACAGACCATGCAATCTGCGGCACGTGCCAGGTACTCGCCCTGCGCGATCAAGGCAGCGGACTTCAGTTCGTCCGGAGCCCCGGTAGGATTCGGCCCGGAGTATTCGTTCAGTCCGACATGGGTGCGGCCGGAGAAACCCATGGGACCCGGGCCAACTACCACATAGGCAGCAACGGCTCCGCAGACGATTACGATAGCCGTGACGCTCCAAAGCAAGAGACGTGGTCGCTTCACGGATCGATCACCTCAAGCTGACCCGCTCTAGGTCACGGAACCGTCTCTGTCCAAGCACTGTTTCCGCAACCTGCGCAGCTAGCATCTCGAGCTGTAACACAACATTGCCGGCACAGTTGTGGGCGACAGGCGGAAGTCGGCTCGCGTCCATCCGAGTGATTTTGGGGGGATGGCCGCCGCAATGTCGACCCATCTTTGTGGCGGTGGTAATCAGAGGGGATCAACCGATATGATCGGCGAGTTCACCATCGCCAGACGAGATGGGGATTTGCCGCGGAGCGTCCCGAAGCGCTCAGAATGAGCGCGGCGGCAATATCGGCCCCAGGCTGCGCCGCGGCAGCACGCGGCGCGCTGATTTCCACCGACAACGTTGAACGGCGGCAGATGAGTTGTCGTGACCCGCCGCGCACCTACTAGAAAATCGGTTTGAGCATAGCGGGTAAAGCCCGCACCGCGGCGGACCCGGCCGCCAGATCGGCCGGGTCCGTAGGTCAAGCGATGACCGCGCTAAGCAGCCAACGCTACTGTTTCGACGCCGCCTTGACCACCGCCTTGATGAACGCGTCTCCGTTCGGCGTGCCGAGTCCGGTCACGTTATCCCAGCCGGGTCCCGTCGAGAGCGACGAGTCGGTTCCGAACGTGAAAACGTCCCAGCGGGTCGACGAGGCGCTGTTGAACAATGCACTCACGAACAGCTTGGTGCCGTCCAACGGCGCGGCCAGATCGTCGGCGCTCAGGTGCTCTGGCGCTGCTGGCGGGGCGAGGATAATGCCGGTCACGTTGTTCTTCGTGTCGGCCTTCGTGAGATTGACGTCGATGATCGCGTTGCCTTTGAGCTTATAGAGCAGCGGTGCCGCCTGACCGAGTGCTCCACCACCGTTGATGGCATTGAGCTGGTTGGCAAGCGCCCACACGGCCGAGAACATCGGCGTCGACAGACTCGTCCCGCCGAACACTTCAACCAACTGCGGAGCACCCGGGACGCTCGTCGGGGTGACGACGATCTCGCACCCTGTCTCCGGATCGGCGTTCATTGCGATATCGGGCGTTTGCCGGAACTTACCCGGGAGTCCCTTCTGGAACTTGGGCTGTGCATATACCATGCTCGCTCCGCCACCCCCTCCCTCTATGAATCCGAAGAACAGCGGCGGGATGGTGGGCGGGTTGGGTGCGGGATTGGCGATGCGCACCTCATTCAAGCCCCAGCCGGTCTGCAGCTTGATGTTGTCGTTCGGGTCGAGGAACGTGCTGGTGCCACCGACCGCGGTGGCAAACGGCGAGGTCGAATTGGCGCCGGCCGACACCGAATCGATGCCGAAGTCCGCCTGGTTGGCGAGCAGGTTGTCGCCGGAGTCTCCGGTAGAGATGTTGTGCGAGATACCCAGCGCGGCCGCAATCTCCGAAATGCCGTTCTCCACGACCAGCTCCGAAGGAGCGAGCTCTGCCAGCACGATCTCGGGAATGCCGAAGCTGTTCGACAGCTGGTTGCCGAAGCCATTCTCGATGGCAAACAGGTTGCCGATATCGAGGTTGGTGAACGTATTGTCGGCCGTGACCACCAGCACGATGTTGGCACCGGGTGCGAGCGAGTGCGCCCATTCGACATCGAGGGTGGTCTCGAACTGCCAATTGCCGGCGATGCAACCGTTAGTGGCTGAGCAGGTCGTCTCCGACGCGCCGTTCGGGGTGAAGATCTGGAAATTCGCCGAGGTGAGCGGCGGCAGACCGTTATTCGCGGAGAACGCGTTGGCATCGGCCAGAATCGTGTTCGAGCCGAACGCGTCGACGATCATGATGGTCTGATTGGTGCCATCCAGCCCGTTCGCGATGGGTGAGGTGAGGCCGTAGGCCTGCTGTATCTCAGCAGTGTCGTAGCCGCACGATGGCAGGTTGGGCGCGGGACTGTTGATATCCGCGCCGTAGCGATTACCGGTATAGGTGGCGATCGGCGTGCTGCCATTGGTGGTGAACACTTGCGTCTCGGGCGGACGCAGACAGTCGGCGCTAAAGAACAGGCCATTCGCGCCCGCCGCCGTAAGCGGCAGCCCCGCATACGGCTTGCCTGTATCCCGATCGACCGCCGGACTCACATTTGCCCGGTAGTTGAGATCGCTCAATCCCGTCACCGCCGCGACCACGGTGCTGGCGCTGCCGGACACCGCAGGCTCAGAGGACGTGACACGGTGCACGGCGCCGTTCACCATCGCGCGGTTGATCTTGACGTTGAAGGCTGCCTGCGCGTCCCCCACCCGTCCCTGTGCCACGACGAAATGGTTCATCTTGTCCGTGGAGGTGACCTTCAGGTTGTGGGAAGCGAGGAAGCTGCGCACCTGGGCCGCATCTTCCGCACTCGGGGCGAACTGTGACTGGTACTGCTCCTTGGTCAGGAAGTGGTGGTAATTCGGCGAGCTCTCGTCATACATGTCCTTGACCATGTCGTCGAGAGTCGCCTTGTTGTGCAGATTCAGCCATACGGTCACTGAGATCTGCTTGTTCTGATCTTCCGGCCCGACGATCGCGCTCTTGGGAGATGCGGCAGACGCCGATCCCGCCGTGAGCGCAAGTA
>Ga0070761_10001779_pt1 | contig 13446 bp, 11 predicted proteins | sample HubBroMetageREF1_FD_66724 | JGI IMG/M metagenome (GOLD analysis project Ga0070761, IMG submission 66724) | Reference soil microbial communities from the Hubbard Brook experimental Forest, New Hampshire, USA - Hubbard Brook CCASE Soil... | ecosystem: Environmental > Terrestrial > Soil >...
CCTGCGCTTTGAGGACATTTGCGAACCGCTGGACTTGCTCGTGCAACTGCGCAAAGGTGAGACGCCGAATCTCGCCCGGCTCGCCTTCCCACAGCAGGGCGACCTTGTTGCGTCGCGAACCCTTTGCATGCCGGTCAACACAGTTGTGCGAAAGGTTGAGCCTCCCCCCAACAAACCACTTCGTCTCCGGCCCTTCACCTTCAATTACCTTCGTCCATGGCCGGAACCACTCGAGTTCGCTTGCGGCCTCGGCCCAGAAATCCGATGGATCCTCGACGCTTCGGCGATACAGCCGCTCATAATCTGCTTCTGAGCCAATCCATGCCTTCGCCGCAAACGCTGCCGGCGGAGGAAACAGCCGGTTCTCGCGCAGCACAGATTCCATCACGTTGCTATCGGTCGCAACCGGATTTGTCGTTTCCGCGGGCACACCGCTCCCCTGGCTCTGAGCTTCAGTAGGCATCTTGCGAGAGAATCTCCATCGGTCTTACGGATTCGCGGCAAGGTTGCATGCACATCGCCGCAGAATCCGAAGCTACGCTATCGGTTTGCGGACTTGCAACCGCTTCCGCGGCGTGTGCGCAGACCTGCTAGAAAATCCTCCGCAGGACGCACCTCATTCGCCATTCCCGTTGCGCGTGTTGAAAAATCGCATCAATTTATCCACGCAACACGCTTCCAAATACCCCGAACGTGGCAGAGCACGCCTGTACCGTTACTATCTCGCGACGCCGAAGTGCTATGGCAACACCAGCTTGCAGACTCGAAACTCAGCTCAACCACGATGCTGTCCCGGGCAAGCAGTGTGCTGTACTCGCCCTCGGGTGGCAATCGTCCATAACACCTGACTGCTGGGGTTGCCGCACTCTACGCGCGACGATCCCACCCCGAGGATGAAAAAGACCGCCGTGACGTGCCATCCTACAGACCGTGAGATTCGAATGGGGAGCCATCATCGGATTCTTCCTGGGCTTCGCCTTCGGAGTCGGCTGCGCCCTGGCAGTGATGCACTCGATCTACATGGGTGGCTACCGGGCAGCCGTGAAGGACACCACAATGTCCGCTCCTCCCGAGCGCCTCACGCGGGAGCGCGTAAAGCTTCAGCGCCGGTCTTCGGTTTAACTGGTCTAACTGTGTCCGGCAATCTGCTCGCGCAAGGCAATCACCTCAGCGCGCAGGCCCTCCAGCGCGCTCATCAGCTTCGCGCGCTCGACCTGGTCGCTGGAAGGCTGCTTGCCCTTGACGTAAAACGTCCCGTTCGGCTCGAGTACGCAGATTTCAACCTCACCGGGATCGCTAAAGCCGTTTTTATTGAGGACCGAGATCAGTTCTTCGAGGGTCAGGGCTTCGCGCCGAAGCACCGCCTCATCCAGCTCACCGTTTTGGATCAGCGTGGCCGGAGAACCCTCCAGCGCTGCGTTCACCTTCGGGGCGCGGAACAGAAGCCACATCATGGCCCAGTTGATCGCGAGGAGAGTGAAAGCTCCAATGATTCCACCGGTTACGGAGTTGTCGTCGCCGATGATTGCATTCTGGACGGTATTGGAGAGCGTGAGCAGGACCACCAGATCGAAGGGGTTGAGCTGAGCCAGCTCCCGTTTGCCGAACACTCGAAGAAAGACAATCAGGCAGAGGTACATGATGACCGACCGGAGCACCTTTTCCACAACCGGTACCGGCAGGTGAAACATGTCAGTCGAAAGGGTTTGCAGCACTTGGTGAATCACGCAGGCCTCCGGGAAACCACCGGGCACGCCCCTAGCGTGGCCCACCCAGCTCGTGCAGCCATCTTACGGGCGTCTCCGGGTCAAGCTCGTGGAAGACCCGGTACAGCCCGAAACAGGGTTTATGGAGTCTAAGTGAGTGCAGATTGGGGCCAGAACCCAGGTGCACTTTTCTATCGAAATCTGCCGGGAGATTGCGAGGCTCTGGTATCGTTTGAGTAACTACCAGATCACCCGCCGCAAAGCATCGGCTTCACCTGAACGACAGCGATAAGGATCGACCAGAGATGCCTAAGCCACTTCGCAGCGACGACCCGAATCCGCAGCCGGTGCAATTTGCTCACTTCGGCGTGCTCAACGATGGAACCCGGAGCAAGGGTGCCACCGTCTCCGCCATCATCATCAATTGCACGATTGCGGCTCTCGTCCTGATTCTGGGAATGATCATCAAGACCAATCCCATCGTCGCCAAGCGGATTACCGAGCTCACGCTGCCGCCTGAGCCCAAGGTTCAGCCGGCGCCGAAGCCGCCACCGCCGCCACCGCCGCCGAAGATCAAGATGCCGCCTCCGCCGAAGATCGAGACACCCAAGATCAAGATGCCGGAGCCGGTGAAGGTCCCGGAGATCAAGCCGATCGAGGTCCCCATACCGAAGCCCGTCGTGCTGGCGCCCGCGCCGCCCAAGAAGGTTACCCCTCCGCCGGCGCCTGTGAAGGTCAACCTCGGCCAGGCGATGCCCGCCTCGGTTCCGAATCATGACGCCACCCCATCGGCAGTTCGTCTCGGGCAGTCGACCAACCCGCTGAAGCCGTTGACGGGTCCCGCAGTCTCGCCTGTCAACATGGGTGCGGCTGGAATGCCAGGCATGAACGCCTCCAACACCGGCAATGGTGCCCGCGCCGTCGCCGTCAACATGGGCTCCGGTTCGCCAAACGGCAGCATGAACGGCCGCGACAACGCCGCTCACGCGGTGCAGGGAGTCAAGCTGGGCGTTCCTGGTGGCACCGGCCCGATGAACTCGAAGAACTATTCCAACGCGCCAGTGAATGTGCAGCTGCAGACGCAGATGCAGCCACAGGCTGTGAGGCCGCAGGTGCAGCAGCAAACGATGGCCTCTGCGCCGAAGGTTACCTATAAGCCCACCCCGGTCTACACGGAGGAGGCAAAGGCAATGCATCTGGAAGGCAACGTTTCGCTGCGCATTCGAGTAACGGCCAGCGGCGCAGTCCAGGTGTTAGGTGTCGTGCACGGTCTGGGCCATGGCCTCGATCAGTCCGCAATCCAGGCAACTGAGGCGACGCGCTTCAAGCCTGCACTGGACCAGGAAGGGCACGCCATCGACTGGGAGGGTGTCGTTTTAGTGAACTTCCAGATGAGCTAAATTCTGCAACACTTTAGTTGAATCGCATTATTGTGTGTCTATAACCGTAAACGCGACGTCCCCGCGTCGTGCCCAACGTAGAAGTTCGCCTTCGGGCACCGCACCCCAAGGAGCACCCCCGCACTATGAACCTTCCGACCCGGCTCACCACAGCCCTCACCGCAGTACTCGTAGCGTCGACCGCCCTGCCGGCCTTCGCTGCCTTCGGGAAAGACAAGAAGAAGGCGGAGTCCGCCTACGAGACGCGCAAGCTCACGCCCGCACAGAGCGCCCTGATCGATAAGTCCATCGCCCGCGAGCAGGTGGTGATCAAGACGCTTCGGGACCGTGCTCCGATCGTCGAGACCTACATTCAGAACATGCGACCGGATCCGGTGATGGGCCAAGTGCCCGACTCCGACGTTCACTTCCTCGCGCGAGTGAACTTCGGCAAGGTCATCAACGATCAGGGCTATGTTCAGGAGAAGCAGGACACCAAGGGCTTCCTGAAACATTCGCTCAGCTATCTGACGGGGCTCTCCGGAACCCTCCACCTGACCTATCACGAGACGGGCTTCGTCCAGATGCTGCTGGTGGACAGCAACAGCTACAACCGCCAGATGTATACCTTCAACTTCCTGCGCAATGACTTCCTCGGGACGATCCCGACGGTCGTCTTCGACGTGCAGCCCACGAAGAAGTCTGCGGTGGGCCGGTTCGCAGGCCGCATCTGGATCGACCGTAACAGCGGCAACATCGTCCGCTTCAACGGCAGCTTCTCCGGCGGCGAGAAGGACATCCGCGAGTACTATCACTTCGATTCCTGGCGGACCAACGTTCAGGACGGTCTCTGGTTGCCGACTTCGGTCTACATCGAAGAGAGCGACCCCAAGAGCCCTCAGGGCACTCTGAAGTTCAAAGCGGTTAACCACATCTGGGGCTATCAGCTGAAAGTGCCCCAGTCCGACGCCGATCAGACCGACCTCCAGGTTGTCGGCGCTGAGGACCAAAGCCAGCAGGCCTCTGACATCTCGCCCCTCCAAGCGCAGCGTCAGTGGGTCGAGCAGGCCGAGGACAACGTCATCGACCGTCTCTACACGGCCGGCCTCATCGACGCACCAAGCGAGTTCGACAAGATTCTCGAAGCTCTAGCCAACAACATTCTTGCGTATAACAACATTCCGCTGGACCGTCCCATCAAGGTTCGTACGTTGCTCACGGAGCCGCTCGAGTCGCTTTCGGTCGGTGATACCATCCTGCTCTCCAAGGGTCTGCTCGACACTACGGCTGTGCCAACGGCCGATGGTGCTCAGCAGATGGGCAATCTGAATGCCCTGTTGGCATTCCAGGTCGCGCACATCGTCCTTGGTCACCACATCGACACCAAGTATGCATTCAGCGATCGCCTGATGTTCCCCACTGAATCAGCGTTCGAGAAGCTCCCGATGCACCACACCGACGCAGATAATGCCGAAGCCGCCAAGAAGGCAGTTGAACTTCTCAGCGCTAAGGAACTCGAGAGTGGTGAGCAATACATCAGCCTTTACCTGCAGCAACTCCAGGCTCGCGAAAAGGGCCTGAAAGCGCTGACCGATCCGCAAATCGGCGACGGTCTGCTCCGCCCCGACGGCACCTTCTGGCTGCAAGCTCTCGTAGCCAAGGGACCCAAGCTCAATAACAGCGACCTGAAACAACAGGCCGCCATGCCTCTCTCCCAGTTCCTGCGGAGAGACCCGTGGACGGACCAGGTGATCAAACTCAACACAGCCTACGAGCCGCTCCTCAGTGCTCGCGACAAGCTGCCGTTCGAGATCACGCCGGTCTATCTGAGGCTGACACCCTGGCAGCCTCCCGCTGCACCACCTGCAGGCCCTGCTCCGGCTCCCGGAGCAGCAGCGCCCGCACCACAACAGCCCGCACCTTCGGCGAGCACCAACCCAACCGCTCCCAACGCAGCTGACAACGCCAGCACGGCCCCGGCTACGACTCCTGCCACTCAACCTCAGAATTAGGCAGAATCCCACCGGGCCCCCGAAACAATCAGACCCCCGCAGCGTCCCTGAGTTGCATCCATAACTCAGGGACGCCCGCGCAAAGGAGAGTCTCCCCTGTTATGAAGAAGACCTGTCTGCTGTCGCTCGTTCTTTCCCTCGTCATTATGCTGCCCTCCGCGCTGCACGCTCAGGCAACAGCTGCGGCGACCAGGGGCGGCATCGTCCAGGCTGGTGCCTCCTACACGTTGTCAAATGAGGATCAGTACATTGGCAAGTACCTTCAGGGAATGACCTTTTACGGCACGTTTGACCTCAATAATCACATTGGCATTGAGGGCAACGTCCATCTCGTCTCCTTGTTCAAGTCCTACTATGACTACAAGGAGGACAGCTATGACGCCGGTGTACGCTGGGCGTATCACTACAAGAGATTCGTCCCCTACGGCAAAGGCCTGATCGGACTCGGTCATGCCACAGCCCCGAGCCCTACCCAGATCGTAGGTGGCAGCACGCCGGGAACGTACTTCCTGTTCGCTCTCGGCGGCGGGCTCGACTACGGCCTCACCGAAAAGATTAACCTCCGCGCCGATTTTGAATATCAGCGCTGGACGAACTTTCCACCGAACGGTCTCACCCCGCCTCTGTTCACCGTCGGCGCGGCCTACCGGTTCCGCTAATTCACCTTTTCCAGCCCAACATCGGATGCCCTGAGAGACCTCAGGGCATTTTTACGCGTCCAAGAGGGTTCAGAGACTTACTTCGCCGAACTCGGCCGAGCCCCCATGGAGCCTCTCTCTTGAAGCGATTACCCAGCCTTTCCCTTCTTGCTGCGCTGACCTGCTTCTCTCCCCTAGCCCACGGTCAGGCGTCGCCCACTGCCAGCCGCACTGCTGATCTACAGATCGGCGCAGGCTACAGCTATGCTCACTCCGATTACGTGCCCAACAACATTGGAGGCTTTGCCTTCTACGCCAACTATGACCTCTTCGGCCATTACGGCATCGAAGCCAATTTTCACCGGGTCAAGGATCCCAACCCCGATCCTCTCGTTCCCAGCAATCACTTCTCGGAGACAACGTACGAGATCGGTGGGCGCTATCTTCGCCATTACTACCGCGGCCGGCTCGCCCCCTACGGCAAGGTCCTCTATGGCCGCGGCGTCGCGAACTTTCCGGCGCACCAGCTCATCACCCCAACGGGAGCTATCACCTACATCGACAACTTCGCCTACAACCTGGTGTCGTTCGGCGGTGGCCTGGACTATCGATTCAACAACTACATCAACCTGCGAGCGGACTTCGAATACCAGCACTGGTTCGCTTCAGATCGCGAGCTGCCAAACGGCCTCGCGCCCTATCTGTTCACCTTCGGAGGCGCCTATCACTTCCCGGCTCGCGGCCCTGCAAGATGAGCCCCTGTAAAGGTCTGTCACACACAAGGCTGTCACACACGCAAGAAGAAGGCCCGGCAATCGCCGGGCCTCTCCAATTGTTCTGGACCTATCTCAGAAGTGATAAGCGATACCGATCGCCGGTATCGAAATCAGGTAGTACCGGTTCGTCTTGAACGCGGCAACACCGAAGTCGGGAGCCTTTGTTACGAATCCGCGGTATTCCACGCGCACGTCGAAGCTTGGGCTGATCTCATAGGCCAATCCACCGCCCCACAGCGCACCGATGTTTGTATTCTGCCTCGTGTCGAGATTCGAGGTTCCGTTGTCCTTGATCGGCGTAAAGATCATACCGCCGATACCGGCCTGAAGGAACGGGTTGTAACGGCCATAGGTGCGTGAGTAGACGTACGCGCCGGAAATTTCCTGCTGGCGCGAATGCACCTTTCCGCCGTAACTGACGTTGTTGTAGTAGATCGTGTTCTGTGCAAATGAGTAGTTGAGCTCAAGCGCACTGCGTGGCGTGAGCATATAACGGTAGCTCGCCAACGCCCCGCCTGTATTGGTCGAATGCATCGGGAAGACGCCCAACCCGTTTACGTCGGGAGCTGTAACTCCCTGAAAGCTGATACTGGCATCCTGCCGGCTCTCCTGCGCGTGTCCTGCCGCGACAAATCCCATCAGCAGAGCGCCCAGCAACATCATTTTCTTCATGCGTAGCGAAACCCCTTCACCAATCGAGCACACCCTCCCCGGTCCGTATCGGCCGTCCCGAAGACGAAATGCCAGCGGGTGGTGCGGCGCTCTGATGCCTAATTGTACCTGTATAGCGGTCGCCTGGACGGCAACCCCTGCTCTTTCCACAACTCGTTCCACACGAACGGGCGCGGAGAATCACTCCGCGCCCGTTCGTTGTCGGCTCTTTGTTAACTCTGCGGAGCCGGAGGAGGGGTTTGTGGCTGGGGCTGCGGTGTATTGCCACCGGGTGCGCCACCGCGCATCCGATCGCGCATCTGCTCCTGCATGGCTGCGTACTTTGTCTTCTGGTCCGGCGTCAGCAGCGCATTGACCTTGTCGTTTTCGGCCTTCCGGATCGACATCATCTGTGACCGGCGGTCATCCTGCGATAGCGACGTATTCGAGCGAAGTCCCTCCATCTTTGTGCGGCTGTCCTCGAAGATCGCCTTCACCTGAGAGGTCTGGTCGTCTGTCAGACTGAGATTCTGCTTGAGCATATCCGCGCGGTGGCCCGGATCCATCATGCCGCCACGGCCGCCCGGAGGCGGTCCCTGCATCGCTTGCCCTGCCGGTGGAGGCGGTGGCGCCTGATCCTGAGCGCAAGCAGCACCCACCGCTGCAATGCCCAGCCCGCATACAAGCACGGCCGAGCGAACCATCATCATCCCTTTGCTTGTCATCCTTCTCACTCGCTTTCTGCGAAATGCGCCGGCCTGAGTCCTGGTCGGCGGCGCTCCGACTACAGCATAGACGGAGCCCCGGGCGAAAGAGTTCCTCCCGGGATGAACGATTTTTCAGATCCCAGAAGCCCTTTGTCGGGCATGACTTAGCCACGTTCGAGCGCGAAGCAGAATGGGTCTCCGTGCTGCTCTGCGTGCTGTTCCACCAGCTTCAGAAACGCCTGAGCTGCGTGCGAAAGAGTCGCCTGCCGCCGCAAGATCAGCCGCAGTCTCCGCTCCAGCGGCAACTCCGGCACGGCGATCCCGACCAGTGCTCCCGTCTCCAACTCGTTCTCCACAGTCAGCTTCGGCACAAGCGCTACGCCATCCCCCTGCTGCACAAACCGCTTGATGGCCTCCAGGCTCGGTAACTCTACCTCCATCTTCAGGGGCTGCTTGTGCCTCTTGAAGGACGCGATGACCTTCTGCCGCAGCGGAGAAGGCACATTGTGCGCGACAAAGCTCTCCCGTCCGAGTCTCTGCAATGTCGCTTTGCCGGCTTTCGCCAAAGGGTGCGCCGGGCTTACGACGCATACAAGCTCGTCGCGGTACACCGCAATGGAGCGCACCTGCGGATCCTCTGGCCTGAAACTCACAACCCCCATATCCACTGCGTGCTGCAGGACCTCGTCCGCCACCCGGCTCGCGAGCGTACGCTGCACCGCAACCTTTACACGCGGGTGCTCTCTCCTGAACGCATGGATCAGCGGCAGCAGATAAAGGCAGGTGTACTCATTGGCCGCGAGCGTCAGCTTGCCTGTGTGCATCGATCGCAGATCTGCCAACGCAGAGCTCGCATCCGTCCGAAGATTCAACATCTTCTGCGCATACTCCCTCAGCACCTCGCCTGCGTCCGTCAGCGTGCCATCGCGCGAGCTCCGCTCCAGCAGCGTTTCGCCCAACTCTGCCTCAAGCTTGGCGATCACCTGACTGACCGCCGGCTGCGTGCGATGCAGCCGCGCCGCCGCCCGCGAGAAGCTGCGCTCCTCGGCCACTGCCAGAAACGTCTCCAGTTGAAAGAGGTCCATCTCCGTCCTTATCCTTTTATGTCGCCCACTTACGCCCAAATCACTGGGCTATAGGGGCATTAGAAATGCGAATACACCGCACTCCTAGCATAAGCTCAGGTTATGCTTATGAACAACGGAAAGGTCACCGGCCATGGCACTCTCCAACCAGATCGTCTTCTTTGACACCACTCTCCGCGACGGCGAGCAGTCTCCTGGGTGCACTATGCACCATACCGAGAAGCTTCGCATGGCCCACCAACTCGCCAAGCTCGGAGTTGACATCATCGAGGCCGGCTTTGCCATCGCCTCGCAGGGCGACTTCAACTCGGTCAACGCCATCGCCAAAGAGGTGAAGGGCCGGCGCATCTGTTCCCTGGCCCGCTGCAAGCGTGAGGACATCGAAGCCGCGGCCCGCGCCGTCGAACCAGCCCAGAAGAACCGCATCCACACCTTCCTCGCGACCTCTGACCTGCACCTCGAGGCCAAGCTCCGGATCACCCGCACGCAGGCGATCGACCAGGTCGGCGAGTGCGTTCGCCTCGCTCGCAGCTACTCTGACGACGTCGAGTTCTCCACCGAGGACGGCACCCGCTCCGACGTCGACTTCCTCATCCAGATGGTCAACGTCGCCGTGCAGGCCGGCGCCACCACCATCAACATCCCGGACACCGTCGGCTACACGACGCCCAGCGAGTACAAGGCGCTTTTTGAAAAGGTCCGCGCCAACGTCCCCAACTCCGACGACATTATCTTTTCCACGCACTGCCACGACGACCTTGGCATGGCCGTCGCCAACTCACTCGCCGGAGTCGACGGCGGCGCGCGTCAAGTCGAATGCACGATCAACGGCATCGGTGAGCGCGCAGGAAACGCCGCTCTCGAAGAGATCGCCGCCGCGCTCACCACGCGTCATGATCGTTATCCCTACAGCTCCAACATCATCATGACGCAGCTCTACCCAACCTCAAAGCTGCTCGGCGAGATCATCAGCTTCACCTGCTCGCCGAATAAGGCTGTCGTCGGCAAGAACGCCTTCGCCCACGAAAGCGGCATTCACCAGCACGGCGTCCTCGCCAACCCGCTCACTTACGAGATCATGACGCCGGCCTCGGTCGGCTTCACCGGACAGAACATCGTGCTCGGCAAGCACAGCGGCCGCCGCGCGCTCGAACACCGTCTCACTGAACTCGGCCACAAACTCTCGAAGCCCGAGCTCGACGCCGTCTACCTTCGCTTCACCGAACTCGCCGACCGTAAGAAGTCCATCTACGACCAGGACATCCTCGCGCTGCTGCACGAACCCTTGGCCGAGGTCGCCAACGTTCCGTAGGTCGTGATGTTTTGCGGTCTTCATAATTTGTCATTCCGAGCGTAGCGAGGAATCTGCTTCCCGCTCCTGCCCACTCTTGAGGAACCTATGAAGCTTAAGATCGCCATTCTCGCCGGAGACGGCATCGGCCCCGAAGTCACCCGCGAAGCCGTCAACATCCTCAAGGCCGTTGCAGAATTCGGAGGCCACGACTTCTCGTTCACCGAGGCCCTCATTGGGGGAGTCGCCATCACTGCTGAGGGCGCGCCACTGCCCAAGCAAACCATTGACATCGCGCTCGACTCAGATGCGGTTCTGCTCGGTGCCGTCGGCGACAACAAGTTCAATCACCTCACGCCGGACAAGCGCCCAGAGGCCGGCCTGCTGCAAATCCGCCAGGTGCTGGGTGGCTACGCGAACCTTCGCCCGTGCCTCGCCTTCGCCGCACTCGGTGACAACTCGCCGCTCCGTCGCGAGGTGACCAAGGGGGTCGACATCCTCTTCGTGCGCGAGCTCCTCGGCGGACTCTACTTCGGCCAGCCGCGCTGGTGGAACAAGGAGACGGGTGAGGCCGTCAACACGATGCGCTACACAAAGGACGAGGTCCTCCGCGTCGGCCGCGTCGCTTTCGAACTTGCGCGCAAGCGCCGCAAGAAGCTTACGCAGGTCGACAAGGCCAATGTGCTCGAGTGTTCGCAGCTCTGGCGCGCCACCATCGACGAACTCAAGGCCGACTATCCCGACGTCACGGTCGAGCACCAGCTTGTTGACTCGATGGCGATGCACCTGATGAATATCCCGCGAAACTTCGACGTCGTGCTCACCGAAAACCTGTTCGGCGACATCCTCTCCGACGAGTCCGGCATCATCACCGGCTCGCTCGGCATGCTGCCCTCGGCCACACTTGGCGGCAAGGTCAACCTCTACGAACCCGTGCACGGCTCTGCACCCGACATCGCAGGCCAGGGCAAAGCAAATCCGCTCGGCGCGATCCTCACCGCCGCGATGCTTCTCCGTCATTCTGCGGGACTTGAAGAAGACGCCCTCGCCATCGAAGCTGCCGTCGACAAGGTGCTGGGCGCCGGCCACCGCACCTCAGACATTGCGCGCGGTGGGGCCGCGGCCAACGCCACGACACATGAGATGGGTCGCCTGGTTCACAGCGCCCTCTCGGAGTCGATCGACAAACAGCAATCGCTCCACGCGGTATAGACCACGAAGCACAATGCGCCACAGACTCCAACTCGCCGCCTTCACGCTGCTCGTCACAGCAGGTGCGGGGATGCGCGCGCAGGTCACAAGCCCCGACACTCTTGGCCCCAAAACACCGCACAACCCCACGCGTGGCCCTCTGACAAAGCCAAACGATCCGCTGCAGTGGCTCTGGGCCTTCGCGAGACCCGAGCCCATCGGTCGCGCAGCGGATCTTCGTTTCGACTCTCGCTTCCACGCGCTGCTTTCGAGCAACTTCAACCAGCCACAGACGTTCTGGGGACCCGAGCCGGGCGAGAGTCAGCCGCTTGACGCCGTGATCCCACTCTTCCTCTTGCGTTACGGCACCGTCACCACGCAGCAGAATCGCTACGTCACGGTCGACGGCTGCGTTCCTGACTTCTGCGCGGCGCACGGCCTGCTCTGGTTCGACCTCGGCACGCCGCATCCACTCGTCGTCTTCGCCGGGGTCAATTGGTCGCCTGAGTCCCACACGACCGACGAGGCCGCCGCGAATTACAACCTCTGGATCTACCCTAGTCGCGCACTCTCCGCCGACGACCTCCCTCTCGCCTTCAGCGAAAGCATTTCGCACTGGGATGCGCGCCTGGCAGCCGCGCACCGAATGGTGCCGCACATCGAGCACGCGACCCTCGTTGAGCCGAACGGCACTTCCTACGCACTCACTCCTTCGCTCGTCGGAGCCAACACCATCGCTCCGCAACCAGATACCACAGCGCTCGACGATCAGCCGGCGCGCAGCACCGAACTGAACCCTCGCAACTGAGACCAGGTTGAACATCATGAACACAGCGAACACCAGCACGACCCCACAGCCACGCACCATGTTTGAGAAGGTTTGGCAGAACCACGTCGTCGCCGAACCTGATGGCGAACCGACGATTCTGTACATCGACCTCCAACTCGTCCACGAGGTCACATCGCCGCAAGCCTTCGACGGCCTCCGCATGGCGGGCCGCAAGCTGCGCCGCCCCGATCGCCACATCGCCACGGTCGACCACAACGTGCCGACGACCTCCGCACACGATCGTCTCGTCATCGCCGACCAGGTGTCCGCCGCGCAGGTGAACGCGCTGCGCAAGAATTGCGCCGAATTCGGCGTTGAGTTCTTCGACGTGCAGGACGCCTCGCAGGGCATCGTACACATGATCGGCCCGGAGCTCGGCGCAACGAAACCCGGCATGACCATCGTCTGCGGCGACTCACACACTTCGACACACGGAGCCTTCGGCGCCCTAGCGTTCGGCATCGGCACGAGCGAGGTCGAGCACGTCATGGCCACGCAGACTCTGCCGCAGTCGACGCCCAAGACCTTTCGCATTAATGTCGAAGGCGAGCTGCCCTACGGTGTCACTGCAAAAGACATCATCCTCGACATCATCGGCCGCATCGGGACCGATGGTGCGACGGGCTACGTCGTCGAGTACGCCGGCTCCGCTATCCGTGCGCTCTCGATGGAAGGCCGTATGACCGTTTGCAACATGTCGATTGAAGCTGGCGCACGCGCGGGCATGATCGCTCCTGACGACACCACCTTCACCTACCTCAAAGGCCGCCGCTTCTCGCCGAAGGGTGAAGCATGGGATCGCGCGGTCGAGCAATGGCGTTCGCTCGTCACCGACGAAGACGCAACCTTCGATCGCGAGCTCAACATCGACGCGACGAAGCTCGTTCCGACCGTCACCTGGGGCACTTCGCCCGGCATGGTCACCACGATCGACGGCACCGTCCCCTCGCCCGAGGACGCGAAGACCGAAGCTGACAAGAAGTCCTTCACACGCGCGCTCGAGTACATGAACCTCAAGCCCGGCACGAAGCTCGAAGACATCAAGGTCGACGCAGTCTTTCTCGGCTCCTGTACCAACGCCCGCATCGAAGACCTTCGCGCGGCTGCCAAAGTCGTGAAGGGTCATCGCGTTGCCACGACCGTGCGCGCAATGGTTGTCCCCGGCTCACAGCGAGTGAAGC
>Ga0070761_10001780_pt1 | contig 13446 bp, 8 predicted proteins | sample HubBroMetageREF1_FD_66724 | JGI IMG/M metagenome (GOLD analysis project Ga0070761, IMG submission 66724) | Reference soil microbial communities from the Hubbard Brook experimental Forest, New Hampshire, USA - Hubbard Brook CCASE Soil... | ecosystem: Environmental > Terrestrial > Soil > Temperate...
GGTTGCCTTTGTCAATTTTGTCACCGGCAGAAAGGCAGTTTGGGTTCGCTGAACCGCGATCACGCCATGAGAATTCTCTGGGTCAAAGCCGATAAGCTTCTCCCCGTGCAGAACGGCGGCAATATCCGCACGTATCACCTCCTGCGAGAACTGTCCGCTCGCCATGAGCTCACGTTCTACTCCTACTATGGAGGAACCACCGATCCCGACTACGAACGCGAGCTCGAGCGCCAGTTGCCGGGCGCCGTGGCCATTTGCACCGGTAAGCGCGAACTTACCGGAGCCGCACGCGCCTTCGACTACCTGGCTCATCTCGGTGCTCACCCGCCCTATGCGGTCAGCCGCTTCGCCCACGCCGGGGTCCAGAAACAAATCCAGGCTTGGTTCCGCGAGCAACGCTTCGATGTCGCCGTCTGCGACTTTCTCGATGCCGCCGTCAATTTTCCCGGAAGCCTCAACCTCCCCAGCGTGCTCTTCCAGCACAATGTGGAGAGCGAAATCTGGCGCCGCCATGCCGCCACCGCAGGCAACCCTTTCAAAAAGATGATGTATCGCGCGGAATTCCGGAAGATGTTCCGCTACGAGCGCGCCGCGGTCTGCAAGTTCCACCACGTCGTTGCCGTCTCCGAAAACGATCGCGCCCTCATGACGCAGTGGGTGGATCGAGACCGCGTCACCGTCATTCCGACCGGCGTCGATCTCACGCAGTATCGTCCTGATCCGGGAGCATCCAGTACAGCGTCCTCCGAGGCAAATCCATCCTCGCCCCTCATCACCTTCGTCGGCGCCATGGACTGGGAGCCGAACGTCGATGCCGTCGAATATTTTTGTGGCGAAGTCTGGCCAGCGATCAAGGCCGAAGTCCCGCAGGCGCGTTTCCGCATCGTCGGCCGCAATCCTGACGGCCGCGTTCAGAAGTGGGCCTCGAACTCGACCCATAACTCCATCGAAGTGACCGGCCGTGTGCCCTCCGTCCTCGAGCATCTGCGGGAGTCCGCCGTGGTCATCGTGCCCTTGCGCATTGGCGGCGGAACGCGTCTGAAGATTTACGAAGCCATGGCGACCGCCAAAGCCGTCGTCTCCACCACCGTCGGCGCCGAAGGATTGGATGTTCACCACGGTCGCGACATTATTTTGGCCGACGATGCCCGGTCGTTCGCCCAGGCGGTGATCATGCTGTTGCGCGACCCGGAACTGCGCCATCGGTACCAAAAGGCCGCCGCCGAAACCGCCGCCCGCTACGACTGGCCCGCCATCGGAGAGCGCTTCGGCGAAATCTTGCAGTCGGTAGCGGAAGGGAAGTCTCTCGCGTCCGGCGCAAGAAACAAATTGTCGGCGATGGACCGGCCCCTGACTTCTCCACGTTATAACCATACAGACCACAACGTTCATGGAAACTGAAATCCATATCGAGCCGCAGGCCGCAGGGGCGAACAGCCAGAAGGCGCAACGAATCCCGTCCCTCGATGGGCTGCGCGCAGTCTCCATCGTTCTGGTGCTCTACGGTCACACGGCTGGAACTCGCGGCTTTCCGATTGCGACCGACCATTTTGCGTTTGCGTTGGCGGGAGTTCGCACCTTCTTCATCATTTCCGGTTTCCTCATCACCAAGCTGCTTCTGAAAGAGATCGCATCCAAGGGAGCGATCTCCCTCGGCGGTTTCTATCGCCGCCGGGTGCTGCGCATTTTTCCGGCATTCTATACCTACTTGCTCATCACCGTTGCTCTCGTGATGGCTGGCCTGCTGGTCGTTCCCGCCAGGAATCTCGTGTACGCCGCAACCTATACGATCAACTACGTGATCGACCGAGGCTGGCCCGTCGGGCACCTCTGGTCCCTGGCCGTGGAAGAACAGTTCTACGCTCTTTGGCCCTTGACCCTGTTCTTACTCGGACGCAAGCGCGCGTTTTCTGTGGCGGGCGGAGTGTTGCTGTTGGTGCCCGTCATCCGCGTCGCCCAGTACTTCCTGTGGCCCAGCCACCGGCTCGGGATCACCGAAGAATTCCACACCATTGCGGATTGCATTGCGACCGGATGTCTGCTCGCCGGTTGCCAGGATTGGCTGTGGCAGCGCGAGAGTTATCGCCGCTTCCTCACCTCTTGGATGTTCTGGCTGGCGCCATGTGCCATCGCCCTCACCATCATCTTCGGCCGTCATCCTATGGTGAGGTGGCTGATCTTGATTCCGATCTTTAACCTCGGCATCGCTCTCTGCATTGACCGCTGGACGCGCTTTCCTGACGCCGATGCTTTCGCCGTATTCCTCAACTGGAAGCCGGTGGCCTTTGTTGGAGTTCTCAGTTATTCACTGTATTTGTGGCAGCAGCCATTTCTCGATCGCTACGCTTCCCATATATGGAACAGGTTCCCGATCAATGTCGCTCTGGCGTTCGTGGTGGCCTCGGCGTCCTATTACTTCATCGAAAAACCGTTTCTAGGTCTTCGCTACCGGAGCCGTCAGCCCTTCCGGGCTGCTCCCGCTCTGCCCGAGGAATCCTTGTGAACGATGAGCGGCACAGTTTCCGGAGGGGAAGAAACAAGACGAGGGCGAAGAACAAAACTTGGATCGTTCTCTTGGTTGCGCGGCGAAAAGTCAGAGTATAAGAATCTATAGGAAGCGAAGAGGAATTTGTGGCCATTGGCGATAACAGTAAGGTAGCACCGGTGCAAGTCTCTGGAACGCGCGTGTCCTTCCGCGCCTCCGACCCGACCAAGAATGCGTTTTTCTGGCTCGGCGGTTTTTTCGTGGTCTATTGCGCCCGCCCGGAAGACTGGATCCCCGGTCTCGGTTATCTTCCCCTTGCCAAGATCACCGCCATCCTGGCCATGTGGGGCCTGTTCACCGCACTGGGTAGAACCAAGCGTACATTCAAGGATCTGCCCAAGGAAGCCAGACTCCTCCTGACCATGATCATGATTCTTTACGTTGGCGCATTTCTCTCTCCGGTCTGGAGGGGCGGTGCCGTTCTTCGCACCATGGATTTTTCCAAGATCTACATCGCGTTCGTGCTGATTTTCCTGCTCATTACCACTTTCGACCGCTTGCGCCAAATTATCTTTATCCAAACCTGTTCGGTGGTCGTCATTTGTGCCGCCGCTCTGATCAAGGGCCACAGTTTGCCCCGCCTCGAGGGTGCGTTGGGGGGCATCTATTCGAACCCCAACGACCTCGCATTCGCCATCGTGCTATCGATGCCGTTCGCCCTGGCCTTCATGGTCACGGCCAAGAATGCGGTCCTCAAAGCGGCCTGGCTTTTCGGAATGCTGGTGATGGCGGTCGCCATTTTCGCAACCGCATCCCGAGGTGGCTTCCTCTGTCTCGTCATCTCCGGCAGCGTCACCCTCTACTTCTTCGCCATCAAAGGAAGGCGCTTCTACCTGATCATCGCCACTGGCATTGTCGGCGTCGTGGTCATGGGTGCCTTCGGCGGAAAACTCTATGATCGCTTTACCGCCTTGTCCGGCGATAGCACTACCGAACAGTCTGCCTACGGTTCGTTCGAATCTCGCAAATACCTAATGGTGCGCGCCATCGATGCCATCGAACACTATCCGATCCTCGGCATCGGAGTTCGCAATTTCGCCACCTACTCGCTGATCTGGCAGCCCGTGCACATGACCTACCTCCAGATTTGCTCCGAAGGCGGCATCGCCGTTCTGGTCCTCTACCTCATGTTCTTCTGGCGCGGTTTTAAGAATTTGAAGATCTTGCGAAAATCGAAGAATCTCGACCCCGACATCGTTCTATTCGTCGGAGCATTGCAAAGCTCGCTCGTCGGTTTCGTCGTGGGCGCACTGTTTTCGCCCGAGGCGTACCAGTTTTTCCCCTATTTTGCCGTGGCGTTCACGTCGACGCTGTTGCAGACGGTCAAAGAGCAAGAACAAGAACAAGATTCCGGCGCCGCGCCTCCGCCACCGAAAAAACGGCATCATTTTCTGGAGGCCTATGCCGATCGCGGAACCCCCAGTGCAGTTTCCCCGGTCCGCTGATCCGCGAGGCGGGGAGGGGAATCGTATCAGGGTATCGCTGTAGCGATACCGTAGTGCTTGGAAATCAGAAGCTCTTTTAGGGGTCTGCCGTCGAAGACTGACATGCGTCTCAAGAAACATACCGCCTATGCCAAAAAGGTCCTGCCGTCTGCGACCTGGCGTGCGCTCAATTTTCCTGCCCGCAGCCCCGTTCACCTGATCTTTGCCTTGGCGGATCATTTTGAACCGTCGAACGACCCCATCAACGCCCGCGAACGCGTCCCGCAGGTCGAGCAGGTGCGCCGCCTGGAGTGGTGGACACGCGAATATCCCAAAGTCGTCGATGGCTGGCGGGACCATGATGGCCGCCCCCTGGTCCACACCTATTTTTATCCGGCCGAGCAGTACGACGAAGGCCTGATCGAGATGCTGGCCGAGCACTGCCACGCCGGCTGGGGAGAAGTTGAAATCCATTTGCATCACGGATACCGGGTTCCCGATACCGCCGAGAACACTCGGCGCCTGCTCACCGAATTCCGTGACCGGCTGGCTTTCCGCCATCGCTGCCTGGCGCTGGAAGAAGGTTCCAGTCGTCCCGGCTATGCCTTTGTCCACGGAAATTTCGCGCTTGCCAACTCGGTTCCCGGACTCTTCTGCGGCGTCGATTCGGAAATGCAGATCCTGGCCGAAACCGGCTGCTACGCCGACTTGACCCTGCCCACCGGCATCTGGCATACCGCACAAATCGCAAAAATTAATTCCGTCTACGAGTGTGCTCTGCCGCTCGACCAAGCGATGCCGCACCGGAAAGGGCACGATTTGGCGGTGGGACGCGTACCCCAAACTTTCCCTCTCATCGTCCAGGGCCCGTTGGTTACCGATCTGCGGCGCACCTTACGCTCCGCCCGCCCCGCTTTCGACAACGGATCCCTGACTACCGCGACGCCCCCCACACTGCGCCGACTCTCCCTCTGGAAGCAGGCGCAAGTCCGCGTCCTCGGACGTCCCGACTGGCTGTTCATTAAGCTCCATTGCCATAGCATGGACACAAACCAGCAAGACGCGGTGATCGGCGACAGCTTCCGTAACTTTCTTGCGGCACTGGTCGGCGGTGCGGCCGATCGAAACGAATCGCTGCACTTCGCTACCGCGCGCGAGATGACCAACATCCTGCTCGCCGCCTGCGACGGCCGCGAAGGCAATCCCGGTGACTACCGGGATTATCGCTTCAAGCGCCTAGCCAGCGTGTCGCCAGCCGCGGAGAAGCCCAATTCTGTCCCCGTGAGCTTGAAGGGATAATAGGGATAATAGGGATAACGATAACCAGGATAGGAAAAAGACCATGTGTGGGATCGCCGGGGTGGTGAGCACAACTCGCGAGAGCAACATCACCGAAGCTCTCGTCCACCACATGTGCAATCAGATCGTGTACCGCGGCCCCGACGATGAGGGACTCTACGTCGCCGACGGCGCTGGTCTCGGCATGCGCCGCCTCTCCGTCATCGACCTCTCCGGAGGCCATCAGCCCGTCTTCAATGAAGATCGCAGCTCGTGGATTGTTTACAACGGCGAGATTTACAACTTTCCCGAACTCCGCCCCGAGCTCGAAAGCCGCGGCCATCGCTTCTACACCCAGTGCGACACCGAGGTCATCATTCACCTCTACGAAGAAATGGGAGCCGACTGCGTCAAGAAACTGCGCGGCATGTTCGCCCTCGCCATCTACGATCAGACGAAGCGCAAACTAACCCTCGCCCGCGACCGCCTGGGCAAGAAGCCGCTTCACTATGCGCTCCACAACGGAAATCTCTACTTCGCGTCCGAAATCAAGTCGATCCTGGCCGTCGCCCCCGAACTCGCCGAAGTCAACTCCCAGGGTCTGCTCGAATATCTTTATTACGGATACGTCCCCGATCCCATCACGGCTTTCACCGGAATCCAAAAGCTTCCTCCCGGACACGTGCTCGAGTTCCAGGACGGCGAAATCCGCATCCGCCAATATTGGGATCTTCCCGAATACAACACGCACGCGCCCAAGAACGAAGAAGAATGTCTGGAAGAACTAGAGCAGCGCCTGTTTGAGGCGACCAAAATCCGTTTGATCTCCGACGTGCCTCTCGGCGCTTTTCTCAGCGGCGGCACCGATTCCTCCACCGTTGTTGCCTTGATGGCGCGCGCCAGTTCCGCTCCGGTCAAAACTTTCTCCATCGGTTTCAGGAAAGACGATTTCAATGAAGCGGACTGCGCGCGCCTTGTCGCCAAGAAATTCGCCACCGATCATCACGAGATGATCCTCGAGCCCGACGTGGTCCAGACCGTAGCCCATCTCACCAGTTCGCTCGAGGAGCCTTTCGGCGACTCTTCCATGCTGCCCACCTACTACGTTTCCCAGATGGCGCGTCAGCATGTCACCGTCGCTCTTTCCGGAGATGGCGGCGATGAGATGTTTGCCGGATACGATCGCTACCGCATTCACGCCGGCCGCCGCCTCTTCGAACACATTCCCGGATGGGCCCGCAAAGTTTTCCGCGACCAAATCTTCCCGCGCTTGCCCAACCGCATGCAGGGCCGTAAATTCAGCTATAACGTCTCGCTGCCCTGGCAGGAGCGCTACGTCGATGGCATGTCGTTTCTGCCCGCCTTCGAACGCGATACTCCGCTTCTCTCGCACGATTTTCGCCAGATACTGAACCGCAGCGATGACCCCGCCAATGTTCTGCGCCGCTACTTTCGGCAGGCGCCCGCGAAAGATCCTGTGGACCAGCTTCTCTACGTCGATACCAAAACCTATATGGTCGCCGACATCCTCACCAAGGTCGACCGCATGAGCATGTTGAATTCGCTCGAAGTTCGCGTTCCCATCCTCGATCATGTATTCGTCGAGTGGGTCGCGGGTCTGCCGCCCGAGTGGAAGCTCCGCGGCAACCAGCAAAAATACATCCTCCGCAAACTGGCCGAGCGCGTCGGCGTTCCGCGCGAAGTGCTCTATCGCCAGAAACAGGGATTCTCGCTCCCGCTCGTCCACTGGATGCGCCACGAGCTCAAAGACATGCTGATGATCCTGCTCGAACCCCGTACCCTCCAGCGCGGTTACTTTGCCGAGGACGGAATTCGCAAATTAATGGATGACCACCTTTTGCGCGGCAAAACCATGACCGGACGAATATGGCGTCTGCTGATGTTCGAACTCTGGCATCGCAACTTCCTCGAAAAATACATCAAGCCCGCGGGCCTTTTTTCTCTTCCGGTGGTAGCCGACTCTCGCCGCCAGGCGCCCAATTCCGCTGCGCTAACCTCCGCGCCGGTGGGAGGATGATCGGGTGCCCGACACCGAACCTGCCAGGCTTTTGGGTGGCCGAGCGCTTCAGCGCCGCGGTAACCGCATCATCCTGAACGCCGCTTTCAGCGCTCGGGTTGCGCTCGTTGATGAGGAACGTTCTTCGCCGCCCCTCAAGGTGCGCCAGAAACGCGACCCGAATAAATCTGTTTTCAGGCGCTGGTTTTCGGATTTGAAGCGCCGAAACGCAATGGTAGTTGGGCAGCCCGATACGCCGATCAGCCTGTTTCTCATGGTCAATACTTTTGAAACAGGAGGATCCGAGCGCCAGTTCACGGTCCTCGCGCAGAATCTCGCGCCTCCGCAATTCCAGGTTCATGTCGGCTGCATCAACCGGCGCGGACCGCTCGCCCACAACTTCCCCGACGCTCCCGAATTTCCTCTGGGCGGCAGCCTCTACCGATGGCAGTCGCTGCGCGCTCGCCTAAATCTGAGCCGTCATCTTCGCCGTCATCAAGTCCAAGTCGCCCACGCTTTTGATTTCTACGCCAATCTAACCCTGATTCCCGCCGCCAAACTGGCTCGCGTTCCCGTGATCATCGGCAGCCATCGCCAACTCGGCGACCTGATGACCCGCGCGCAGTTTCGCGCCCAGTCCGCTGCCTTTCGCTGGTGTGATGCCGTGGTCTGCAATTCGCAAGCTGCCGCCGATCGCCTCCTCGCCAGCGGCCTTTCACCCGACAAGATCGCCGTCATCGGAAACGCCCTGCCAGCCGAAGTTTTCACCTTGTCGCCAGCCGTTCTGCCGAAGCTTAGAGGAGTAGTCCGCGTCGGCATGGTTGCACGCATGAATCATCGCTACAAAAATCATTCCGGATTTCTGCGCATCGCCGCTGAGATCCATAAGCACATGCCCAACGTCGAGTTCGTTCTGGTCGGCGACGGCCCGCTGCGCCAGGAACTGGAAAGGGAAGCGGCGAGCCTGGGCCTTGGCGCCTCCACGATCTTCCTCGGCGATCGTCAGGATATGCCCGGCGTCCTCGCTTCCCTCGACGTCGCCGTCAACACCTCCAACTCCGAAAGCCTGTCGAACGTTGTTCTCGAGGCTATGGCCGCAGGTTTGCCGGCGGTCGCCTACGAAGTCGGCGGCAATTCTGAACTGCTCAGCCCGCACCGCGGAGCCCTGATTGCCCCCGGCAACGAAACCGCTTTTGCCGATGCCGTGCAGAAGCTTCTGGCCGACTCCGCACTTCGCCACGAACTCGGCCGCAACGCCCGCCGGTTCGCGCAAGAAAACTTCAGCCTTGATAAAGTCCGCCAGCGCTACGTGCAACTCTATGTCACGCTTCTCCAGAAAAAGCGTCCAGGGAACTCCGCCGCATGAGCGACCGCGCTGATTTCACCCCGACGAAGTCGCGCCCGCGAGTCTGCATCGTAGCTCCCAGCCTGCGTTATGTCGGAGGACAATCCGCTCAAGCCGACCTGCTTCTCCGCCACTGGCAGAACGATCCCGACATCGACATCCGCTTCCTCGCCGTCGATCCGCCATTCCCCAGTGCCTTTGGCTGGGCCGAGCGCATTCCCGGCTTGCGCACAATTCTGCGCGAGCCCATCTACTTCTGGCATCTCTGGCGCGGCCTCGAAGACGTGGACGTGGCTCACATCTTTTCCGCATCCTACTGGTCGTTTCTGCTCGCTCCCGCGCCAGCCGCGCTATTTGCAAAAATGAAGACGAAAAGGAAGCCGCGCGGCACCAGGACTCTGATCAACTACCACAGTGGAGAAGCCCGCGACCACCTCCAACGCTTTCGCTCAGCGAAATTCGTCCTCGCTCGGGTCGATAAGATTGTCGTTCCCTCCGGCTACCTGGTCGATGTCTTCCGCGAATTCGGATTGACGGCGTTCGCCGTGCCGAACATTGTCGACCTCGCCCAGTTCCGCTATCGCGAGCGCACTCCGCTGCGACCGCACTTGGTCTGTACCCGCGGTTTTTCCGCTTACTACAGCGTGGATGTCGTGGTTCGCGCCTTTGCCCTGATCAAAAAAGAATATCCCCAAGCGCAGCTCGATCTAGTCGGCGGTGGTCCGCTCGAATCCGATATCCGCAAACTGGTTGCAGATTTGCACCTCTCAGGCGTCAACTTCACCGGCGTCGCGTCGCGCAACGAAATCGGCAAGTATTACGACCAGGCCGACATCTTCATCAACGCCTCATGGCTTGACAACATGCCGCTGTCGATCATCGAAGCCTTCGCGGCCGGCACGCCCGTAGTCACCACCTCGCCCGAGTGCATGCCGTACTTGGTCCAGCACGAACGCACCGGATTGCTCTCACCGGTAGGCGACGAAAAAGCTCTGGCCGCAAATGTGATCCGTCTATTGCGCGACCCTGTCCTCGCCGCCAGCCTGGCAAGCAACGCCCACGAAGAGTCGCGAAACTACACCTGGAAAGCAGTCCGCGAACAATGGCTGAACATCTATTGCGAACTGCTATAACGTTTACCACGTCCTACAGCAATCCGAACGCCACCAGGCTGTTATTCGTACCCACATAAACCTTGCCGTTCGCCACGACCAGATTGGCAAAGTGGGGAAGTGGAGGAAGCAGGTCGCGCTGATTGGAAGCTTGTGAGGTGTCATACAGTCTCACCAGCGTGCTCGCGTCAAACGCATCCAGAGCCCCACCATAGATCTGCCAAAGAATGCCCCCCGTAGTTCCATTGGCTGAGATCACAGGCGAATGTCCGGAAGGCACGTTAATCGATTGTGCCGACGGTGTCGTCGCTAGCACCCCATTGGTGAGCGGCAGGGCCGCGATCGGGGCTCCCCCCGGCGAGATATAAACTGTATTGTTCCAGTAAATCATCGCTCCGGTCTGGGGAGCGAATGCCGTTAACTCTTGGACGATCTGCGTATCGGAGGTGCAAGTAGTACCGCAGAATTGCCCCAGATTGTTGCGGTCCAGAACGTAAATCGTGCCTTCCTTACCCACCGCGAGCAATAGATCCGGATACGCCCCTGCCTGAGTCGGCAGCACCAGTACGGGTTCGCTAAGATCCATGTCGTTATCGTCCAGATACGCCTCGTTGAAAGGCGAGAACCAGTCCGCCAGCTTCAGCGTACTGCCCGACTGCGTCAACTTGAATATCGACTGTCCCAGGTTCGTGCCCGCCGTGAAGGGTCCATCCGCCGTCGCTCCGTAGATATTGCCGGCACTGTCGGCCGCAAGTCCTCCACCCCTCATCCAGACCGCCGCCGCCGATTCCCCCGGTTCGTCGTCAAACGCGCCCTCCGGTTCTAGTGTCGTGGCGTTGTAGGAGATCACCCAGCCCTCTTCCTGGTCGCCGCGGCATCCGTTCGATCCAAAAGCGATGTACACATGCCCTTTCTCTAGGAGCAGCGCCGGTCGGTTGACCTGCATCTTATCCGCGAAAATGTTGCTGCGGCCCGCCAACTCGTAACTCGCCGTGATCACCACCGGGCTGCCCGCTTTCTCTAGGCCGGTTTTAACATCCAGCGCGTGCAAGCGATGCACAAACGCCGAACCTTCGTAGGTCTTTGCCACCACGTAAAGCGTCCCCGTCCCGGGAACGATCACCGGCGTCGACACAATTCCCACGGTCGTCCATTGCGTGGTTCCTCCGCACCCCTGCACCGCCACCGGAATCGGGGTTGCGCCATTCGTCAGAAAACTGGTATGCCACAGCGGACGCGCGTTGCTTCCCGTAGCGCTGTCCGCGTCAAAGGCATAAACGCTGTCATTCATCGTCACCGCATACACAACATTGTGCACGCCCGCTCCTGGAATTGTGACCTTCGGTAGATAGAGCGCCTGCCCAATCATCTGCCCATCCAAGGGCTGCGTGAAAAGCTTTCCAAACTGCTTCTTATTCACATTCGCTGGAGTCAGAATCGTTTCGTTCGTATTCGCGCCCCAGCGCGAGTTGTTGTAATGCCACGTCGTTACAGCGACCTGCGCCTCAGCGACCGTCTCCAAGGCAAGGAGCAACAGAAGACAAACGAAACCCGTTTGAGCACGCACAATTGCAGACCGCACAGAACCCTCCACGAAGATTGGATTGATACCCAGCGGTCTTCGAAAACACCTGACGACCGTGGCGGCAGTACGAGACGCAGCCGTAAAAACGCGACCAGAGCTTGGGACAAGATACCCTCGAATGCCGGATAAAATCAAACTCGTTTTGGACTTCTCAGGGGCGTCTCACGGAACATGCAAATCATTTCAAGACATCTGCAGCTTCGTGCATCTCTGCAGTCCTGCGAGCCATCGAATTTTCTAATCGATGTTTTATCCTGTTTTCTTGCTGAGCGGCCACACCGTCGTCACCACCAGCGCCACCGCAATTCCCAGCGCGACCTCCAGAAACCGATGCCATCCGACGATCCAGGGCCCACTCGTATGTGGAGTGAGCAAAACAATACTAAGAGTTATTCCGGCAAACCGGTAAGCGCCACCCACGCGCAATAACCACGCCAGCACCCCGCACAAAAGAATTCCCGCGGCATAAACCACTGTGCTCGGACTGAACAATGTAGCCAGCGCCGCGCCTAGCACGGCGCCGAGTGCTGTTCCCACAAAGCGCTGCCACGCCAACTCATGCGGAGGGATGGTGGATTGCACGACCACGATGGCCGAAATCGGCGCCCAATAATATTCCGGCAGCTTCAGCAGACGGGCGAGCAGCAGGGCAGCTACCGCTGCAAGAGTAGTGCGCACCGAGTCCAGAACAGAAACGCGATTCACGCCGGGAAAAATCCTGCCACGAGTCATCGACCCTCCCCGCAAGGCTGCCAAGAGCCGCTATTGTAACGGAATCGTTCGGCTGGCCTCTTGCCCTTGACTCTCGTGCTATTACTCTTCCCGTACCTCGCGGGACCCACGCGCCCATCTCAACGAAACACGAGAGCGGCGCCACCGACGATGAGGGTCCCTACCTACGTCCTTCCTCGCAAGGGTCGTGGATGGAGGCGATGCGAGCACCCCGCAGTTGTGTGCCATCGTCTCTCGTAACCGACGACACACCGTCAGGAATCAGTCCACGACTCAATTTACGAAAAAGAGGAGGACCTATGCAGATCGAGAAACGTAGCTCCTGCAGGTACGGTCTCGACGAGCTGGGCGCCTGACCGGGCGAGGGCGCCCGTCTCTCCATCAAGCAAAAAGCCCCGCTCTTTGGAACTTCGAGCGGGGCTTTAAGTCTTGCTGTCGGCGTTTCGCGGGCGAGGGCGCCCGCGCTACACGTTTTAGTACATTCCGTCCATGCCACCGCCGCCGTGGCCACCGGGAGATGGAGCACCCTTTTTCTCTTCCGGGATCTCCGCTACCAGGGCTTCGGTCGTCAGCATCAGCGCCGCGATCGAGCCGGCGTTGGTCAGTGCCGTACGCACCACCTTCGTCGGATCGAGCACGCCCGCCTTGACCAGGTCTTCATAATCGCCGGTCAATGCGTTGTACCCGAAGTTGTTGTCCTTCGAGTCGTTGATCTTGCCGATGACGATCGCACCTTCTTCGCCGGCATTCTCGGCGATCTGGCGCAACGGCTCGGTGATGGCGCGCTTCACGATGTTTACACCGATCTGCTCGTCACCTTCCAGCTTCAGGCTGTCGAGAGCCTTTACGCAACGCGCAAGGGCTACGCCGCCGCCGGGGACAATACCTTCCTCGACTGCCGCACGGGTTGCGTGCATGGCGTCTTCGACACGGGCCTTCTTCTCTTTCATTTCGGTTTCCGTCGCGGCTCCAACTTTAATCACCGCCACGCCACCGACCAACTTCGCCAACCGCTCCTGCAACTTCTCGCGGTCGTAGTCGCTGGTGGTCTTGTCGATCTGGCTGCGAATTTCTTTCACGCGGCCCTGAACGTCACCCGGCTTGCCTTTGCCTTCGACAATGGTCGTGTTGTCCTTGTCGATGGTGATTTTCTTGGCCTGTCCGAGATCCGCCAGCTGCACGTTCTCCAGCTTGATTCCCAGATCTTCCGTGATCGCCTTGCCACCGGTCAAAGTTGCGATGTCCTGCAGCATTGCCTTGCGACGATCGCCGAAGCCCGGAGCCTTAACGGCCGAGACTTGCAGCGTGCCGCGAAGTTTGTTGACGACCAGAGTCGCCAGCGCTTCGCCTTCCACGTCCTCAGCGATGATCAACAGCGGCTTGCCGCCCTTGGCGATCTGCTCCAGCA
>Ga0070761_10001782_pt1 | contig 13440 bp, 10 predicted proteins | sample HubBroMetageREF1_FD_66724 | JGI IMG/M metagenome (GOLD analysis project Ga0070761, IMG submission 66724) | Reference soil microbial communities from the Hubbard Brook experimental Forest, New Hampshire, USA - Hubbard Brook CCASE Soil... | ecosystem: Environmental > Terrestrial > Soil >...
GCCCAGCCCGCCGTCCGCGCGCAGGTGAACATCGAGGTGAACATGTGCGCCGGGACCTCCGCGAAGTCCAGCACGATGGCCGCCCAGAACTCCACGTTGGTCTCGAGCACGCGGTCCGGGCGCCGGGCCCGCAGCTCGGCCAGCGCCGCGCTCTCCAGGGCCAGCGCCACCTCGTAGCGCGGCGCGCCGAGTTCTTTGGCCGTGCGGCGCAGCACCCGGGCGCGGGGATCCTCGGCCCGGTACACCCGGTGCCCGAAGCCCATCAGCCGTTCGCCCCGGTCCAGCACGGACCTGACGTACTGCTGGGCGTCCCCGGTCCGTTCGACCTCCTCGATCATGCCCAGGACCCGGGCCGGCGCGCCGCCGTGCAGCGGCCCGGACATCGCGCCGACCGCCCCGGACAGCGCCGCGGCCACGTCCGCTCCGGTCGACGCGATGACCCGGGCGGTGAACGTGGACGCGTTCATGCCGTGCTCGGCCGCCGACGTCCAGTACGAGTCGACCGCCTTGACGTGCCGCGGATCGGGCTCGCCCCGCCAGCGGATCATGAACCGCTCGGTGATCGTGGCCGCCTCGTCCACCCGGTGCTGCGGCACCATCGGCAGCCCGACCCCGCGCGCGGCCTGGGCCACGAAGGACAGGGCCATGACCGAAGCCCGGGCCAGGTCCTCGCGGGCCTGCTCGTCGCTGATGTCGAGCAGCTGGTGCAGGCCCCAGGCGGGCGCGAGCATGGCCAGGGCGCTCTGCACGTCGACCCGGATGTCACCGGAGTGGACGGGGATCGGGTAAGGCTCGGCCGGCGGCAGCCCGGGCGCGAACGCGTCGTCGACCAGGAGGCCCCAGACGTGACCGTACGACACGTGGCCGACGAGTTCCTCAATGTCGACGCCCCGGTACCGGAGCGCGCCGCCCTCCTTGTCAGGCTCCGCGATTTCGGTCTCGAAGGCGATGACTCCCTCAAGCCCCGGCTTGAAATCCGACATCGGCGTTCCTCTCTCCTCGTGGGCTCCGGCCTCCTCGTGGGCTGCGCCGTACCCGGCCCCATGAGAACGATAAGGCCACGAAGCGCCTGGACAGGCGCCGGCCTGTTTCTGTAAGGATCAGTACCCATGAACACCACACAGCGTGATCCCGGCTTGGGGATCCTGACCGAGGAAACGATGGCCGGGGACCCGATGACGCAGTTCGCCGGCTGGATGGCGCAGGCCCAGGCGCGGGGCATCCCCGAGCCGACCGCCATGGTCCTGGCCACGACCTCCGCCGAAGGCCGGCCACGGGCCCGGACGGTGCTGCTGAAGGCGCACGGTCCCGACGGCTTCACGTTCTATACCAACCGGACCTCGCGCAAGGGCCAGGACCTGCAGGCGCATCCCCGGGCGGCTGCCGTCTTCCCGTGGTACGCCCTCGGCCGCCAGGTGACCGCCGAGGGCGGCGTACGCATGATGTCGCAGGCCAGTAGCGAGCCGTACTTCAGGTCCAGGCCGCGCGGCTCGCAGATCGGCGCCTGGGCCAGCAGGCAGTCGCGGGTCATCGGCTCCCGCGCGGAGCTCGACCGCCGCGTCGCGGAACTGGAGCAGCGCTGGCCGCCACCCGCGGACGTGCCGATGCCGGACTTCTGGGGCGGGTACTTGCTCGTTCCGGACACGGTGGAATTCTGGCAGTCGGGCGCCAGCCGGCTGCACGACCGGCTGCGTTACCGGCGCGACGGCGACGGCTGGACCATCGAGCGGCTTTCTCCCTGACGAACTTTGCCGCAAACACCGGGCATCGGGCTGTGCGACATAGCATCAAAAGCAGGAGGGTGAGACGTTGACAGCCCAGGGGCTCATCGACACCACGGAGATGTATCTCCGTACCATCTTCGAGCTCGAGGAGGAGGGCGTCACGCCGCTGCGCGCCCGGATCGCCGAGCGGCTGGCGCAGACCGGCCCGACCGTCAGCCAGACGGTGGCGCGGATGGAGCGAGATGGACTGCTGCACGTCCTCGACGACCGGCAGCTCGCGCTGAGCGACGTCGGGCGGACGCTCGCCACCCGCGTGATGCGCAAGCACCGGCTGGCCGAATGCCTTTTGGTGGGCGTCATCAAGCTGCCCTGGGAGGAAGTGCACATCGAGGCGTGCCGCTGGGAACACGTGATCTCGGAAAGCGTCGAGCGCCGCGTGGTCGAGTTGCTCGGCTATCCGATCCGGTGCCCGCACGGCAACCTCATTCCGGGCCTGGCCGAGCTGGGGCTCCCGCTCCCGGGCGAGGCGCAGGAGAAGATGCGCGCGGCCATGAATGATACGGGTGAGGCGATGACAAAGGTCGCATCCGCGGACACCGCGCAAGTCGTCATCCGCCGAATTGGCGAGCAAATTCAGAGCGACCTCGTTCTGATGCTTAAACTCAAGCGCGTCGGGATACAACCCGGACGCGAGGTGATACTCATGGCGCGCGACGATGGTGTTCGCGTGACAGCTGGTGACTCGATGGACGCCAACTCCACCGAACTCCCCGGCTCCATCGCCGCGCACATTTTCGTGTCCGCATCCAGTCCGAATCATTCGGTTGGCCCTGATTCGGTTGGCCCTGATTCGGTTGGCCCTGATTCGGTCGGCCCTGATTCGGTCGGTAGGGCATGAGGAACTGGGGCGAGGCGGCGTTCGACGCGTACCTCCCGGCGGATATGGTGCTCGGGCAGGCCGATATCGCGGTCGTGGTCGCCGACCGGTTCAGCAATCTGCTGTTCCTGAACGAGTATGCGGCCCGGCTGTTCCGCACTCCGGACGATGTGAGCCGGCTGGCGGGACACTCCATTTTGTCCCTCGGCCTGTTTTCCGGCGACGATCTGCACAAGATGGAGGACGCCGCCGGGCAGGTGCTGCGCGGCCGGGCCTGGGAAGGGACGTTCGAAACCGTGCGCGGCGACGGCTCGCGCGCGCTCATGCGGGCGCTGGCCGTGCCGCTGCGCCACCCGGGCGGTGACATCGACGGGATGGTGATCCTGGCCCGCGAGGCGAGCAAGCGGGACGGTCAGCTCCAGCAGGACCGGATCGCCCTACTGGAGCGCGTGGGCGAGCGGCTGGCCGGCTCGCTCGAGATCGGGACCACGCTGAAGCACGTGGCGGAGATGCTGGTCCCGCAGTTCGCCGACCACTGCTTCATCGACCTGTTCCAGGGCGATCAGCTCTTCCGCCGGGTGCAGCGGCACACCAGCAACTGGGTGCCGCCGCCGGGCACCTGGGCCGAGGTCGGCGCGCAGATCCACTACCCGGAGGGCCACTTCTGCCAGCAGGCCATGGGGCGCCTGGACACGATCGTGGTCACGGACATGGACATCGAGCGCTACCCCGCGCCGAGCGCGGAGAGCCTCGCGGCGGCCCACGCGGCCGGGCTCACGTCGGTGATGGCCGCGCCGCTGTACGCCCGGGGCGAGCTGCTCGGTGTGATGAGCCTGGCCCTGTCCCGGCTCACCGATCGCGAGGAGCGCAACTACGACGCGCCCGACCGTGATCTCATCGGCGCGATCGCCAGCCGGGTAGCCGTCGCCATCGACAACTCGATGCTCTTCGAGGCCGAACGGCAGACCGCCCTGGCCTTCCAGAAGAGCCTGCTCCCGCAGGTTATCCCGGACCTGGACGGCCTCGAGGTGGCGTGCCGGTACGTGCCGGCCAAGCCGCTGGAGACGCACGGCCAGGGGATCCAGACGCAGGTCGGCGGCGACTGGTACGACATCATCCCGCTGGCCGCCGGGCGGGTCGGCATCGTCATCGGCGACGTGGAGGGCCGGGGCGCACGGGCGGCGGCGATCATGGGCCAGCTCCGCGCCGCGCTGCGGGCGTTCGCGCAGGACGAGAAGTCTCCGGCCGACATCATGCGCAAGCTCGACGACTGGTGCCGGTCCCTTGCTCCCGCCGACGAGGCCGGGGTGCCGCTGGCCGGCGACTCGCCCACCGTCAGCTGCATCTACATGATCTACGACCCGTGGTCGCGGGAGCTGACCTTCGCCAACGCGGGCCACGACGCCCCGCTCATGATCAGCGGCGGGCAATCCAGGCAGCTGGAGTTCCTGCACAAGGGCGTTCTGCTCGGCGTGCGCGGCAAGGGGATCCGCGGGCTGCCCACCTACAAGGAGCAGACGATCGTCGTGCCGCCCGGGGCGATCCTGGTCTTCTTCACCGACGGCCTGACCGACCGGCGGACCCGCGCCGACGGCTCCGGGCACTACACCGAGGCCGAGGCGGTCGAGATGCTGCAGCACGCGGTCCGGGCCGCGGCGGCGAGCGGCGACGCCGACGCCGTGGCCACGGCGGCCGAGTTCGCGGTCCCGGGGGACATCGACGACGACATGGCCATCCTCGTGGTCAAGTCCTCGCCCGCTGAGCTCGCATCGATCGAGAGCGTGTTCCCGGCCGAACCGATCATGGTGTCGGAGGCCAGGCGGCTGGCCGCCCAGACCTTCGGATCGTGGGGCATGGACGCCGAGCAGATCGAGCTGGCCTGCCTGCTGGTCTCGGAGGTGGTCACCAACGCGGTGCTGCACGCGTCGATCACGCCGAGCCCGCGCCGGAAGCTTGATTTCGACCTCGACCCGGTGATCATGTCGGCTCCGGTCGGCGCCCGGGCGGGGGGCCGGTCGGCGGCGGTCAAGGCCATCGCGCCCGGCTGGGACGGCGTGGGCCCAAGTAGCCCAGGCAGCCTAGGTACGCCGGACGCGGGCCACGCCGGGCCCCGTGAGTTCGCGCTACGCCTGCGGCGCGGGGCGAACTCCGTGTGGGTCGAGGTGTTCGACGCCGACCTGCGGCTGCCCCGGATCAGGACGGCCGCGGACACCGACGAGGGCGGGCGCGGCCTGTACCTGGTCGAGCAGCTCGCGACCCGGTGGGGATCCCGGCCCACGCCCGAGGGCAAGGCGGTCTGGTTCGAGATGCCACGCAGCGGTAACCGCGCTTAACCGCACCGCGGCGGGGGGTCTAGTGGCCCGGGTTCTAATGACCCCGGATTCTAATGACCCTTGTGCGTAGCCCACAGCATGAGCACCAGGATGACCACGATGACGATCGGGCCGATCCAGTTCTTACCCGAGATGCCCAGCTTCATCTTGCCGCGCACGCGCGTATATCCGTACGCCACCAAAGCGGCGATAAACACGAGCAAGATGAGTCCGGTCATAGCCGCCTCCTGAACCTGCGGTTGCTGCGAACCCGCCTCGAGCCTACGTCATTCCAGGCCGTGGTGCGAGGCGAGGTACCGTGAAGGCAGACCTGGATCCGGCCCGGCCGGGCGGGACAGGGCGATCGGGCAGACGGAGGCCATGATGGCGGAGGCGTTCATAGCTGGTGCGGTGCGCACCGCGATCGGCAAGCGGAACGGCGGCCTGTCCGGGGTCCATCCGGTCGACCTGGGCGCGCACGCCCTGCGGGCGCTGGTCGACCGGACCGGGGTCGACCCCAGCGCGGTGGACGACGTCATCATGGGCTGCGTCTCGCAGATCGGCCCGCAGACCTTCGATATCGCCAGGAACGCCTGGCTGTCGGCCGGCCTGCCGGAGAGCGTGCCCGGCGTCACCGTCGACCGGCAGTGCGGGTCCTCCCAGCAGGCGGTCCATTTCGCCGCCCAGGCCGTGATGTCCGGTACGCAGGACCTGGTGGTCGCGGCCGGGGTCGAGAGCATGAGCGTGGTTACCATGGGCTCGACGGTGACCTTGGCGGTCAAGGCCGGCCAGCCGTCTCCGTGGGGCCTGGGCTGGCGAGAGCGCTACGGCGACCAGGAGATCTCCCAGTTCCGCGGCGCCCAGCTGATGTGCGAGAAATGGGACCTCAAGCGGAGCCAGCTCGAGGAGTTCTCGCTGGAGAGCCATCAGCGCGCCGTCCGCGCCATCGACGAGGGCCGGTTCGAGCGGGAGATAGCACCGCTGGCCGGGGTCAGCCAGGATGAAGGCCCGCGCCGGGACACGTCGCTGGAGAAGATGGCCGGGCTCGCTCCGCTCCGCGAGGGCTGGGAGATCACCGCCGCCGTCGCCTCCCAGATCTCCGACGGGGCGGGCGCCCTGCTGATCGCGTCCCAGGCGGCGCTGGACCGGTACGGCCTGACCCCCCGGGCCCGGGTGCACGCGCTGAGCGTGGTCGGCGCGGACCCGGTCATGATGCTGGCCGGCCCGATCGGCGCGACCAGGAAGGTTCTGGCCAAGGCCGGGATGACGGTTTCGGACATCGACGTGTTCGAGATCAACGAGGCGTTCGCGCCGGTCGTGCTGGCCTGGTCCGACGAGCTCGGGGTGCCGCTGGAGCGGACCAACCCCAACGGCGGGGCCATCGCGCTCGGTCACCCGCTCGGGGCGACCGGCGCGATCTTGATGACCAAGCTCCTTCACGAGCTCGAGCGCAGCGGCGGCCGGTTCGGCCTGCAGACCATGTGCGAGGGCGGCGGGCAGGCCAACGCCACGATCATCGAGCGGATCTGACGGGCCCCGTGTTCAGGTCTTCGGTCAGCGTCGTCTCGGTCAGGGGCGTCTCGGTCAGCGTCGTCTCGGTCAGGGGCGTCTCGGGCCCGCGGAGCACGTAGCCGGCGCCCCGGCAGGTGTAGATGAGCGGAGGGCCGAGCCGGCCGAGCTTGCGCCGCAGGTAGCTTACGTACGTCTCGACGACCTGCGGCTGGCCGGTGTAATCCCAGCCCCAGACGGTGTGCAGCAGCTGGGCCCTGGACACCACCGTGCCCTGGTGCCGCAGCAGGCAGGCCAGCAGCCGGAACTCGGTCGGCGACAGGTCGACGGGTGTCCCGGCCCGGTGCACGGTCCAGCGTTCCTCGTCGAGCACCAGGTCGCCGGAGCGCAGCGGGCCCGCCCCGCCGGACCCGGCACCGCACGCGGGAGCGCGTGCGGCCGGGCCCGGCGCGGTGGCTAGGTTCACCAGTGGGTGGGTGCGGCGGTCGGCGTGGCGGTTGCCGTGCCGCTGCCGCGACCCGCACTCCCGCCGGTCTTCCCGCCGATCATGCTGGTGCTGAGCGGAGTGAACAGGACCAGCTGAGCGTGCAGCGTCCAGTGCGACCGGGTTCCGGCGATGACGGCCAGGTCACCGCGCGCCAGCGAGTTGGTGGGCTGCCACGCGTTCATCGTGAAGGTGCTCGCCATCGAGGCCGGCATGGCGTTCGTCGGCGTGGTCGCGGTCTGGTTGACCGTCGCGGTGCTCCGGGTCACCGTGACCGTCACGGTGAGATCGGTGTTGGCCACCTGGACGCTGACCGTCACCGGCGTGGCGGCGGGCGTCAGCATGGCGGCGGCGGTGACCGGGCTGCCGGCCAGCAGCGTGGTCGCCGGGACCATGTCGCCCGACTGCATGGCCTGCTGCGTCGCCGAGGTGTTCGCGGTCAGCGCGGCGGTGCCCGCGGTGGTGGTCGAGACGTTCTGGAACTTCGTCGCGCCCGACACCAGCCACAGGTGCAGCGATCCGCTAGCGGACTGCAGGATGATGAAGTGCTTCGTGGCCAGGACCACGATGCCGCGCTGGACGTCGAGCGTCTGGCCGTGGTGCGAGGTCTGGCTGAAGCCCCGCATCGAGGTCATCTGGGCTAGCTGGGAGTACGAGTTCTGCTTGGCGGAGCCCCAGTCGGCCAGCGCCGAGGAGAGCATGGTGCCCTCGTTGCTGAGCTGGGCGGTGTGGGCGGCTGGCGCCGCCGCGATCCCGCCGGAGCCGCCGGCGGCCATGGCAATGCCGGCGATCGCTCCGCCGGTCAGCACGACCGCGGTCGCGATGCCGGCCCGGGTCTTCAGGGCCGCGGTGCTCCGGTAACGCCGATTGCGGGCCATCATGAATTCCTCCTTCGGGGGACGTCGCGCCCGCTTCGCGCGTCCAGATCTGACTGACCGGGCCTGCGAAGTATTGAGTAGCCGATCGACGGCCCGTTGGTGTCCATGCCTCCGAGCGTGCCCGGCCCGCCGGGCCCGCGCCCGCGTTCGGGCGTCACGTAAGCAGTCCGTTCGCGGCTTCACATGCTGACCCGGCGCCGCCGGCCGCTGCCCGGGCGGCACCGCGCGGCAGTTCAGCGGTCGGTCACATCTGGTCGGGAACCGGCACCCCGAGCAGGTCCAGGCCGGTGGTGAGCACGCGCAGAGTGAGCGCGCACAGCGCGAGCCGGCGGGCCCGCAGCGACTCCGGTTCGGCCTTCAGCACCGGGCACTCCTCGTAGAACGAGGTGAACAGGCTGGCCACGTCGAACAGGTATGCGCACAAGCGATGGGGCTCGGCGGTCTCGCCGACACTGGTGACGATGGCGCCGAAACCGAGCAGCCGCAGCGCCAGGGCCCGCTCGGGCGCAGCGGTCACCGCCACCCGCGAGCCGCGGATGTCCGGGTCGGCTTCCGCACCCGCCCGGCGGAAGATCGACCGGATCCGCGCGGTCGCGTACTGCAGGTACGGGCCGGTGTTGCCGCGGAAGGAGATCATCCGGTCCCAGTCGAATACGTAGGCGCTCTCCCGGGCGGTAGACAGGTCGGCGTACTTCACCGCCCCGACGCCGACCGCCTCGGCGATCGCGTCCAGCTCACCCGGCTCGAACCTGGCCGGCGCCTCCAGCTCCTCGAGGATCCCCCTGGCGCGGTCCACGGCTTCCTGCAGCAGGTCGCTGAGCTGCACATTGTCACCGGACCTGGTGCGCAGCCGACCGCCGTCCGGCGCGGAGACCAAGCCGACCTGGGCGTGCTCAAACCGGGTGCCCGGCGGGATCCAGCCCGCCTCCTTGGCCACCGCGAAGACCATCTGGAAGTGCAGGGTCTGGTCCGAGCCGACGACGTAGATGGCGCGGTCCACGTGCAGCACGTCGATCCGGTACCGGATGGTGGCCAGGTCGGTGGTGGCGTAGTTGTAGCCGCCGTCGCTCTTGCGGATGATGAGGGGCAGCGGCCGGCCCTCGCGGCCGGTGAAGCCCGGCGGGAACGCGCACAGCGCGCCGTCGCTGTAGACCGCGATGCCCTCTTCTTCCAGGAGGGCCACCGTGCCGGCCAGCAGGTCGTTATAGAAGCTCTCGCCCCTGATGTCGGCGTCGGTGAGGGTCACGCCCAGGCGGCCGTAGATACGGTGCAGGTAGTCCTCGGACAGATCGACGATCTCCTGCCAGAGCCGCAGCGTGCCCGGGTCGCCGCCCTGCAGGTCCACGACCCGCTTCCTGGCGCGGTCCGCGAACCCGGGGTTCGATTCGAACTTGCGCCGCGCCGCCTGGTAGAACGCGTTCGGGTCGGTACGCAGCAGCGAGGCCTGCGGGGAGTCCTCGCCCACGTCGAGCAGGTACTCGATCAGCATCCCGAACTGGGTCCCCCAGTCGCCGACGTGGTTGTCCCTGATCACCCGGTGGCCGGCGAACTCCAGCACTTGCGCGATGGCGTCCCCGACCACGGTCGTGCGCAGGTGACCGACGTGCATCTCCTTGGCGACGTTGGGCGAGGAGTACTCCACCACCACCGTCTGCGGCTCGGCCGCTGGCTCGAGGCCCAGCCGTGGGTCGTCGAGCATGCGCGAGGCCTGATCGGCGATCCAGTCGTCACGCAGCCGGAAGTTGATGAAGCCCGGCCCGCTGACCTCGGGCGGCTCGCACACGTCGGACACCTCGAGCCGGCTGGCCAGTTCGCCGGCCACCTCGCGCGGCGGCCGGCCCAGCCGCTTGCCGAGCGGGAGCGCCACGTTAGCCTGGAAGTCCGCGAACGAGGACGGCCGGATCAGCGGATCGGCGTCGCCAAAGTCCGGACCGAACGACGCGACGAGGGCGTCGTGTACCCGTTGCGCGAGAACCTGCTGCGGATCGGCCATGCTTCAAGCGTATCGGCGCCGCGGGCCCGACCGGACGCGGCGGACCACCGGGACGAAATGGCGCGCACGGATCGTTTCTGTCGTAGGCCGGGCATTGTACGGCTATGGGTGCACAGAATGCATCGAATTAAAAAACCGGCGCTTAGAATTTCCTGGGATTCTGCCGAATACTCCCTGCGAAACATGGTATTTGTCTCAACGAGAGAAAGGCGGATGGAGAATCGGAACCAACGAGACTGCCAGAGCGTAAAACCAGGTGGGAGCAGTTCTGGCCGAGCAGCTACCGGGGGCAAGGCCAGGTCTGGGGGAACCGCTGGGGAGCGGGTGTCATCAGGGCTATTTCGCGCGGGACGCGGCGCCTTCGCCCGCCCCGCGCGCACGACGAGGGAGAAGGCGCGTGACAGACATCCAGCAGGTCGTCCCGTCGGCCCGGTCAGCCGGGCGCGGGTTTCATGCTTACTCGGTGAAGCACTTGGACATGCTCGCGGCGCGGGCCGGCCTCAGCCCGGACGAACGGCTGGCCGTACGGGCCGTCGCCACGGTGCTCCCGTTCCGGACCAATTCCTATGTCGTGGAGAACCTGATCGACTGGGACGCGGCCCCGGACGACCCGATCTACCGCCTGGTCTTCCCCCAGCCGGACATGCTGCCCGCCGCCGACGTGCGGCGGCTCGCGGACATGATCGCCACCGGGGCGCCGGATGCGGCCCTGCGCGCCGCCGCGCACGAGATCCGGATGCGGCTCAACCCGCACCCGGCCGGGCAGTTGCTGCTGAACGCGCCGAACCTGCACGGCAGGCCGCTGCCCGGCCTCCAGCACAAGTACCCGGAGACCGTGCTGTTCTTCCCCCGGCAGGGCCAGACCTGCCACGCCTACTGCACCTACTGCTTCCGGTGGGCGCAGTTCGTCGACGAGCCGGACCTGAAGATGGCCACCGACGACATCGGCACGCTGGTCGCCTACCTCGGCGAGCACCCGGAGGTGACCAGCGTCCTGATCACCGGCGGGGACCCGATGATCATGGGCGAGCCGGTGCTGCGGCGCTACATCGAGCCGCTGCTCGACCCGCGCCTGGATCACCTGGAGTCGATCAGGATCGGCACCAAGTCGCTGTCGTACTGGCCGCAGCGGTTCGTCACCGACCCCGACGCCGACGCGACCCTGCGGCTGTTCGCCGATGTGGTCGACTCGGGCCGCACCCTCGCGCTGATGGCGCACTTCTCCCACCCGCGCGAGCTGGAGCCGTCCGCGCTGGCCGAGGCGGTGCGCCGGATCCGGGGTACCGGCGCGGTGATCCGCACCCAGGCCCCGCTGATCCGCTCGATCAACGACGACCCCGCCATCTGGCGCAGCATGTGGCGGACGCAGGTCCGCCAGGGCATGATCCCGTACTACATGTTCGTCGAGCGCGACACCGGGCCGCAGGACTACTTCGCGGTCCCGCTGGCCCGCGGGTATGAGATCTTCCGCGACGCCTACCAGGGCGTGTCCGGGCTGGCCAGGACGGTTCGCGGCCCGTCGATGTCAGCCACCCCCGGCAAGGTGTGCGTAGACGGAGTGGCCGAGATAGCCGGCCTGCGGGTCTTCGTCCTGCGCATGATCCAGTCCCGTGACCCGCGCCTGGTCGGAACGCCGTTCTTCGCCCGGTTCGACCCGGCGGCGACCTGGCTCACCGACCTGGAGCCGGCGTTCGCGGCCCGGTTCCCCTACGAGCCGTCGGGTTACCAGACCGTGTCCGACGCGCTGCCCGGGCTGTTTCCCATCGAGCCCGACGAGCCGGGTGAGCTGATACCGGCCATCTGACCCACGCCCGTCGGGCGGACCGGCCCGCGGCGGGTATGCTCCCCGGCATGGACGTCAACGGTACTGCGGCGATCGTCTCCGGCGGCGCGAGCGGGCTCGGCGAGGCGACCGCACGGGCGCTCGCCGCGGCGGGCGCCACGGTCGTCATCGCCGACCTGAACGAAGACGGCGGCAAGCGGGTGGCCAGCGAGACCGGCGGCCTGTTCGCCCGGACCGACGTGGCCGACGAGGCGTCGGTCCAGGCGGCGGTGGACGCCGCGGCCGGCACCGGGAGGCCGCTGCGGGTCGCGGTCAGCTGCGCCGGCATCGGCTGGGCCGCGCGGACGGTCGGGCGGGACGGTACCCCGCACGACCTGGCCAGCTATCAGCGGGTCATCAACGTCAACCTGATCGGCACCTTCAACCTCATGCGGATCGCCGCCGCGGCCATGGCCAGGACCGATCCTGCCGACAGCGACGGGCAGCGCGGCGTCGTCGTCAACACCTCCTCGGTGGCGGGCATCGAGGGGCAGACCGGCCAGATCGCCTATTCCGCGTCCAAGGGCGGCATCATCGGGATGACCGTGCCCGCCGCGCGGGACCTGTCGGTCATCGGGGTTCGTGTTCTCACGATCGCCCCCGGGATCATCGACACCCCGATCTACGGGTTCAACGACAACGCCACGGAGTTCAAGGACCGGCTGGTGGCCCCGGTCGTGTTCCCCAAGCGCATGGGACGGCCGGACGAGTTCGGTCACCTGGTGCTGAGCCTGATCGGGAACGATTACCTGAACGCCGAGGTGGTCCGTTTCGACGGCGGGATCAGGTTCCAGCCCAAGTAGGCTGGTCGGGGCGCTTAGAGTATCCCCGACCGTTGGGCGGCATGAATGGGCGGAATGACCGGCTGCCTGGCGCTGGCAGACGGAGCGGGCCCGGACACCGAGTGGGTGGGCCGGGCCGTCCTGCGCGTCGCCCACCGCGGTCCGGACGACGAGGGATACTTCGCCGATCCCGATCTGGCCCTGGCCTTCAAGCGGCTGGCCGTCATCGACCTGTCGGCGGGCGGCCGCCAGCCGATCTACTCGGCCGACGGCCGGTACGTAATGGCCTTCGACGGCGAGATCTACAACTACATCGAGCTCGCCCAGCGCCTGGCGGGCCGCGGGGTCCAGCTGCGCACCAGGTCCGCGGCCGAGGTCCTGATCGAGATGTACGCGTGGCTCGGCAAGGACGTCGTCCGCCAGTTGCGGGGCATGTACGCCTTCGCGATCTGGGACCGGCGGACCCGGGAGCTGTTCTGCGCGCGCGACCCGTTCGGCATCAAGCCGTTCTTCTACGCGCTGGCCGCCGGCGGCGGCCGCAGGGCCGGGCCGCAGCTGCGGTTCGCTTCCGAACGCAAGGCGCTGGCCGACTCGGGTGAGGTGAGCGCGATCGACCCGGACGCGCTGCGCCGGTACCTGTCGTTCCAGTACGTCCCGGCGCCGGCCACGCTGGTGCCGCCCGCGCGGTCGCTGCCGCCCGGGCACGTGCTGATCGCCCGGCCGGGCGGCCGGGTCGATGTCTTCAGATACTGGCGGCCGGAACTGCGGCCCGCCCGCTCCCCGTCGTCGAGCTCGCCGGAGAAGATCCTGGCCGCGATGCGCGATTCGGTGGCCGTTCACCTGCGCAGCGACGTGCCGGTCGGCGCGTTCCTGTCCGGCGGGGTGGACTCGGCCACCCTCTGCGCGCTCGCGGCGGAGTCCCGTCCCGGCCTGCTGACCGTCACCGTAGGGTTCGACGTCGAGGGTTATAGCGAGATCGACGAGGCGATGGCCACGGCCACGGCCCTTGGGGTCAAGTCGGTGCCGTACGTGATCAGCCCGGAGGAGTTCATCGCCAGC
>Ga0070761_10001784_pt1 | contig 13434 bp, 12 predicted proteins | sample HubBroMetageREF1_FD_66724 | JGI IMG/M metagenome (GOLD analysis project Ga0070761, IMG submission 66724) | Reference soil microbial communities from the Hubbard Brook experimental Forest, New Hampshire, USA - Hubbard Brook CCASE Soil... | ecosystem: Environmental > Terrestrial > Soil >...
AAAGGGCACCTGAAGGAAACCGAAGCGCAGGTGCAGCGGCTCGAACGGATCGCAGGGATCCTCGAAATCAAGCCGAGCGGGAAAAAGTGCGTTGGCATGGAAGGCTGCATTCAGGAGGGTGCGGAGGCATTGAGCGAGGAGGGAGACGAGACCGTCCTTGATCTAGGCATTATTGGCGCCGGCAGTCGAGTAGAACACTACGAAATGGCCGGTTACCTGACCGCCATTAGCCTGGCGGAAAAGATTGGTGAAAAGGAAGTCGTCAGCTTGCTTAAGAAATCCTTGTCCGAAGAACAGGGAGCGGAAGACAAGCTAAGGAAGATTGCCGCGAATTTATTGAGCGGCGCGCCGCAGAAAGTAGCGGCCTGATATTTTTTATCTTTCATTGCAGAAAGCTTGATGGTGGGCTGCAATGCGAAAAACAAGGTCACTGTCCAGACACGGTGACTAGAAACGGAGAATTGCATGTTGATCTTGATCATTATCTTGATTTTGGTGTTGGGTGGGGGTGGGGGATATTACGGTCACAGTCGCTGGGGTTATGGAGGCGGTGCTGGCATTGGGCTCGGCACCATTCTGTTGATCCTACTCATTGCTTACCTACTCGGAGGTCTTCGCTGAGGCTAAGATCATTCGAACGCTCCACACAGAGGAATCCGTCACACGAAGGCTTTCTGAACAATGAAACTAAACTGAAAGGATTTCGTGCCGGATGACGATAAGAAAAAATCAATGTGCGCACACCGGTTGCCCTGCTAACCCATAAGCGGCTCGAAGCCGACTGGTCAAGCGTCTTTGCGGTTGCTGCAGAATTGGACAAAACAGTCGAGGTGGATTCCTATCCCGACCGGCAAGACATGAGCTTGGATCTGATAAAACTGGCGCGGAAAGCCGGGTGCAGAATCTAGCTGGGAACAGACTCGCGCGGAACATCGCAGCTCGAATTCATAGAACTTGGCGGGTTCTGAATTTCATGAGTGGCGAGGATTTATTGAACTGGACAAAAAAGGGACGAGCGCTACCACGCAGCAAGCGTGCCTCTTCAGCCCAAATCGTGGCTTAGTCGCCCAAATAGATCACGGACGGCGGTCGAAACAGGTCTTCGCTGCGCTAGAGCGGGAGTTGCTCGACGGTTGGGAAATGGTGCTGTTCGCGCCCTACCTTGCCATCGTACTTTGTAGTCATCTTGAATAATTCCAAATGACCATCTGCGGCTGCAAGCCGGCATTGATCGCGTAATCGCTGCATTTCGGCTGCGGCAAGAGGCTGGAAGTTCACCGCGATACGAAGATTTTGATCGAGAACCTGCATGCTGTCGATGCCGCTGATGGTGGTCGCAACCGGCAGGCTCATGGCATAGCGCAAGCCCTGATCGGCTGTAACGGCGCCAAATTTCACCAATTCGCCACTGCCGCCAAGACTCTTCATCCCCAGCCCAGCGATACCTCGACGGTTGGCTTCTGGCAAGACCTGAGTTTCGAAGCTGCGGAAAGTCGCATCGCAGCAATTGAGCGGCATCTGAATGGTGTCGAAGGGAAAATCGTGAGACAACATCTTTAGATGAATTTCGGGATCTTTATGCCCCGTGAAACCGATGAAACGAACTTTTCCCTGCTGCTTCGCTGCCAATAACGCCTCGGCGGCCCCATTTGGAGCAAAAATGAGGTCGGGATCATTTTCGTAGACGACTTCGTGAATTTGCCAAACGTCCAAATGATCAGTTTGCAGACGTCGGAGTGATTCCTCCAGCATGCGCATAGCAATCTTTTTCTCGCGACCATGCGTGCAGACCTTGGTCATCACTACGGCCTGGTCACGCTTTCCCTTCAGAGCCTTGCCGAGACGCTCTTCGCTGAGGCCATCATGGTATTCCCAAGCATTGTCGAAAAAGTTGACGCCATAATCGATCGCCTTCGCCACAATCTCATTGGCGGCCTGATCGGTTTCCGCCGAGCCGAGATGGTAGCCGCCGAGCCCCATCGCGGAAACCTGTATCCCGGTACGCCCAAGAGGTTTCCGGGGGACAACTCCCGACAAATCCCGTTGCGATACGCTACTCTGCGGCTGCGGCATGCTGCCTCCGGAGGCGAAAGGCGCCACACCCAAAATGGCGGCGCTCTTGATGAACTTCCGGCGATTCCATTCGAAGGGGTCAGTCATTACTATTTTAATCCTAGCTATTTTTATCCTAGAACTGCTTCTCCGGAAATGGGTGACCCGTGTTCTGCTGAGCACCGAGCATGTCTTTGACCTCTGACTGCGCGGTGTCCAAAGGAAAGTTATGAGCCAGCCTTGCCTCTGGGTTATCAAATTTCAGTGATAACTTATAAAGCTCGTAACGGCCATCTGCGGCATCTGGCTTGCACCGGTCACGGAGTTCCTGCATCTCCAATTCCGAGAAGGGTTTGAAATTCTGAGCGATTTGCAGATTCTGGTGGAGCACTTCCAAGCTGTCCATCCCAGTAATGGTTGTAGCGACGGGCAGGCTCATGGCGTAACGCAGGGCTTCTTCGGCAGTGACAACACCGTTCTTGATTGCCTCTCCGTGGCCGTTCAGAGGCTTCATCCCCAGCGCGGCAATACCTCGTTTGTTCAATTCTGGAAGCACCTGCCGCTCGAAACTCTTGAAATTCGCATCAAAGGCGTTTAGCGGCATCTGGACCGCATCGAACGGAAACCCGGTCTGCAACATACCCAGATGAACCTTGGCACTGTGGTGCCCGGTGAAGCCTACGAAGCGGACTTTGCCGTCTTTCTTGGCTTTTTCCAACGCTTCCGCAGCCCCGTTCGGACGAATGAAAAGCTCTGGATCGTTGTCGAAGGCCATGCCATGAACCTGCCAGAGATCCAAATGATCGGTTTGCAGCCGGCGTAAAGATTCTTCCAGCATCGAAAGTGCAAGGCCGGCGTCTCGGCCGTGAGGGCAAGTCTTGGTCATCAAAAACACCTTGTCCCGATGGCCCTTCAACCCGGCACCCATCCATATTTCGGTTTTTCCCCTGCGATACTCCCAGCAATTGTCGAAGAACGTAATTCCGCCATCGACGGCCTGATGAACCATTTCCACCGCTGTCTTTTCGTCAGCCGCTTCACCCAGATGATGGCCGCCAAACCCGAGTGCCGAGACTTGCGCATCGGCGCGTCCTAACTTTCGAAGAGGTATTGTCGCGTTGGGGGACTGGGGCATGAGCCTTGTTCAGCTTCTTCTGGTTTAGACGACTGGAGCAATTTCGATGCAGACTCCCATTCCGCGGTTGGCGAGCTGACAAAACAAAAACCAGCGTCCCGAAAATATACCTCGGAAGTCAACGCTAGCCGGACATGGTGTCATTCGCCGGGGATACCTAGGTCTTCAATATGCAATAGCATGTCTGCTGGATCGGCATAGACCCGGAATGCTCCAGCTTGCTCCAACTCTGCCTTGCTGTAGCCTCCCGATAGCAGCCCTACGCCAAGCGCTCGCCGGCGTCCAGCGGCAAGCATGTCCCAGGGGCTGTCGCCGACGACAATACAGTTTTCGATCGGCACTCCCAGACGCCTCGCAGCGAGAACGAATACATCGGGAGAGGGTTTCGCTTTTATCACTTCGTCGCCAGTGATCACCACGGTGTGCGGAGGCATCTTCAAGTCTCTCAACAGACGCGTCGTCTGTTTTCGGCCCCCTGTGGTGGCGATCGCCCAGCGGACACTGGATTGCCTCAGGTATCGAAGCAATTCTCGCGCGCCCGGAAGCAATCGGATGTTCCTCACCGCTTTGCTAAAGGCGGCATCATGTTTTTCTTCAAGCGGCCCAATCTTAACCGTTCGCCGGTTAACCTCCGGCTCACGAAGTAACTGCGGCACCATGGATTTGCCATTCATGCCGATGCGACGATGGATTTTCCAGTTTGGTACAACGACGCCCACACTTCGCAACGCAGCAGCCCATGCCAGGACGTGCTCGTAAACCGAGTCAATGAGCGTGCCGTCGAGATCAAACAAGATTGCCGGATTACTGGATCGTTGAGCCATCATCGGATTGTCATCCAAATTTAGAACTCCGAGTTCTTTCGTACTTCTCGCAACTGTGGGCTAGAGGCGCTGCACCAATAGTCTGTTGGCTCTTTGGATGAGCATTGGGGGGATTGCGTCTGACACAAAGACTGGAAAAGCGATAATTATTGAGTCGCACGCGGTGACCTTGCGCGTCATGTGCCCGCGGTCGCGCCGTCCAACGGACTAGAAATCTTGCGTTCGCGCGCGACTGATTCGCCAAATTTGGCGTTCGAAGCCTTTGATCGTCCTGCGGCCTGCACGAACTGATGAGCCAGCGCGCAATAGAAAAACTATTGTGGTACGATGCCGGGCGAGTTGTGAGTTCAGACAAATCATTGACGACCGCGCTCAGACCCCTCAGTGCTGGGGAATTGCTGGATCGCACGTTTTCTCTTTATCGCAGCCATTTCGCGGTGTTCCTAGGGATCGTAGCGATCCCCCACCTTTGTGTACTTGCCTTCCAGTGTCTAGCGCTCGCGTTTCAAAGTCCTGGAACTCCGGTGTCTGGCTTCTCGCGGATTTTCGTTTGGGGCCTGGGCGCATCTCTTTTGAGCATCGCTGTTTCTGCCGCTTCCCATGCAGCCACAGTCATCGCGGTCTCCGAAGCGCATCTCGGGCGGCCCGCTGGCGTGATGGAGTCATTTGCGAAAGTGAGGAGCCGGATTGCTGCGGTCATCGGACTTTCGTTTTCTGTTGGGTTCCTGGTAATCCTAGGTTGCATCGCCTTAATCGTACCTGGGGTTTTGCTAGCAGTGCGGTGGTCGTTGGCTGTCCCGGCGATGGTTCTCGAAGACAAAGGCATCGGCGAGGCGATGTCCCGCAGCACTGAACTTACTGTCGGCAATCGTGGCCGCATTTTCGTCATCTGGCTCCTATTCTTAACCCTCAGCCTAAGTTTCAATTGGCTTCTGCATTGGCCGATCCAGGCGGCAGCGGGAGTTGGCACAAGAGTAGCGTTGCACCATGCTGCGGTTGGATGGCAAATCGCCTCGCTGGTTGCGACGTTCCTTTCGGTATGCTTGGTCGGCCCCCTGGCGACTATCGCATTTTCGCTTGTGTACTTTGACGAGCGAGTGCGAAAGGAAGCTTTCGACTTGCAACTGATGATGAGTTCCCTTGATGCACCGGGCCTCCACAGTGCCCCAGCGCAAGCAGGGCTTCGGCTTTCATCATGACCGTCTCGTTAGTGTAGCCTGGAAGATTTTGTGAGCAAGGTTGCTCTTGCGGGTGGCGGGGCTCGCAGCCCCGTCTACTCAGTTTGGCAAACGTGTATCACTCAATTCTTCTCAGCGACGCCTTAATTCAGATCGAGGTTGCTGCGAAGCGGTATGGCTGGTGCACTAACTTACACAGACATAACTTGTTCTAAACGTGTTACGATTCCGGGCAAGTTGTGGGCTTATGGGAGACGACTCATGGCAACCGCACTCAGGCCCCTCAGTACCGGAGAATTGCTTGACCGAGCTTTCTCTCTTTATCGCAGTCACTTTGTGTTGTTCGTGGGAATCTTCGCTCTTCCCCATCTTTGCGTTCTTGCCTTCCAGTGTCTAACCTTCGCGTTTCAGACTCGAGGGCTCAACGCTCGCAACGTGCTGGTGATCTTAGGTTTTGGCCTAATCGCTGCTCTCTTGAACATGGTGGTTGTGGCCGCGTCGCAAGCTGCCACCGTGATCGCCGTCTCGCAGGTTCACCTCGATCGGCCCGCCGGCGTTATGGATTCGTTTTCGAAGGTGAAAAATCAAATTGTCGGTGTAATCGGCCTTTCGCTAAGAGTCGGTATCCTCGTAAGCTTGTGGAGCCTTTTGTTAATCGTGCCGGGAATCCTGAAGGCAATAGAGTGGTCGTTGGCCGTTCCAGTAAAGGTTTTGGAGGACAAGACCGCTAGCGAGTCGATGTCCCGAAGTTCGGACCTTAGCCGGGGAAACCGTGGCCGCATATTCGTGATCTGGTTTCTCTTTCTTGTGCTCAGTATCGGAGTCAACATGCTTCTCCAGTGGCCTGTCCAAATCGCGGCGGGAAGTGCAAGAGGGTTAACGGCGTTACAGCATGCTGGAGCTGGATGGCAAGTCGCTTCGCTGATCGCAGCGTTCGTGTCGCAATGCCTCGTGGGCCCGTTGGCGACCATTGCGTTCTCACTTGTGTACTACGATGAGCGGGTGCGTAAAGAAGCCTTTGATCTGCAACTGATGATGACTACGATCGATGCACCCGCGCTACAGGGCGCCCCGGCGTAAAAGGGCGCATGACAGCAAGGTGCACCTATATCCTCGCCGGATTCCTGATCGCCAGATGCTTCTGCGTGGCCGAATCGGGACCGGGCACCGGGCTCAGCGTCGCCGAATATCGCGCGCAGCTGGATCAACTGGTGGTCTCTGCGCAGCAGCTCGACAGTTCCAGACGTAAGGTCCCTCCAAACCTGCTGGATCTTCCGCAGAACTGGAGAGTCCATACTGAGGAACAAGATTTTACGATCTCGGCGGAAGGTCTACGCCAGGATGTCCACAAGTTCACTCAGGAAGGAGATTTCTCTTCCGCGAACGCTATCCGATCACGGATTCAGAACCTGCGTGACGACCTCGACGGCTTCCAGAAATATCCTCATGACTCTTCGAGCAGCCGCGAACATCTTACTGCCATTCTGGCGCGACGAGAGTTCCGCGATGTTAGCGGACCGACGTTCCTCGATCGACTCGCGCAACGGTTCCTCGCCCTCGTCGTCAGAATGCTGGGGCTACTATTTCGCTCGTCCGCCATTCCCACCATTAGCGAGTTTCTCGTATACGGGCTGATTGCCCTCGCAGTATTGACACTCGGATTCTTGGCTTATCGTCAAATAAAGTCGAACAATGAACAGGAAAATGTTGTGCCGGCCAATCTCCTGGTTTCCGCGAAGAGTTGGTTGCTTTGGCTCGGTGAGGCTCGTTCGGCCGCAGCCCACAATAATTGGCGGGAAGCAATTCATCTCGCCTACTGGTCCGGTATTTCGTTCTTGGAGCATCAGGGCGCATGGAAGCCCGACCGTGCGCGCACTCCGCGCGAATACCTCAATTTAATGGTCACCTCGAGCGAACAGCGCGAAGCGTTAGCCGCACTTACCCACATCTTTGAACTCACCTGGTACGCGAAACGAAAGGCAGACGCTGGAATATTCGCGCAGATGATGCAGGCGCTAGAGAGGCTGGGATGTCACCCAAGCTGAATCAGAAAGACCGAAGGCTTTTTCTTTGCGCAGGAGCCGTCTTCGTTCTGCTCGTCATTGCCGCGGCTGTCCTCGGTTCCGGCGACCGAGGACAAGGTGAATACCCCAGTAGCTATTCCAGCGCTTCCGCCGGAGCGAAAGCCGCGTACCTGCTTCTCTCGGAAACAGGATACAAAGTTGAACGGTGGGAAAAGCCTCTGAGCGAGCTGCCGCCTGCTACAATGACGACCTTAATTCTCGCAGAGCCTAGTGAATCGCCAACTCGCGAAGAGCGCGAGCGCCTGAAGGCCTTTATTTCCGATGGCGGCCACGTCATCGCCACGGGGATGTTTGCCGGCACATTTCTTCCGGAGAACGAGTCCACGCCGGACATTTTCTCAGGAATGACTTGGAAGAAAGCGTCATCTCTTTCGCCTTCCCGAATTACTCGCGCCGCCCCGCAGATTGTGCTGGCGCCGCGCGCCTATTGGCAGGATTCTGCAGCGGCATATCCACTCTATGGCGATGGAGATCACACGGTGGTCGTGAAGTATCCTTTCGGGCGGGGCGAGGTTCTGTGGTGGGCTTCGGCAACGCCTCTCACGAATGCGGGCTTGAAGGAGCCTGGCAACCTGGAATTCTTTCTGGCATGTCTGGGCGGTCAAAATCACGAAATTCTTTGGGACGAATACATTCACGGCTATCGTCAAACGCTGGCTGGTTCCATTGCCCACTCGCCCGTGAAGTGGCTTTTCGCCCAACTAGTACTTCTGGCGGTCGCAATCGTCGCGACGTTCTCGCGCCGCAGTGGCCCGACCTGTGCGCCGACGATCGAGGTGCGCCTATCACCAATAGAATTTGTGCAGACACTCGGAGGGCTTTACGAGCGCGCAGGAACTGCTTCGGTTGCGGTCGACATCTGCTACCGGCGTTTCCGCTACTGGCTGACGCGACGACTCGGCGTCGCGGGCAACACTTCTTCAGACGAGTTGGCTTCGGCAATCCGCAATCGCTGGGAAATCACTGGCAAGAGTTTCGCCAACGATCAAATCATCGCGACTCTTAAAAGCTGTGAAGCTGCCAGCTCGGATCCTTTTCTGAAGGCTACCGTGGCGCTGCGATTGCTGCAGGAACTCGATGGATATGCGAGTCGATTGAATCTGTTTCGCGGCGTTCGGAAGGAGAAACATTAATGAAGGCAGTCCCGCATTTGGTTCAGCACATCCGCGACGAGATGGGCAAAGTCGTTGTTGGCCAGAACGAAATCAGAGACCAATGTGTCCTCGCGCTACTGTGCCGCGGTCACGTTCTGCTGGAAGGCGTCCCTGGCATTGCAAAGACCTTGATCGTGAGGACCCTCTCGCGGCTAATGCGGCTGAGTTTTCAGCGTATTCAGTGCACGTCCGACCTGATGCCGGCAGACATTGTCGGCACAAATGTCTTGAACATGGCAACCGGCACATTCCAACTTCACCAGGGGCCAGTGTTCACGGACCTACTTCTGGTCGATGAGGTGAATCGCATGCCTCCGCGCACGCAGGCAGCGCTGCTGGAATGCATGGAAGAACATCAAGTAACGATCGATGGCGTGAGTAATCAGCTTTCTCGCTTCTTCACTGTCTTCGCCACACAAAACCCGGTTGAATTCGAAGGAACATACCCGCTCCCGGAAGCTCAACTTGACCGGTTTCTGCTGAAACTTCAAGTTCCCTATCCCGAGTCCCAGGATGAAGTCCAATTACTTGCCAATGTACAGAACGGATTTGAATCTCGCGAACTGGATAAGATGGATTTGAAGCCGATCGATGCGGGATCCCTGGAGCAGGCGCAGCAGGAAATCAAGTCTGTCATGGTAGAGGAGGCGCTGTTCAGTTACATCGTACAGATTGCCAGGCGCACCCGTGAGTGGCCATCTTTGTCACTTGGTGCCAGTCCTCGTGCCGCCGTCAGTCTCATGGCGGTGTCGAAGGCGGTGGCTGCATTTGACGGGCGTGATTATGTAATTCCAGACGACGTGAAGGCCGCTTCGAGACCTGTGCTCCGCCATCGAATTATCATGAAGCCCGAGGCCGATCTGGAGGGCATTACACCCGACCAGGTTCTGGGCGACGTGTTGCAAGCGGTCGAGGTTCCGAAGTGAACGATTTGAGTACGTTGGTTCCCGGGGAGGTCGAAGCGACGACACTCTCCTACAAGCGCGCGGGTGTGGCGTTCGGCGACCGCTTGTTCATGCTACTTCTGCTGGGACTCTTATGGGTGATTCCAGCGTTCGTCGATCTACGATTTGTCTACGCCTTGCTTGCTTGGGATGGTTTGGTGATTCTTGCTTGGCTGGCTGATCTGGCGCAACTGCCGAATCCATCTCAACTCAGAGTGAGAAGGCAGTGGCGCTCGGCGGTGGCGCTGTCGATTCCATCGAATGTTGATCTTACGCTCATCAATTCCTCTGACAAGACTATTCTGGCGACAATGGTCGACTCTGTTCCCGTGCAATTGAGGAATGAGCCTCCCGCTCTCACTCTCAAAGCAGCAGCCGGAACCGATGCGACGGTGAGGTATCGAATCTGCCCCGGGCAACGGGGAGATGTGAAGCTGGGTGATTGCTATGTGCGTTATCAAAGCGTCCTCCGCATCGCGGAGAGATGGGTTCGAGCTTCCGTATCTCAGACCGTACGAATCTATCCCAACCTGGAGGACGCGAAACGCCACTCCATTTTTCTGCTTCGAAGCCGTCAGATCGCCGTCGAAAAACGCCGCTCCCGAATGCGCGGGATCGGCCGCGAGTTTGAGAGCCTGCGCGAATATCGGCAGGGGGACGAGTATCGAGACATTTGCTGGACCGCGGCGGCGCGGCGCGGAAAGTTGGTCAGCCGCGTTTATCAGATTGAACGGAGCCAGACGGTGTGGATCGTCATCGACTCCGGGCGCTTGATGCGAGCGCGCGTAGGAGGCTTCAGCAAGTTGGACCATGCGGTCAACTCCGCACTGACTCTGGCCCAAGTGGCGTTGTACTCCGGAGACCGCGTGGGACTCGTGGCTTACGGCCGTGCGATTCGTCAGCAGCTTCCCGCCGCCAAAGGCAGCGCGCATTTGCGTCAACTCATCGAACAACTTGCGTTGGTACACGAGGAAGTCTCTGAGGCCGACCACCTTCACATGGCAGGTCGTCTTTTGACGGACCAGAAACGGCGGAGCCTCATCGTATGGCTCACCGATCTCGCCGAGACCGCGATGACTCCCGAAGTCATCGAAGCGGCGGCGATGATGATGCCGAAACATCTAGTTCTGTTTGCAGTCATCGGTCAACCGGACTTAGGCGAGTTGGCAGCAAAGAGACCTCAGAGTGAAACTGAAATGTATCAGGTGGCCGCCGCGCAGGAAATGGTTCACCGCCGAGAACTGCTGTTGGCTCGTTTGCGAGAACGGGGAGCGCTTGCGCTGGAAGTGGATTCCGGAGCAATTTCTCCAGCGCTCGTGAACTCGTATCTACAGATCAAGGAGCGAAATCAACTCTGAGCTGGCTTGGGTTCACGTGAAAGACCGAATAAGTAAGCCGCCAGGAGCACAAACAACGCTCCCGCCATGGAGAACTTCAACGGAATGGGCAGCCCCGTCGGCGAGACGAATGCCTCGATCAAGCCCGCAATGATGAGGATGGGGATTGTGCCCAGAACCAGTTGCACGGCTTCCAGCCCGGCTTGTGTCAGCGATTCTCGCCGGGGCAATACCCCTGGAAACAAGAGACCCTGAGCGATCCGGAGACCCGCGCCGCCCGCAATAAAGATGGCAGGTAGTTCGAGCACTCCGTGAGGCGCCACAAAGCTCCAAAGCTGCAAGCTCATCCCCGACAGCGCGCAAGCCATGCCAATGACTCCAATCAGCAGGCCGTTAAACGCCATCATGTAGATGGTGCCCAAACCTGCCGTGATTCCAAACGCAAAAGTGGTAAAGCCAACACTCATATTGTTGGTCATGATAGCGCTGGAGGCCAGCGGCTTGATACCCACGATCGAGTGGGTCCACATTTCGTGGCGGTCAATCGTGTCCACCATCTGTGGCCCCAGAATCTTCACTTTGAAGTCAGGATTCTGATACGTCAAGATGGCTCCTACCCCACCCGCGATTACAAAGATAAGGACCGATAACAGGGAATGCTTCAGATTTCGCCGGAAAATCGCGGGGAAGGTAGTCCAGAAAAACGAGAAGATCGCGGAAGTACTCGCCCTGCGACCCGAATAGATGGTATTGTGGGCGCGGACGAGTAACTGGTTGACGTAGCGGGTGAAGTGCACAGAACCGCGATCTTCGCGAATGGCGGCAAGATCCGCCGCCGTCTGTCGGTAAAGAAGGCTTAGTTCCTGCAACTCAGAGCGGGTCAGGGACTTGAGGCCGTCTTGTGCGCTATGGTTCAGCAGCGTTTCCAGCTTGCTCCAGTATGGCTTGCGCTTCTGCAACCAGCGAGTAGAAATCATCGTGGACTCGATTGACCAACTCAGAATTGATACTCCGGAGCAAATCGCCCTGGAGTTGCCGCTGGCCGGAATCGGAAGCCGGTTCCTCGCCTTGGCAATTGATACTCTAATTCAAAGTGTGTTTTATCTCATCACTGCGTTTATCTTTATATTCACACTGCCCTTAGGGTCCTCCGTATTCATGTTTCTTCCTAAGTTGGTGGGGCCGGCCTTAGCGATCTTCATTCTATTCGCGATTTACTGGGGTTATTTTGCTTTCTTCGAGTCGATCTGGTCGGGGCAGACGCCGGGAAAACGCTATGCTGGTATCCGCGTTATTAAGGAATCAGGCAGGCCAATCAATGCTTTTGACGCAATCGGACGGAACCTGATGCGCGCAGTGGACGGGCTGCCGGGCATCTACGGCGTGGGCGTGGTCTGCATGATGTGTAACCAGCAGAGCCGAAGGCTGGGAGATTTCATTGCGGGCACCGTGGTCGTACACGAGAAGCCCTCAGAAGATGTGCGGCCTTCATGGAATACCTCGGACCAAGGAGCGTCGTCCGCTCCGGGCCTGACACAGGTCTCGCCTGAGGAACTCGTCCTCATTGAAACCTACCTGCACCGGCGATGGGACCTCGACAAGTACGTCAGAGTGAACACCGCAGCTCAAATAGCGGACAGGGTTATAGCAAAGACCGGGCTGCAACCCCAGCCCCACCAGCATGTTGACGACTTTCTGGAGGAGGCAGCCAAAAAGATTCGAGATAGCGGCCAATTCCGCAGAGAAAAGACTTAGCCACAATATGGCACGGCGACCTTTTATGGCAGAACTTGCATCCTCGCGCGCGTCGGCTGGCTCTCATGAACAATTAAGACAACGCTAGGGAAAATCCTCGCGGCAGGCTGAGGGGCGTATCGTGCCAAATCCACTCTATCCAGAACGACCTTGTCCTCAGTTGTGCGATTGATGACGAGAAGCCTCCTCTCGTTACCGGGTGCATCTTAAGGAGCTTTCGCAGAGCCCTGGGTACAAAGCCGCATTACTGATTTGAAGGTGGAAGTCCTCCGCTCTTTCAGGGCGGCAATTGCTTGGATGTCATACCCAGGGCGTTGCCCTAGACGGGCATGCTGCGGCGCCTACAGCGCCGAACCTCAAGGTGGTCGCCGAAACGCGAGTCCAGCGAGGGGATGTCTTCTAGCGATTTCTAGGGACCACGATTGATTTGGTCGTGTCAAAGTTAAAGAGACACGACCTGTCATGCCCTACGGCGGACGCGCGGACGAGCAGTTTCGTGTGCAGACAAGTTCATCGTCTGGGAAGTGCGCCTGTTGCTTGTGAAGAAAGCGTCCTAGCGCACTCTGCTCTCCACCTCATGACGCACCTCGTCCAAGTTCTGCCCGGACACTTTTCCATGCGATACCACGAGGTCCCCTCCAACGTAGATGCGATCGATATCTTCGACTCCACCAACAAATACGAGGCTGGCATAGGGATCAAACACATGCCCGAATTCATTTGGGTCAATCACAACCATGTCAGCTAGCTTGCCCTTCGCGAGGCTCCCCAATTTATCTCCCACGCCCAGAACGTCGGCGGAACCGAGAGTATGCAATTGCAATACCTGATAAGGTGAAAGCACGCTGGCGTTTTCATACTTTGCGCGGACGAGATACAACCCCATGCGCATGTTTTCAAACGGGTCGGCGCGGTCGGCGCTCGCCTCCCCATCCACCCCCATTCCAACACGGATTCCCATTTTCAAGTAC
>Ga0070761_10001785_pt1 | contig 13433 bp, 15 predicted proteins | sample HubBroMetageREF1_FD_66724 | JGI IMG/M metagenome (GOLD analysis project Ga0070761, IMG submission 66724) | Reference soil microbial communities from the Hubbard Brook experimental Forest, New Hampshire, USA - Hubbard Brook CCASE Soil... | ecosystem: Environmental > Terrestrial > Soil >...
AAGACTCCGGTATCGAAGTAGACGCGCATTTACGCCGCTCAGAGGCGGGCAAGGAGTTCCTTAGGCGTTTCCGCTTGTGGTTTGCCGCCCGCCAGCAGATCCATCATGCGACTATCTCTGGTAACAGGAAGTCGCAGTCGCCCACGCTGCTCAGGATGATGAGGTCATTGGAGTGCGGCAACCGATTCCACGGAGCCGGGCCACTAGGGGGCATCTCCAACGCCCTCGCTGCCTCAGCCGCGAGCGCCTCGGCCTTCGCAAAATTTATCGGCAATAGCTTCAGACGATCGATGATCCGGTTGAACTCAGGTTTAACCGCGGCATCCATGCTGAGAAGGAGTTCTTGAAGCACAATCGGGTTGATGGCGAAGCGGATACGCCCCTCCGATTCCGCACGAAACAACTCCACCGCTAGCGGTTCGCCGCGGAGATAGGCGAGTACGACATCCGTGTCCAGGAATGCAACGGGCGGCTCCTGCACAGGGCGTACAGCCTGACTGCGCGGTTCGAGTTCAACCGTCTGCTGTATGCTCTTATTATACGATCACGCCGGCCGCACATCCCTCAACACCGCCCCCCACGCCGGCAGCCCGCGCGCCGCCGCATAAGAATCCTCCTCGATCGTGAAGGCCACATCTACGCGCGCGCCGGGCTGCAGTTCCGCCGCGCGTTCGGCGAAGTTCCAGGCCTTCAATACCAGCGTGCGCCCGTTCTGCCGCAGCATCACGCGCAGGTGCTTCTCCTTCATCACGGCGGGTGGACCGGCCACCTCCACATTCAGCGCGGCGAACAGCGGCGCGGGATTGCCGCAGCCGAACGGCGCCAGGCTGAACACCTCCGCCACGCTGCGCTCGTCGATCTCGCGGAATTCCAAGACGGCGTCGATCTCCACCTGCGGCGCCAGATCTTCCAGCGTCAGCCGTGCGGCAGCGTACTCGTTGAACCGCGCGCGGAACAAGTCGATCTTATCCGAAGCCAGCGTCAGCCCCGCGGCTTGCCGGTGTCCGCCAAAGCGCTCGAACAAGTCCGGCATGGCCTCCAGCGCTTCCAGCAAATGAAACGGCCGGACGCTGCGTCCGGAACCCTGTGCGCGGCCATCCTCCGGATCGCGGCTGAGCACGAAGACCGGCCGGTGGAAGCGCTCCACCAGGCGCGAAGCCACGATGCCCAGCACGCCGCGATGCCAATTGTCGGCCGCGAATACCAGCGCGCGTTGCGCGTCGTCGATCGGCACGCGCACGCACTCCTCCACGATCTGCAAAGTGACTTCCGCCTCCGCCTCCTGGCGCTCGCCATTCAACGTGTGCAGTTGTCCGGCCAGCACGCGCGCGCGCTCCACATCGGCGGTCAGGAACATCTCGATCACGGCGTTCGCCGTATCCATGCGCCCGGCCGCGTTGATGCGCGGCGCGATGCGGAACGCCACGCTGGTGGAAGAGGGCACCCGTCCGCCGCTGAAGCCCGCCACATCCAGCAGCGCGCGAAGCCCCGGATTGCGGACGTCGCCCAAGCCGCTCAACCCATGCTTCACGATGATGCGGTTCTCGCCCATCAGCGGTACCACGTCGGCCACCGTGCCGATGGCCACCAGTTTCAGAAACGATTCGGTGACGCGTCGCAGCTTATCCGGCGGCCAATCGAGAGAGCCAAGCAACGCCTGCACCAGCTTGAACGCCACCCCCACGCCGCAAAGGTTTTTGTCGGGATAGGCGCAGTCCGGCCGGTTGGGATTCAGCACCGCGATGGCTGGGGGCAGTTCGGCTTCCGGCAAATGATGGTCCGTGATGATGACGTCGATCGACAGTTCATTGGCGCGCCGCACCACTTCCGCCGCGCGAATGCCGGTGTCCACGCTGATAATCAGCTTGATGCCATTGGCGGCGGCCCTTTCCACCGCGTCGGCGCGCATCCCGTAACCATCGCGCAACCGGTGCGGAACGAAGAACGACGCCGCGCCGCCGGCCATTTCGATGGCCTTCTTGAGGATTACTACGGAGGTGGTACCGTCCACGTCGTAATCGCCATAGATCAGGATTTGCTCGCCGCCCGAGATGGCCCGCCGCAGCCTCGCGACGGCCTCGGGCATGCCGCGCAAGGCGCCGGGCGGGTGTAAATCGGAGACCGCGGGATGCAGGAAACGCCGCGCGGCTTCCGGATCGCCCAACTCACGGGCCAGCAGGACCCGCGCCGCAGGCAGACCAATCCGCAACGCCGCGGCCAGCGCCTGCGCTTCCTGCGGGTTGCCTTCGGGGATCAGCCAGCGGGCCTGAATGGGCATGCCGCGCGTCAGTTGTTCGAGAAATAGCCGAAGGAACCGTCGTCTTCTTGTTCCGTTCCCGCGGCCGGCAGATGCACTGCGATTTCATCGCCGATGCTCAGGAATTCGTCGTACCAGTCGGGGCGGATTTCATACACGTACATACGGGCGTGGTGATCGAAGGCCAGTTCCAGCGAGCAGGTTACGCCTTCGTGCACGCGCAGTTCGCGCAGCCGGGCTTCCAGGTCGCGGCGCTCCTCACGGCTCAAATCGCACTCGTCCAACTCCTCGACGGCCTCGTCGATCTCCGGCGATTCGAACTCGCGCGCGGCGAATAGAATCATCTTGGCGCCGGTCTTGCGGGCGGTATCCAGGAACATCTGGTAATCGGGATAGCGCTCGGCGTCCCAGAGTACCATAGGAAGGCCTTCGAGGGCCCCCGGAGCGCTGCGGAAGATGGCGAATTCCGAATGCTCGAGGTACTCCACGATCTCCTGCTTCAGTGTGTCCAGATTCAGGTCCATAAGTCCTTCTTTGCGATTAAGCCAACACTAGGATATCACCGGGTGAGGCTAAATCGCGGGCCGCTGGAGTCACAATGGTTTTAGGCCCTATGTAAATCTTTTGGGAATGCTTGATGGCCATGCGCACATCCTCCTCGCAGACGAAGTCCACGATCTGCGGTTTGGGGACCGCAGGCGCTGGTTCCGCACAGGCGCAGGTGTGGGGCGGACCATCGCCTTGTGTGGCCTGCCCCTCCGGTGGGGCAGTCGATCGTTTTATGTCGTCTGCCTTGTCTAGACCCGTGGCGCGGCGCGTCAGAAACCGATCTACTATATCCGCCGCCAGAGGCTTTTGCGCTGAAGGCTGCACGGGAATCTCGAACGCCTCTGCCGGCGTGCGCACGGCATAGGCCAGACGCTTGATGTTGTAAAGATGCTGCGGCCCCACGTTGTCGCTGGTGATGTTGCCCGCTGCCGCGCCGCATCCCAACGTCATGGAGGGGAACACATTCGTGGTGATGCCGGTGGAACCTTGCGGCGTAGGCGTATTCACCAGCACGCGATTGGCCGGCATGCGCTGCGCGTATTCGCGAATGCGCGCGTCGTCCTTCGAATAGATCCCGCAGGTATGGCCCAGACCGCCGAAACGCAGCAGGCCTTCGCAAATGTTCATCCCCGCGGCGAAATCTTTCACCCAGTAAACTGCCAGCACCGGCGACAGCTTCTCCATCGAAAGCGGATGCTGTTTGCCGACGCCGTCCAATTCGACTACAAGGATGGAAGTCTCCGGTGGAACCGTGAACCCCGCCATGGCGGCGATCTTGGTGGGCGCTTGCCCCACACACGCGGGATTGATGGTCCAGTTCGGAGTCACCAGCAGCTTCGCCAGCGCCTGCTTCTGTTCCGCGCCGCAGAAATGCGCTTTGCCGGCCTTCAACTCGGCGAGCACGCGATCTTTCAGCACATCCTCCACCACGATGGCCTGCTCGCTGGAGCAGACCGTGCCGTAGTCGAACGACTTCCCTTCGATCACTTTGGCGATGGCATCCGGGATATCGGCCGTGCGTTCGATCATCACCGGCACGTTGCCCGGCCCCACCCCGAAGGCGGGCTTGCCGCTGGAGTAGGCCGCGCGCACGATGCCGTGTCCGCCGGTGGAGAGGATCACGCCGGTGCGCTCGTGGCGCATTAGGGCGTTGGTGCCGTCCAGGCTGGCATGGCCCAGGCACTGGACGATGTCTTCGGGCGCGCCGGCTTCGAGCGCCGCGCGATATAGCAAGTCGGCAGTCGCACAGGTGCAGCGCACGGCGCGCGGGTGAGGGCTGAGGACGATGGCGTTGGCGGCCTTGAGCGAAATCAGAATCTTGTAAATTGCAGTCGAAGTCGGGTTGGTAGTGGGCAGGATGGCGGCCACCACGCCCACTGGGACGGCGTACTCGACGATGCGCTCTTCGGGAATCTCGCGCAGCATCCCGACGGTGCGCATGCCGCGCATCTTACGCGGCAGCAAATCGGCGTTCAGCAGGTTCTTGGCGATTTTGTCCTTGACGTTGCCGTAGCCGGTCTCTTCAACGGCCATGGCGGCCAGCCGTTCCGCATTGGCGCGACCCGCGGCGGCCATGCGTTCCACGATCGCATCCACCTGCGCCTGGCTGTACTGGCGGTATTTCTGCCAGGCGGCGTAGGCCTTTTCGACCTTGGTGCGGACCTCTTGAATGGAGACGAGGTCTTTGTCTTCGAGCATCAGCCGAGAGATTTTTTGACCGGTCCGGCGCCCGGCAGCACCTTTTCGGTCTCTTCATGCGGGCGCGGGATCACGTGCACGGCCACCAGTTCGCCCACGCGGCGGGCGGCGGCGGCGCCCGCATCGGTGGCGGCTTTCACTGCGCCCACGTCTCCGCGCACGCTGACCACGACGTATCCGGCGCCGATGAACTCCTTGCCGGTAAGCACCACGTTGGCCGTCTTTACCATGGCGTCGGCCGCTTCGATCGCGCCGGTCAGTCCCTTCGTTTCAATCAGGCCAAGGGCCTCCAACGACATTCTTGCCTCCAGTACGAAATGAAACTCTACGCTATCACAGAAGGGGGTGGTTGGTGTGTGGCGAGCTGCTTGCTGGCATCCCGGTATCGGCGCGCGAGCACGAAGTCCTATTGCGTTATTTAAGACATTCAGGTACTATTAATTTGGGCGGTTCATCGCCGGCACCCCGATTTCGTATGCAGGGAATTGCCGGCAACCACCAAACCGCCGCGGATCTGGAGAGTTACTCCTTGGGAACGCTGGCACTCTCCCTAATATCCGGCTTCGATCAGCACCTGTTCGTTTGCCACAAGTGCCGGGCGGAACTCGACGCCATCGAACCCTACGGTTTCGTACATTATACCGGCGATGGACCGTTCTATTCCCGCGCCACCAGGCTGCGCACGGGAATGCTGTTCGCCCGGCATTGGGGCCGGGGCCTCGAAGGCGGCCTGGAGTTTCGCACGCGCGAGGGCGCCAAATCCTATCTGGTGCAGTCGTTCTCCCTGATGTTCCCGGATCATGCCTGCACGGCAGGCTGCGGCTCCACGAAGTACAATTGAATATCGGCAGACGCGGGATCTAGAGCGCCTGCTTCACCTTCTTGCCGAACTTACGCCGGAACTTCTGGACCTTCGGCGCCACCACATACGAACAATACGGCTGCTGCGGATTGTTGGCGAAGTATTCCTGGTGGTAATCTTCCGCGACATAGAACGTCGATGCGGGAGCGACCTCGGTCACGATCGGATCGGGGAAAGCCTTAGCCGCAGTCAGTTCGCGAATCGTTTGTTCGGCTGTCGCGCGCTGCTCATCCGAGTGATAGAAAATGGCTGAGCGGTACTGCGTCCCTGCATCGTTGCCCTGCCGATTAAGAGTTGTCGGATCGTGAATGGCGAAGAACACATCCAAAATGTCGCGGAAGCTGGCCACATCCGGGTCGAAGGCGATCTGCACCACCTCTGCGTGACCCGTGCGGCCGGTGCAAACATCGCGATAGGTTGGATTCGGCTGGCGGCCGCCCATGTATCCCGATTCTACGGAGAGCACGCCTTCCATGTCGTCGTAGACGGCTTCCAGGCACCAAAAACATCCCCCGGCGAGCGTGGTGGTTTCACGTTTGGACATGGTCCTAGGGTAGCGCACCCGTGGTGGCTTCGATTTCCACTTTGTCGCCCACATGCAGGACGAAGCTGCTGGGATTCTTCATTCCCCACTTCACATAAGGAATGCTGAAACTCGTCTTGGCGGACGCCTGTCCATGGACCATCTGCACCTGCACCGGAATCGTAATCTCATGCGCGGCGCCATGCACCCGAAACGTGCCATGCACCTGAATCTGCGACGCGCCTTGCGGAGCCACCGCGCCATCCACGCGATCCGGTGTGAAGGCGATTTCGGGATATTGCGCGCTTTCGAGAATCTCCTTGTGCATGCGGCGGTCGCGTCCGTCGTCGCCGCTGTTGCCGCTGGCGGCATCCACCACCACTTCGCCGGAGATTTTGCCGGTGGCCGGATCGAAGCGGATCGCGCCGCGCTTCACCTTGAAGCTGCCGTGTACCGTGTGCAGCGTGGCGGACAGCTTGAATTGCACGGTGGCGGTCGCGGGGTCCGCATTCAGCACAATTTCCTGACCGCATGCGGCGGCCGATACGGCCAGCGCGGTCAGGAGAAGTTTGGAACGCATAAGTGGAAGGATAGGAGCGTTTGAAAAATGCGCGGCTCAGCGGCCAGCGCGCGGAAGGCGGGCCTTCGCAGCCAGCTTTGCCGATCCATGGCGAGCAATAGTTTCGACATCAGCGTGGGGCGCCTTGCCAGGCGGCGATGCGCGGCTTGGTAAGGCGCGAGATCTCCGCATGCCAGGCTATCGGCCAGCGCGATCGCCTGATGGAATGAGAGGCACAGCCCTTCGCCGCTGATCGCATCCACCGAGCCGGATGCATCTCCGATCAGCGCTACGTTGCCGCGATACACACGCGGCAGCATGCGGTTCGCGGTGACCGTCCCTCGCTCCGTGGTCGCGCGCGGCGCGCCGGCGAGGCGCGCGGCAAGTTGCGGGAACTGTGCCAGAGCCGCATCCAACCGCAGGTGCGGATCGCGGGAAATGAGCGCGGCGCAAACCTCCCGCGGGCCGATCGGCGTCACATAGATCTGGCAACCCGATCCCCAGTGCAATTCCATGCAGTCGCTCCACGGCGCCACTTGGTAGTGGATGCGGAATCCGAAGCGCCGGCTCTCGCCCGGCTTCGCCCCGAGTCCTGCCCAGCGTCTCACGCGCGAGTGGAAGCCGTCGGCGCCCACGATCCAACGCGCGGGGATGGTCCGGTCGGCCATCGAAACCGGAGTGCCCCACAACATGCGCACGCCGGCGGCGGCAGCCGCTTCCACCATTCTTGAATGTAAGACGGTACGGCGCACACCCAGCGCATAGCCTTCCGGAAATGCCGACTCGAAGGTGACGCCATGGTCGACGAATCGAATACCGCGAAACGGCTGCGCATCCGTTGCGTCCAGCGCGACTCCCAAACTGCGCAACGCGGCCAGACCGTCGGGCATCAGTCCCTCGCCGCATACTTTGTCGATCGGCGGACGCGCGCCGTCGGCAAGCGTGACATTCAGTCCCTTGCGGCGCGCGGCGATGGCCGCCGCCAACCCAGCGGGTCCACCTCCAATAACGAACAAATCAGTTGGCTCCACAACCAGCATACGGTCGCCGGCGCGCCTGCGTTCCGGTCAGGACTGTTAATTCAAGCTTTCCAGGTATTGAAAGCTTTTGCGCAGCGAGTCGATCGGATCGCCTGGAGTCTCATCCTGTTCGACGAAATAGTGTTTCACCCCGGCCTGCTTGGCGGCGCGGATCACCGCCGAGATATCCACCGCGCCATCGCTTAAATCGTGAAAAGCGTCGCGCGGGATATTCTCGTTGAAGCGCGGCTCCACGCCGGGCGCGACATTCTTCAAATGCACTAATGGAATGCGATCTCCGTATTGTTTCAGAACACTGACCGGGTCCGTGCCCGCCACGTGCGCCCACATGACATCCAACTCGAGGCTGACGAGCTTCGGGTCGGTGGTCTTCATCAGCACGTCGAGCAACCTGCCATCTCCCGCGGGCTGGTATTCGAATGCGTGATTGTGATAGCAGAGGCGCATGCCGGCTTTGCGGGACAGTTCGCCGGCGGTATTGAGCGTTTCGCCGAGCTTGCGGATCATCTCCACCCCGCCCCGGTCGCGCGGATCGATCCAGGGACAGACTACATATTCGAAGCCGTGCTTCTTGGCGTCTTCGAGCGCGGCCGGCAGCTTCTCCGGCTGGTGGATGAAAAGCTGTTCGTTGAGGTGCACGCTGACAGCCTTCAGCGAAGTCTCCTTCAGGCTGGGCCAGATGTCGTCGAGATGGTCCCCGGTGCATTCCACTTCGCGATAGCCGATCTGCTCGATGGCGCGCAAAGTTTCCAGCGGCTTCTTGGGCAGCACGCGGCGCACCGTGTAGAGCTGCACGCCGACCGTGGGGAGAGCGTTGGCGTGGAGCGAAACGGCCGCGGCCGTGGCGGCGGTTGTGGTCAGAAACGAACGGCGGGAGATGGAGGGCATGTTCATATGGTATAGCAACAACGCCGTTCCAGTATTCTAACTTGGAGCTTGCGGTTTGCGACCGTCGCGCACGTCGCGACGGCTGGTACGAAGTGAATCAGGTTGGCAGCCACAAGCAGTTCAAACACCCAACGAAAAAGGGTCGATCGTGACGGACTACCTTGCATATCTCCACAAAGACCGCAACTCCGATTTCGGCGTCGGCTTTCCGGATTTCCCAGGCTGCATCACCGCTGGCCGGACGCTGGACGAAGCGCACCGCATGGCTGCCGAAGCGCTGGCGCTGCACATCGCCGGAATGGTTGAGGACGGCGACGCCATCCCCGAACCCTCCACGTTGGACGCTTTGGCCGAAGATCCTGCCATGAAGAACGCGGTGGCGTTCCTGGTGCATGTCGAGCCAGCGGCGGAGCGGACCGTCCGGATCAACATCACGGCGCGGGCGAAGCAAGTCGAGCTGATCGACCAACTGGCCGGCCAGGCAGGCATGACGCGCTCGGCGTATATGGTGCGGTCTGCGCTCAAGTCCGCCGGGCAGCCGGTTGCCAAAAAGGCCAAAGCCGCGACGCGCTAACCCCCAGTCCACTCCCGGAACGCTCATTCCCAAAACCGGACACTTTACACATTCCCCATCCCCCACGCCTAACCTTTTTCCCCTAAAAGAGTCATAATGTTACCAGCCCCGGATCGATTGGCAGGCGCCGTGCCTTTCCCTCCGTGGAACCAAACATGGATGTACCAAGAAAAGACGCAGCCAAAAAACGCCTGATCAAGCGTATTATCACCGGGTTAGTCATCGTTGTCGCCCTTGTCCCCGTGGCCTACTACGTAGGCATCCCGTTTACTCCGTTCAAGGGCCATCTGAAGCCTGCCGCGCCCGGCGTGGAACTCTCCACCCTTTGGCCCGATACGGTTCGCCGCGGCCCCATGGTCCTGGAAGTGCACGGCCTGGGCACGCTCGTCCCCGAGGATACCCTGCTCATCCCCGCCCAAACCGATGGCCGCATCGACAAGATCATCATCAAGCCGGGCACTCCGGTCAGGGCCGACAGCATCATCCTGGTCATGAGCAATCAGGAGCTGCAGACCGCCCTCCTGGATGCCGGGTTTACCCTCAAAGCCGCCCAAGCCGCTTACACCGACCTGCGCGTGACGCTGGAAAAGCAAGGGCTGGACCTGAAAGCCAACGCCGCGCAAGTGTCCGCCGATTACCATTCCGCGCAGCTCAAGGCCGAGCGCGACGACGCCCTGGTGAAAGAGGGCTTGGTCGCCCAGGTGGATGCCAAGATTTCGGACGTCACCGCGCAGGAACTCTCCACGCGCAACGAGATCGAGGAAAAGCGTCTCAGCATCAATCAGGAATCCGTCGAAGCCCAGTTGGCCGCCCAGAAAGTCAAGGTCGACCAGCTTGAGGCGGAGTACAAGCTGAAACTACAGCAGGTGGAGGAACTCCGGGTCCGGGCCGGCGCGGACGGCATGCTGCAGGCGTTGCCGGTTCCCGTTGAAGAAGGACAGAAGGTGCTGGCCGGAACCGCACTGGGCAAGGTCGCCCAACCCTCGCACCTGAAAGCTGAGCTCAAGATAGCGGAAACCCAGGCCAAGGATGTCACCATCGGCCAGCCGGCCGTCATCGACACGCGCAATGGCTTGGTAAAGGGATTCGTTTCGCGCATCGACCCGGCCGTATTGAATGGCACTGTTACGGTGGATTGTAGGCTGGAAGGTCCCCTGCCGGCGGGCGCCCGTCCCGATTTGAGCGTGGACGGAACCATCGAGTTGATGCGGCTCGACGATGTGGTCTACATGGGCCGGCCGGTGTTCGGGCAGCCGGATGCCAAGGTCAGTCTGTTCAGGGAAGAGCCGGATGGCAAGTACGCCGATCGCGTGCAGGTCACGCTCGGCCGTGCCTCGGTGAATACCATCGAAGTGAAAAGCGGGCTGAATGTAGGCGACCGGGTGATCCTGTCGGATATGTCGACTTGGGACGCTTACGATCGAATAAAACTGAACTAAAAGCGCGAATCAAACGTATTGGAGGTGAAATGGGCACTAACGGAAAAGAATCGTTGATCGTTTTGGACGGGGTGACGAAGGTGTTCGTGACCGACGAGGTCGAGACTCACGCCCTTTCCGGGATACAACTGGATCTGAAAAAAGGCGAGTACCTTTCGATCGCCGGACCTTCGGGCTGCGGGAAGTCGACCTTGCTGGCTATTCTGGGCTTGCTGGACACTCCCAGCGACGGTACCTATACCCTGAACAGCCGTGCGGTTAGCGGACTGAAGCTCTCGGAACGCGCGCGGATTCGCAACCGGGAGATCGGATTCATCTTCCAGGCGTTCAACCTCATTGGCGATCTGACCGTGTATGAGAACGTGGAATTGCCGTTGACCTATCGCGGCATGGGGTCGGCAGAACGAAAGAAGCGCGTGCAGGAGGCGCTGGAGCGGGTGGGCATGTCGCACCGCATGAAGCACTATCCTTCGCAGCTCTCGGGCGGTCAGCAGCAGCGCGTGGCCGTGGCCCGCGCATTAGGCGGCGATCCCGTCATCCTGCTGGCGGATGAGCCCACTGGAAACCTGGATTCGGCCAACGGTGAAGCGGTCATGAATTTGCTAAAAGACCTGCACCGCAATGGCGCCACCATCTGCATGGTGACGCACGATCCGCGGTACGCGCAGTTCGCGGACCGCACCATCCGCCTTTTTGACGGTCGTATCGTAGAGGAAAGCTACGAAGCGACCCGCAATTAAGGCCGTTCCTGTGGGGCGGGCGATCGTGCCCGCAGCCGGCTTTCGGCCGGCTTGAATCGGAAAGGGGGAGGAGAATGCTACTCGCAAGCGCGCTTGTGGCGCTGGCAGGCGCGGTAAGCTTGCCCGCAGCCGGAAACTTCCACCAAGAGTCCAGCCGGATTTATCCTCTTTCGGCGCGGGGACAAGTGTCGCTCCAAAATATCAACGGCGATGTGCACATCCGCGCCTGGGACCGCAATGAGGTGCGCATCGCGGCCGTCAAAACCGCCACCACCCGGGGACTGCTGAATGAAGCGCGCGTGTCGATCGATTCGAGCGCGGATTCCATCCAAATCCGCACCAGATTCGGCGGCGGCTCCACTACCAATCCCGGCAGTGTGGAGTTTACCGTCATGGTGCCGCGGCATGCGCGCCTTAGCGAAATCAAGGCGATCAACGGCGCGGTGGATATCGAAGGCGTCAGCGGGGGCATCAACGCGTCGTCGGTGAACGGACCGGTGCGCGCGGAGAAGATTGCCGGCGACGTCCGCCTTTCCACGGTGAACGGAAAGCTGGAAGCCACCTTCGAGCGCCTGAGCGACGCCAAAATGATCTCCATGAATTCCGTGAATGGACCGATTTCGCTCTCCATCCCCTACGATGCGGGCGCCGAGTTCAATGCGCGCAACGTCACCGGCGGCATCGATAACGACTTCGGCATTCCGGTGAGCCAGGACCACTCCGCCGGCAGCCAGTTGCACGGCGTGCTGAAGGGTGGCGGCACCTACATCGATCTGAAAAACATCAACGGCACCATCTGTATCATGCCGATGTCGCACGGCCGCCGCGTCAAATTCACGTAGGACAGGCCTCCTGGCCTGTCCTTGAGATCCGCCCCTTCGCATCCTCCGCCCGCGGCAAGGGCTACACTGCCGTGGCCGTGCTAGCCCTGGCTCTAGGCATCGGCGCAAACACCGCCATCTTCAGCGTAGCGGACGCCTTCCTTCTAAAACCAGTAGCTCTCCCGAATCTGATAACCTGACAGTCCTCATGGAGCGCGCGCCCCACCAGACCGCCAACTGGACAAGCGTCTCGCCCGCCAATTATCTCGATTGGAAGCGCCAAAGCCGCTCCTTCGCCGTGTTTTCACCATACGAATGGGACGAAGTCAACCTGACCGGCACGGGCGAACCGGAACGATTCACCATCGCACGCGCCGCGCCTAACTTCTTCGACGTGCTCGGCGCGCAGCCCATGTTCGGCCGCGGCTTCCTCCCGCAAGAAGGCGCAGTCCGCAGCCAATCCGTGGTGCTGAGCTACGGTCTTTGGCAGCGGCGCTTCGGCGGCGATCGCACCATCGTCGGCAAGACCGTCAAACTGGACGGTCTGAGCAGCGTGGTAGTGGGCGTGATGGATAAGAAATTCAATTTTCCCGTGAGCGCCGAAATGTGGGTCCCCTGGACGATGGAACCAATCCCCGTCGTCCTCCTTGCCCGGCTAGTGGTGGACCACGGCCAACAGGGACACGGCCTCGGCCGTGCCCTGTTTCGCGATGCCGCCCGGCGCGTCGCCCAAGCAGCCGATACCATCGGGATTCGGGGCATCGTGGTCCACGCTATCTCCGAGGATGCGCGACGATTCTACATCGCGCTCGGTTTCGATCCGTGCCCGGCCGAAGCCATGACTCTGGTAGCCACGCTCGCGGATCTCCGCGCCGCGCTCGGCCAAATCTCCCTTGAGAGTTTCCCTCCGCCCAGCCACTAGCAATCAGAGGGCAACGCCCGCAATGCCATACGTGTGCGCGAAATCAAAACATGCCGAACCGCAACGTATGAAGGCCGACAGCCAAAATGTCTTCACTTTCGCCGGCAGTCCGCAGTTAGCCGATATCAACTTGATAAAAAAAGGCTTAACTGTATTGGGTTCGTCCGGCCGAAAAAAAACCAACCCCAACACGATGCAAAATCCTGCACAATCCTGCCCAATTTTGCACATCGCGCCCCCGGCGCGAGCCCTCGTCTTTCAACCCGGACCTACCCCCGGGGGCCGGGTTCTATCGGCGTTCATCGGCGTTCATCGGCGTTTATCGGCGGCCCTTATGGTTTTTCGCGAATCCAGCGACCGCGAAGAATTTGATGTCTAATGATGCGCCCCGGCCCGCAGCCCCGCAGCTTGCTATCATCCCACCATGCGCACTCTAATCGCACTTACTGTTCTCGCCGTCCTGCCAGCCCTCCCCGCGGCCGCCGCCACCTGCGAAAGCCTCGCCGCCACCCCCCTACCCGACACCACCATCGCCATCGCCCAGTCCATCCCCGCCGGGAA
>Ga0070761_10001787_pt1 | contig 13427 bp, 9 predicted proteins | sample HubBroMetageREF1_FD_66724 | JGI IMG/M metagenome (GOLD analysis project Ga0070761, IMG submission 66724) | Reference soil microbial communities from the Hubbard Brook experimental Forest, New Hampshire, USA - Hubbard Brook CCASE Soil... | ecosystem: Environmental > Terrestrial > Soil > Temperate...
GCGACTCTTGGTCTGGGCAATGATTCTGCCCCTTTGCATCATTGCCGCGAGCTGCGCATTGCTTCCGCCCGGAACCATCCCTCCGATACCAGACGTCGTCACCGTCTCGCCCCAGACGGCTCCCGTGCGCGCGGGCGCTACGCAGCAATTCAGCGCCTCCGTGCCTCACGTAAGCAATCCGATTTTTAGCTGGTCTGTAAACGGCACGGTTGGAGGAAGCGCAACGGCAGGCACAATTGATTCGACGGGCCTGTATGCCGCGCCAACGATCCTTCCCGCGCCCAACACCGTGACGATCAACGCCGCCCTCACCATCGGCACTCAAACGCCGGGTAACAGCACCGTCACGCTGCTCAACCCGATTCCCGTGCTAAACGGAGTTTTGAATTCGCCGATTGCGGTCGGTCCGTTCTACATCGTCCTCACGGGAAGCAACTTCGTGCCCGGCTCGACGGTGAGCTTTGGCGGTACCACCCTAACCACAACGTATTCCTCGAACGGCGAATTAGCCGCCACCGGAACGGCCACCAGCGCACAGTTAGGATCGGTGCCCGTCACGGTCCAGAATCCGGATCCCGGTTCCGCAAGCTCGAGCGCCGTCAACGCCACCGTGGTAGCCCCGAACCCGGTTGTCGCTCCCGAAGTCGCGGACCGCTTTCTCGAGCAGTCATCGTTCGGACCGAACGCCGCGTACATCGCGCAAGTTCAGCAACTCGGCCTTCAGGGATTCCTGAATGCTCAATATTCGCTGCCTGTCACGCCATTTCCAAACCCGGCAGCCAGCGAAACGGACTTGAGCGAGGTTCAAAAGCGCTTTTACGTCCAGATCGTAGGCGCTCCTGACCAGTTGCGTCAGCGCGTGGCATACGCGCTCGGGCTGATCTACACCATCTCTGGCAACACGATCAGTACGCCGCAAGCTTTCACTCCCTACTTGCAGCTTCTCCAGAACGATGCCTTCGCCAATTATCGCCAGATTATGGAAGACGTGACGCTCTCGCCTGCGATGGGCAACTACTTGAACATGGTCAACAACAACAAACCCTACTCGAGCAGTGACCATGCCAACGAGAACTACGCGCGAGAACTGATGCAGCTTTTCACGCTGGGGACTTCACTCCTCAACCAGGACGGCTCGCTGCAGACCGACGGATCGGGAAATCAAATTGCCACCTACTCGCAGGCTCAGGTGCAGGAATTTGCGCTGGCCTACACGGGATGGACGTACCCAACGCAGCCAGGCATGGCGACCCAAACGAACAACCCGCAGTACTGGATTGGTCCGATGGTGGCGGTCAATTCCAATCACGACGTCACCGTCAAACAATTACTTCAGTACGCCGGAGCTGTGCAGGGAGGCCTGTTGCCGGCCGGGCAGACTGCTCAGGCCGATCTCGACGGCGCGCTCGACAATATTTTCAATCACCCGAACATGCCGCCCTTCGTTTCCCAACAACTGATCCAGCACCTGGTGACCAGCAATCCGAGTCCCGCGTACGTCCAGCGCGTGGCCAGCGTCTTCGCGAACAACGGCAATGGCGTCCGTGGCGACATGGCCGCCGTGGTCACTGCCATCCTTCTCGATCCCGAAGCGCGTCGTGGCGATTCGCCGGCGACAGCCAACGCGGTTGATGGCCACCTCCGAGAGCCTACTCTTTACATCGCCGGACTCCTGCGCGCGTTCAATGGCGTCACCGATGGGGCAAACCTTGATTACTACGGCGGAACGATGGGAGAGGCGGCCCTCGAGCCCGGAAGTGTCTTCAGTTTCTTTTCACCGAGTTTTCAAATTCCGGGAACGAGCTTGCTGGGCCCCGAGTTTCAGATTCAGACAACCGCTACGGCGCTGAATCGGTTCAACTGGCTGAACAGCTTCGCGTTCGGCTCGATCGGCAGCACCACCACCGTCGATTTTTCGCCCTACGCCAACCAGGCTTCCAATCCTGCCCAGATGCTGGCCTCGCTAAACACCTTGATGATGCACGGAACGATGTCGGCCAACGTGCAAAACAGCATTCTGACTGCGGTCGCCGCCGTGCCGGCCGGGAGCAACCAAGCGATGGATCAGGCGAAGACTGCGATTTATCTCGTCGCTACCTCCTCTCAATATCAGGTGGCGCACTGACGCGTTACTCGCAAAACGGGAATTCTCTTGGAATCGCGGCAAAAGTAGCCCGAGGAGCGTGACGATGGCCTTTTCGCGCAGGGATTTTATTCGCATGGGATGCTGTTCGGCGGCATCGTTCGGTGTCACCGCCGCGTTTGGTCACTTGAATCTCATCCACGCTTTCGCGGCCAACCCGACGACGGACTATCGCGCTCTGGTTTGCGTCTTTCTCTTCGGCGGCAACGACAGCAACAACATGCTTATCCCGAATGATTCCGCGGGCTATCTGAACTATCAAACGCTGCGCTCGAACCTAGCGATTCCGCAAAACACCCTGCTCCCGATCGTAGCCAAGACGGGCAACGTCCCGTACGGTCTGCATCCGGAGTTGACAGGACTCCAGGGCCTGTTCAATTCAGGTCAAGTCGCATTCCTCGCCAACGTGGGCACTCTGGCCCAGCCAACCACGCGGGCCGAGTACATAGCCGGTGGCCCCACGCTGCCCATAAATCTTTTTTCTCATTCGGACCAGCAGACGCAGTGGCAAACCGCGCAATTTGACGGCACCGGAAATACGGGATGGGCGGGCCGCACAGCTGATAATTTGCAATCTCTGAATGCCGGAGCCCAGTATCCGCCCATTACAACTGTCGCTGGCGGCGCGATTCTCACCACCGGAGCACAAACGCAGCCTTATGCCTTAATCCCAGGAAGCACGCCCGGTCTGACAGGATTTGACTCCTCAGCTCCCGCTAACGCGCGCTTGACCGCTCTTCAGCAGCTCCTGACTTTCGACACCGGCATTTCGCTCATTCAGTCCTCCAGCGCGATTGCCAGCCAGGCGCTGCAGGAAAGTGCTGTCCTCGCCGGCGCATTGAGCGGCCTCTCGCCGCTAGAGACGCAGTTTCCCACCACCGGCATTGGCGCGCAGCTCAAACAAGTGGCGCAGATAATCCAGGCGCGCAGCGCACTCGGTCTGCAACGCCAGATTTTCTTCTGTTCGCTGGGAGGATTCGATACCCATGGCAACCAGCTGCCCATCCAAGATTCCTTGCTCACTCAGCTGAACGCCGCTTTGACGGCGTTTTACAACGCAACAATCGAGTTGAGCCTGCCGCAGCAGGTAACTACCTTCACGCTCTCCGATTTCAGCCGCACGTTTCAGCCGGGCTCGAACGGTGGCTCCGATCATGGATGGGGCAGCCATCACATCGTCATGGGGGGAGCGGTTGCCGGCGGGGATGTCTATGGCCAGTTCCCGCAGCTCGCTCTCGGCGGTCCGAACGACGCCGGAAGCAACGGGCGATGGATTCCTACTACATCTGTAGACCAATACGGCGGAACGCTAGCCCAGTGGTTCGGCGTCGCACCCGCCAATTTGCCGTCAATCTTCCCCAACATCGGAAGCTTTTCGGCGCCGACGCTGACCTTTTTGGGCTAACGCACCGCCGTTACTCGGGTGCCAACGGACACCGATTGGCGCTCCCGAAATCCCACGGCACGCCCCCATCTCAAAGCGAAATCCCCGCGAAAATCGGAGCTTTCTTGCACGCCTGAAAGGTTCGCTAACCCTTTATATTTCAGCCACCTGTACGTTAGTACAGGGTCAAAAATTAGCCTGTACTTAAGGTCAGGTTTTGGCGAGGCCTATAGGATGTTAGCAGATTCACCACGACTGACCTTTTGTGTCACTCGCCCAATCCGATCGGCATGCTAGGCTGACCTTTCCAGCGGGTTCTAGTACCGCGGGCGTATACGCATGTCTTCACGACTCGGCGAAATCCTGGTTAAGGACAGCCTGATCTCCGCGGATCAGTTGAAGCAGGCGCTCGACTATCAGAAGAAGAATGGCGGCCGGCTGGGTACTTGCCTCGTAAAACTGGGCTTGGTGAGCGATGACGATATCACTGCGGTCCTTTCGCGCCAGTATGGGGTCCCCTCGATTAACCTGAAGTTCTACGAGGTCGACCCGTCCGTCATCAAGCTGGTCCCGCAAGAGACCGCCATTCGCTATCAGATCGTCCCCCTCTCGCGTGTTGGCTCCACTCTCACGATCGCGATGACCGATCCCACGAACGTCTTCGCGATGGACGACATCAAGTTCATGACCGGTTTCAACGTCGAGCCGGTGGTGGCCTCCGAAACCGCGATCAGCGAGGCGATTCACAAATTCTACGGCGAAGTCGAGAGCGTGGAAGAACTCGACAAGGTGATGAAGGACCTCACCGCCGACGACGCCGCGCTCGAACTCGCCGGCGAAGAAGCGGAAATGATGGACCTGGCGACGCTCGAAAGAGCGGCCGAGGAAGCTCCCATCATCAAGCTCTGCAACCTGATCCTGACCGACGCCGTGAAGCGGGGCGCCAGCGACATCCACGTGGAGCCGTACGAGAAGGAGTACCGCGTCCGGTTCCGCATCGACGGCATTTTGCAAAACGTGATGGCTCCGCCGATGAAATTGAGAGACGCGATGACCAGCCGCATCAAGATCATGTCCAAGCTGGACATCAGCGAAAAGCGGCTGCCGCAAGACGGCCGCATCATGATCAAGTACATCCGCGACGGGAAAAAGAAGGAACTGGACTTCCGCGTTTCCACCGTCCCCACGTTGTTCGGCGAAAAGATCGTCATGCGCTTGCTCGACAAGGAAAACCTGCGCCTGGACATGACGAAGCTTGGTTTCGAGCAGGAGTCGCTGTCGAAGTTCGAGCGGCAGATCCTGAAGCCGTATGGAATGGTGCTGGTGACAGGGCCCACGGGATCGGGCAAGACGAACACCCTGTATTCATCGGTGGCGCGGTTGAACACCGCCGAAACGAACATCATGACGGCTGAAGACCCGGTCGAATTCCAACTGCCCGGAATCAACCAGGTGCAGATGAAGGAGCAGATCGGGTTGAACTTCGCTTCGGCGCTGCGCGCATTCTTGCGGCAGGACCCCAACATCATTCTGGTCGGCGAAATTCGAGACTTCGAGACGGCGGAAATCGCCGTGAAAGCCGCGCTCACGGGCCACTTGGTGCTTTCGACGCTGCACACGAACGACGCGCCCTCCACCATCAGCCGCTTGATGAACATGGGTATCGAGCCGTTCCTCGTTGCCACGTCTGTGAACCTGATTTGCGCGCAGCGGCTGGTCCGGCGCATTTGCTCGGGCTGCAAAGAACCGCTGCAAATTCAGCCTCAGGCGCTGATTGATGCGGGTTACAGCGTGGACGATGCGAACAAGGTCGAGGTGCAGCACGGACGCGGCTGCGCTACGTGCAACAACACCGGCTACAAGGGCCGCGTCGGTCTTTACGAAGTAATGGAGATCAATGACGAGCTGCGAGAACTGATTCTCGTCGGTGCATCAGCGCTCGAACTCAAGAAGAAGGCTCTCGAAGGCGGAATGATTACGTTGCGCAAAAGCGGCTTGACGAAAGTCGCTTTGGGGCAAACCACCATGGAAGAGGTTTTGCGCGAGACCGTGCTCTAGCGAGGAAAGAGGGAACAATGGCCGGCATCACTTTAAGCGAATTGCTCAAGAAAATGATCGAGATGGGCGGCAGCGACCTGCACCTCTCGACGAACAGCGCCCCGCGCATCCGCGTTCACGGCAAGCTGCGCCCGCTGGACATGCCTCCTCTCACGGCGGCCGACACGAAGGCGCTGGCGTACAGCGTCCTCACGGACGTCCAGAAGCACCGCCTGGAAGAGAACCTCGAGCTCGACTTTTCGTTCGGCTTGAAGAGCTTGGCGCGTTTCCGCGGAAACATCTTTCACCAGCGCGGCGCCGTGGCAGCGGTTTTCCGCACGATTCCATGGGAGATCAAGAGTTTCGACGCGCTGGGGCTACCGGCCATCGTGAAGAACCTGTGCGACAAACCTCGCGGGCTGGTGCTGGTGACCGGCCCGACTGGTTCGGGCAAATCGACGACGCTCGCCGCGATGCTCGACAAGATCAACAACGAGCGCGAAGAGCACATGATCACGATCGAGGACCCCATCGAGTTCCTGCACAATCACAAGAAGTGCCTCGTGAACCAGCGCGAAGTTCACTCGGACACGCACTCCTTCGCGAATTCGCTGCGCGCTGCGCTTCGCGAAGATCCCGACGTTGTGCTGATCGGCGAAATGCGCGACCTGGAAACCATCGAGTCTGCACTGCGCATCGCCGAAACCGGCCACTTGACGTTTGCCACCCTGCACACCAACTCGGCGATCTCCACCATCAACCGTATCGTCGACGTCTTCCCGGCGCACCAACAGCCGCAGGTTCGCGCTCAGCTCTCCATGGTCCTCGAAGGCATCCTTTGCCAGGCGCTGCTGCCTCGGATTGACGGCCGCGGCCGCGCCATGGTCATGGAAATCCTGATTCCCAACGCGGCCATTCGCAACCTCATCCGCGAGGACAAAATTCACCAGATCTATTCGGCCATGCAAACCGGAACAGGGCAATCGGGAATGCAGACGTTCAATCAGAGTCTCTCGAACGCCTATTTCCAGAAATTCATCACTCTGGAAACGGCGCTCGCGCGGTCTTCCAACCAGGATGAATTGCAGGATTTGATCAATCGTGGGGTGACCTCTCCGCCTGCTGGTGGCCGGGCACCTGTTCGGCGGTAGAGAAGAGGAGGTAATACAGCAATGCCGGTTTACACATATAAAGGTACCAACAAGGCGGGAAGCTCCGTCTCCGGGGAACGGACCGCGGCCAGCAAGAACGAACTTGCTTCCTCGCTGCGCCGCGAGAACATCAACGTCAGCAAGCTTTCGGAGAAGGGAAAGGAGTTCAGCATCCCCACCTTCGGAGGCGGCGTCGATTCCAAGGAATTGGCGGTTTTCACCCGTCAATTCTCGGTGATGATCGACGCTGGATTGCCGCTCGTTCAGTGCCTGGAAATTCTCTCCGGGCAGCAGGAAAACAAGATATTCCAGAAAATCCTGAACGGCGTGCGGGCTTCGGTCGAGGGCGGCGCCACTCTCTCCGCTTCCATGAAGCAGTACGAGAAGGTTTTCGACCCTCTCTACTACAACATGGTGGAAGCGGGCGAGACGGGCGGTATTCTCGACACGATTTTGCAGCGGCTCTCGATGTACATCGAGAAGAACGTCAAGCTGAAGCGCGCTGTGAAGTCGGCCATGATCTACCCGGTGGCGGTCATGAGCATCGCCGCGGCGGTGATCATCCTGTTGCTGTGGAAAGTCGTGCCTATTTTCGTCGAGTTGTTCAACGGTTTGGGCGTCGACCTTCCGCTTCCCACGCGCGTCGTGATCGTCCTCAGCAATTTCGTCGGAAGCATCTACGGGTTGATCCTCCTCGTCGTGATCGGCGGAACGATCGTCGCGCTGAAGTTCTGGTATGGAACTCCAGCGGGCCGCATGGCGATCGACACCGTGCTGTTGAAGATACCGATCCTCGGACTCGTGCTGCGCAAAATTGCCGTGGCGCGGTTCACTCGGACGCTGGGCACCTTGATTTCGAGCGGCGTTCCGATTCTCGAAGGCCTCGACATCACGGCGCGCACTTCCGGTAACGCCGTGGTGGAAAAGGCGATTTCCGAGACGCGGAAAGCCGTCGAAGCCGGGCGCTCTCTGGTGGATCCGCTAAAGGAAACCGAAGTCTTCCCGGGCATGGTGACGCAGATGATTGGCGTCGGCGAACAGACCGGCGCGATGGACGCCATGCTTTCGAAGATTGCCGATTTCTACGAGGACGAAGTGGACGCGGCCGTGAAAGACCTCCTGACCGCTCTCGAACCGATCATGATCGTGTTCCTCGGAATCGTCGTCGGCGGCGTCGTCATTTCCATGTACCTGCCGCTGTTCTCGCTGATCGGAAAGCTCTCGGGCGCCAAGTAACGGAAATTCGGGTTGCAGAGCCGGTGGCCGGCCTCGTGGCGGCCATCTGCTGGCGGTGCGCCTTCGGCGAAAAGGCCGGGGCGAATGTCAGGTTGGTTCGGCGGAGACCGAAGGATTGAAAAAGCTGCCACATGGTATCGAAGCCCAGCGCTAGTGAATGGCTCCCGTGGTTGGGACGTGTCCGTTTCCTCATCGTCACGTTTCTTCTGGGCGTTGTCGCGGTCGGCCAACTCACATCCATCCCACTCCCCATCAGGATGTTGTTGCCGCTGATCGTCCTGTGGTACACGCTGGCCACCTCCTACATCATCCTTCAGCGATGGATTCCCAGGGCAGCCTGGCATGCGCCGGTGCAGGTGGCCGGCGACATTCTCATTGTCACCGGCGTCGTGTATGCGACGGGCGCGCAGGACAGCTATTTCGTCTCCCTCTATCTCCTCGTCATCCTGATGGGCGGGATTCTGTTTTCGCGCCGGGCGGTGTTCGCCATTGCGGGAGCCAGCTTCGCGCTGCTCGGCTGCGTGGTCGAGCTGATGTTCTACAGTCTGATCCCGCGCACCTCGGCTTCGATGCCCAGCGATCGCGCGCTGGAATCGTGGTTGGGGATCAATCTTTTTGCGTTCATGTCGGTGGCCTATCTGGGAAGCCTGCTGTCGCAGAGCCTTCGCAAGAAGGGTGTGGAACTCGAGGAGAAAAGCGAAGAGCTGAAAGACCTCCGCGCTTTCAACCACGACATCATTGAATCGATGCGTGGCGGCCTGCTTACCACGGACCTCAATGGCCGCATGTTGCTGCTGAATCGCGCCGGAGCCGAAATCACGGGTCAGAGCTTTGATTTGCTGCGAGGAGAAAACATCCAGAAAGCCTTTCCGGGATTTTGGCCGATCGAAGCGGATGCCGGTGGCAATCCGACAGCATCGCGGAAAGAGGTCGAGTTTCAGACGCCGTCCGGTGCAACGCGCTTTCTGGGGCTGTCGATTTCGCCGCTCCGCAGCGCGCAGAATCAAACCAGCGGCTACGTCTTTAATTTCCAGGACCTCACCGAGCTGAAGCGCCTCGAGAAGGAAGTCTTCACGAAGGAGCGCATGGCCGTACTGGGCCGGCTTTCGGCTGCGATCGCTCACGAAATCCGCCAGCCTCTTACGGCGATGACCGGAGCGCTGAAGGAACTGGCCCGCCTGGCGCCGCTGGAGGACGACGACAAAAAACTCGTCCAGATCGTCGGGCGCGAGTCCCAACGCCTCAATCAGATCATTTCCGATTTCCTTGATTACTCGCGCGAGAAGGCCTACGCGTTCTCCGACGTGGACGTCGCAGCCGTGATCGAGGACACGCTCGTGCTTCTCGAGCATGATGCCCGCGCGCGAGGCACCTACAAGATCGAGCGGGATTTTATGGTTCGTGGCACCAAGGCTCGCGCCGATCGCGACGCGCTGAAGCAAGTCTTCTGGAATCTCTGCAACAACGCGCTGCGCGCGATGCCCAATGGCGGCGTTCTCTCGGTGCGCCTGGAGGCGAGCGCCGATTGGGTGCAAATTTCGATCCGCGACACGGGAATCGGCCTCGATCCCAAAGAGGTTTCGCGGATTTTCGAACCGTTTCAATCGGGATTCGTGGGCGGGACGGGTCTGGGCCTGGCCATCGTCTACCAGATCCTGCAGGCCCATCGCGGACGAATTCGGGTGGAGACCGAAAAGGGCCATGGAGCGGAATTCATCGTCGAGTTACCTCGCGCCGTGCGCACTCGCGCAGCGGCTGCGCGCCAGCAAATCTCCTCCGGTGCGGAATTGTTGCGCCCCGTGGGGAAAGGCTAGAGCGCCATGGCACACCTGCTGGTAGTCGACGACGAGCGCTCCATCACCGAATTGCTCGAAATCAGTTTCCGCAAGGAAGGGCACAAGGTTGACGTTGCCTCAAACGGTGAGTCGGCCATGCGCCGCCTTGCCTCGCAAATCTACGACATCGTCGTTTCCGATATCCGCATGCCCGACATGGACGGCGTCGAGCTGCTGCGCTACTGCAAAGAAGTGTCTCCCGCGACGACGTTCATTTTGATCACGGGCGTGCCCACGATCGACACGGCCATCGATGCCGTGAATTTCGGGGCCGATCGTTACGTCATCAAGGGCGACCGCCTGCTCGACGAACTGCGCCCTGCGATTCAGCAAGTAGCTGAGAACCTGGCCCTCAAGAAGGAAGCCGGCTACCTGCGCCGGGAAATTCGGCGCCTCACGGGGCTCGATCACATCATCGGAACCAGCCCGAAGATGAAGGCCATTTTCGAGCTCATCGAAAATGTGGCTCCGCAGACTAGCCGCGTCCTCATCACCGGCGAAAGCGGGACAGGAAAGGAACTGGTCGCGCGCGCGATTCACGAGCACAGCGCGCGCTCCAAGAACCCGTTCATCACCATCAATTGTGGAGCCTTTCCCGAGACTCTTCTCGAGTCCGAGCTTTTCGGATACATGAAGGGCGCGTTCACCGGCGCGAACGAAAATCGCCGCGGGCTCTTCCAGGCAGCGCACGGCGGCACCCTGTTCATGGACGAAATCGGGAATATGAGCGTCACGATGCAGGTGAAGCTCTATCGCGTCCTGCAGGAAGGGAAAGTCCGCCCGATCGGCAGCACGGAAGAATCGGACGTGGATGTGCGCGTCATCGCCGCTACGAACAAGAACCTCGAAGAGGAAATTGCGGAAGGCCGGTTCCGGGAGGATTTGTTCTACCGCTTGAGCGTGATTCCCATTCATGTTCCGCCGCTCCGCGAGCGCCGCGAAGATATCCCGCTCCTGGCCCGCGAGTTTCTCGAGCGTTTCAGCAAGTCGATGAGCAAGAAGGTGGAAGGAATCGAGCCGGAAGCAATGCGGCGGCTGGAGGTGTACGATTGGCCGGGAAACGTCCGCGAACTCGAGAACACCATCGAGCGTGCGGTGGCCCTCGAGAGCTGCCAGCGGATCTCGGTTGAATCCGTGCCTGATCGGATCCGGAATTACTATCAGGCGTCAGTCCCTCACTCTGCTCACAATGGCAATGGAATCGTACTGCCCGAGGAAGGCTTGAACCTCGAAGACCATATCAGCAAGATTGAACGGTCATACCTGCTGGCCGCCCTGGAGCGTTCGGGCGGGGTCCGCACGCGCGCTGCAGACCTGCTCAAGATGACCTATCGGTCCTTCCGCCATTACGCGAAAAAGTACGAAGTCTGATCTCGGCAGCAGACTCACGCGCGAGCTCTCATTCAGCAACCATAAGTTACTCCCTGTCATCAACATAGCTCCTATAGAGGGCGAATGACGCTTCCTGCCCGAGGTAGTACCAAATCCCTCGTACCAAGAAGCGGTACCACCGCCGTACCCTCGAAATGAGTCTCTTCCGCTACTGCCGCCGGGCGGCTCCCTCGCTAACATTCGGGTGTCGGGAAGCTGATTCATCGAATTTGATTCATCGAGGGAGCGGCCCCAATGGAACTCTTTGAGCGGTCCCACCAGGAGAAGAAGATGACCAAGCGAGACCAGGGCTTTTCGCTAATCGAATTGCTGATTGTCGTGGCGATCATTTTGATCATCGCGGCCATTGCGATTCCCAACCTGCTTCGTTCCCGCATGGCGGCTAACGAAGCGTCCGCAGTCGGCTCGATCCGCACCATCAACACCGCCCAAATAACATACGACTCCACCTATGGTGATGGCTACGCGAACGTGCTCCCGTTGCTGGGCGGCGCGGCCGGGGCTGCAGCCACCTGCCAGAACTCCGAAATCGTCGACCCAGTGTTGTCCGCCGCCAACCCGTCGATCAAGAGCGGATATAACTTCCAGTTGGGTCCCGGAACGGTTGCCGTTGCGGTGGCTCCAGCGGGTTGCGCCAACCCGGGCTTCATCGACGGCTACACGGCCATAGCGTGGCCCGTTAACGTCGGCACCACCGGTCAGCGCAGCTTCTGCTCGGATGCATCAGGTATTATCGTGTTCGATCCCACGGGAGTTCAGCCGGCGCCGGCTCCTCCGATATGCGCCGCCGGTATGAGCGCGCTAGGCAACTAGCTCTTCGCAAGGAATGGCAGTATTCGAAGGGAAGGCCTCTTATGCCTTCCCTTTTTTTCTGCGTTGTACTCGAACATCTGTTCCTTTCCGGTGCTCCCAGCCAGCTCGTCGTCAGCGTGTTCTCTCTTAAGCCAAAAACAGCCCGTCTGCATGTCGCTTAAAACAACTAACATAGCGCTTCGAATTTACGTGTCAAAGTCGTGTCCCTCGTGGCGCTGGCCTTGCACTCTCCTCCAGCGATGCACCAGGAGAATAAAATGAAGAAACGACAACAAGGCTTTTCCCTAATCGAATTGTTGATCGTCGTGGCGATCATTTTGATCATCGCGGCCATCGCAATTCCTAACCTGCTTCGTTCCCGCATGGCGGCCAACGAAGCCTCCGCAGTGGGCTCGATTCGTACCGTGAACACGGCGGAAGTAACGTTCAACTCCACCTACAACGATGGTTTCGCTAACACGCTGCCTTTGCTCGGCGGCGCGGCGGGCGCTGCGGCGACCTGTAACAACGCCGAAGTATTAGACCCAGTACTGTCTGCAGCAAATCCGGCAATCAAGAGCGGATATAACTTCCAGGTCGGTCCTGGGACGGTTGCGGTTGCGGCAGCCCCTGCAGGTTGCGCCAACCCGGGCTTCGTCGATGGCTATACGATCATCGGCTGGCCTGTGAACGTTGGAACCACCGGACAGCGCAGTTTCTGTTCGGATGGATCGGGCGTCATCCAGTCGCTCTCGACTGGTGTTAAGCCGGCACCAGCTCCTCCGCTGTGTCCGGCCGGTATGACCCCGCTGAGCCAGTAGTTCTGGCGGCCTTCACGGCACTCAAAGGGCGGTTGCCTGGCGCCTCCGCCTTCTCCATTCTTGGCCCCGCCTTGCCACGGGCGCAACCCATAGCGCCCCGGGGCGACCCGAGTTGCTCCCTTGCGCACGCTGACCTTTCCCCTGGGTAGTCGTCTCACTCCCAGTTGAACTAAGATTAGAGTGGATTTACGGATTAGACTGCATTTACGCGCGTGGCCCTGGGTGGTCAATTGGACGCGCCGTAAATTGTCACTTTCCAGGAGTTTGCGGCGGCCCTTCGTCGCCACAGCCCCTGGAAGATGAGACCACGAGGCCCGTATGTTGCTGAAAACGCTTGCTATAATGGCCTGCGTGTCGCGTGAGTCAACTCCGCGTTGAGGCTGGCACTCGCGTTGCATCTAGTCCGGTGTACCCCGCCAGGGAGTACACACAAAAAGAGAGAGATTTTGGAGCGATCCTCCAGGAGATAATAATGAGCAAGAGAGACAAGGGCTTCTCGCTAATCGAATTGCTGATCGTCGTGGCGATCATTTTGATCATCGCGGCCATCGCAATTCCTAACCTGCTTCGTTCCCGCATGGCGGCCAACGAAGCCTCCGCAGTGGGCTCGATTCGTACCGTGAACACCGCGGAAGT
>Ga0070761_10001790_pt1 | contig 13402 bp, 9 predicted proteins | sample HubBroMetageREF1_FD_66724 | JGI IMG/M metagenome (GOLD analysis project Ga0070761, IMG submission 66724) | Reference soil microbial communities from the Hubbard Brook experimental Forest, New Hampshire, USA - Hubbard Brook CCASE Soil... | ecosystem: Environmental > Terrestrial > Soil > Temperate...
CGTTTCCTCAGAGAGGACAACCCAATGACCCACAGCAAAGTTATCAATCACACAATTTGCAAAATCGCCCGCGGCAGTCTGCTACTCGCTACTTTGCTACTGACGACGGCCACCGTCCTTAATTCTCAAGAGGACAGGAAAATCGAGACGATTGACTCAACGGCAAGGGGAACAAGCACACAGTCGGGCACGATAGTGAGCGTCAAAGTAACGATTTTCCAGTACTCGACCGACGAAGACAGGGCAGTGCTGGTCGACGCCTTTACGAAGGGCCAGAATAAGGGCTTGGTTGACGCGCTGGAGAAGATGAAACCCGTTGGCCGCATTGCCATCACCGGCACGGTTGGCCAAGATCTTGCCTACATTCGCCTGATCCAAACCGACACTGGTCGCAAAATCCGCTTCGTTACAAGCCGCCGGATTCAATTCGGCGAAGCCTATTACAACACCCAAAGCAAGGCCTACAATCTGACCGCCGGCGAATTCAACCTGAACGACTCCGACAAGAACAAAAGTGCGGGCGTGCTGTATCCTGCAGCGCAGCTGATCATCAACAAAGAGGGCCAGCTGGAGTTTCAGCTGAGAAAGAACCACTGGGAGCTCGTCAACATTATCGATTGGAACAAGGCCGGCGCGCCTAAGTGATATCTTTCAGCGCCAATCGAAGAAAGAAGTAGCCGATGGTCCCGGCTGCCAAGGAGGCGGCGAGAACAGCGACCTTTGCGGTGGCAACTAAGGACTCGTCCTCGAAGGAGAGGCCGCTGATAAACAGAGCGACCGTAAATCCTACTCCTGCCAGAAGGCCAACTCCGGCTATCCCCCGCCACGTCAAACCGTAGGCCATCCCCGCAATTTTCAATTTCACGGCCACAAAAGAAAACAAAGTAATGCCGAGGGCCTTGCCGAGGAGCAGGCCCAGAACTATGCCGAGCGCGATCGAACTCGAGTAAGCCAGTTTCAGCTGTTCAGTGGATAAAGCAACTCCCGCGCTCGCAAGCGCAAATAAGGGAAGAACGAGGAAACAAACCCAGGGATGCACGTTTCTTTCCAGGCGCTCGGCAATAGAATCTGTGCCGCGGAGAAGTTGATCCAGTGTAGTGAGGGTGGCTTCCGCCGACGATTTTTCCTGACCGAAGATCTGTGCCCGGAAATTGTCCAGGAGCGGCTCCGCAGTTTCAGCCAATTCTTCCGGCCGGAATTTTGGCGTGATCGGCGCGATGAGCCCCAGAATCACACCGGCGATCGTGGCATGCACTCCGGAACGGAGAACCGCTGCCCAGAAGAAAAATCCCACAACGACGTAAACAGAGACAGGAGCGCGACGCACGGCAAGCAATATGAGGATCGTCAACAAACCGCCCGCTGCCGCCAGATACGGTAGAGAAATCGTCGGAGTATAAAAGAAGGCAATCACCAGGATCGCTCCGACATCGTCCACGATCGCCAGCGCCAGCATGAATACACGCAGGCTCGAAGGAATGCGCTTGCCGAGCAACGCCAGAACACCCATGGCGAAACCTATGTCCGTTGCCATGGGAATTCCCCAGCCGCGCGCGGCCATACCTGTTCGATTCAACGCGAAATAGAGCAGAGCCGGAAGGATCATGCCGCCGAGCGCGGCTATGATGGGAAGCGCCGCCTGGCGGAAGGAGGACAGCTCGCCCTTCACGATCTCGCGTTTGATTTCGAGTCCGACAACCAGAAAAAACAGCACCATCAATCCGTCATCAATCCAGTGATGCAGATCCATGGAGAGAAGAGGGCGGCGACCCAACTGCAAGGGAAGCTTCCAAAGCGCGAAGTAGGATGCGCTCCAGGGAGAATTCGCCCAAAGGAGGGCGACAACAGTGGCGGCGAAGAGGAGGATGGAACCGGAAGTCTCGCTCTGGATAAAACGCTCCAGCATGGACTTCGGCTGCGATAGAAATTTATGTTCCATTACTTCGTCTTCCGCTCTATTCGGGAATTGCCGTGGTCAATATCCGCCGAGAGGGGCAGCGAGGCCGAAAGTGCCATCGGCAGCATGGCCGATCAATCCTTGTCCCGATTATTGTGTTCGCCTGTCACGCGCGTTTCGGTTCAGAAAGTTTCAAGGTAACTAGTGCGATGCGGCGTTGAATTCCAAGGTGTCTGGTATTGCCGGATGTCGCGGACATTTACTAGCTCGGTGGGAGGCGGCGCACCATTGGCAAAACTGACAGTTGCTTTCACTCGGCCACGAATTCGCACTCCACGAAACTGAGACTGCAACTCCACCCCACAAACTCGCCGCTCTGGCAGGTTCCCGAGCGTTTGACCGCGAAGTGCGCGGAAGCAGTGTCGGTTGGAATTTCGTAGCTGCGGTAAACAGCAAGCCACCTACCATCGCTTTGTTCTTGAAGAAGTTAAGGAGCTGCGGCGTAAAGGCGACTGTGCCGGTAAGCTCCCAGAAAGCGTGCCCTATGAACGTTGCGGGAATCAAGAAAACCACCAAAGCCACAGCAGCCAGTCGCGGATAGAGGCCGAAGGCCAAACCAAAACCGCCAACCACTTCAAGGGTTCTAGCGCTTAGCATCATAAGGGGCACGACGGTGGCGGGAGCGCCATGGTCGAGGAGCGCTTTTGCAGCGGCGGCCTGGCTGATGATCCCGAGACCATTCAGAAGAAACATGATCGCGACGAGAACACCAAAAGGTTAGCACAATCCGCTGAAAAGAATTCATTGGCGACTCCCAGTATCCGCCATGGACCAGCAGCCCTCGTTGGAGAGGGAGATTCCCAGTCTCTGCATGTAAAAAGTAAGGTCGAGCGTTTCACCTCCAAGCCAGCGGCGGCGCCGTTCGAGCCGGCGACAACCCCCTTCATTTGTTTCAACGTCTTGCGGATATGATCCCGCTTGGCCTCCTCCAGCGTGATGGCTCCCAGAGAGCCATTTTCAGCGGCCTGCCCCAATCCTTCCAGACGAGGACGTAGTGTCTTCCCGCTGGTCAAGATGACGCTGCGCTCGATAAAGTTCTGCAGCTCCCGAGTATTCCCCGGCCAGGAGTGGCCGCTCAGCGCATTCATTGCCTCCACCGGTATTTCATCGATGTGCTCTTGCATTCTTCCGGCGTATTTATTAACAAAGTGCCTTACCAGCAGGGGGAGGTCCTCCGCGCGATCGCGCAGTGACGGCACAGGTAGGCAAACCACCGGAACCCCCCGATGATTTTCTTATTCAGTTTCAGCAAAACAGGCTTTGCCAAACTCGGGCGACGCTCGTATTCTTTGTGATAACTGGTCCATCCAAACCCAACCCGGAGATGTGCAAGGATTGTGCTGAAGGCGGCGGGGCGGGCAAATGGGCATCGCGGAACCAAGGCATCTGGGGACGCAGCGCGCCTCACCGAGTTGATGCAGAAGCTTAGGGTATTGAACCTGGAACTCCGCCGAGCAATCAAATACTACGAAACAAAGCGGGAATCAGAAATAACCGACCCTTTGAGGCTCGGTCTCGGGTACGCGGTGGGTTTGGGAAGTGAAATCATGGGATTCGTCCGCCACCAGAGCGTGCCGTTCGCCCTGATGTTCGGGATCGTGGGAGCGATGACAGGCGCGGCGCGGAACACGCGGAGTTTGAAGGGGTGAGTAAGTGGAGGAGTTTGTAGGGGAAATTAATCGTATCCTCTGATTGCTTTTCCAGGTCATCGGCACAGAGACTCCAAGTCCAACCCATCTCTCTATGCATTGCCTGAAAAAATGTTACGTCGGGCGCAATTCTTATTCTGATTCCATTCTTTGACCTTCCTATCGCAAGCAACAGATCCGAACCTCAGACCCGCCAGGACGCCTCGCATATAAGCAAAGCTGCTGATAACGCCGGGCATGGGATCGTCGGGATGGACCTCGTACTCCAGATCGACGAAGCCCTGGTACCTCATTGCGATAAGTGCTTCAAACATCGCGCGCACCGGCATGATGCCGTCCCCCACCGCTACTTGGCTTTCCTTGCTCTGGAAGTTGGTGAGATCCTTCATGTGCAAATTAAATAGCCTCGGGCCTGCTTCGTGGATCGCCTGAACCACGTCAGTCCCCGCGCGAGCCGCATGCCCGACGTCGATGCAGCAACCGATGCGCGGATCCATAGCTTTGACCGCCTTCAACACGTCGAGCGGTGAACGCCAGAACCGGTCTTCCGGCCCGTGATTGTGAATCGCGATGCGGATGTCGAACTCTTTCACGAACTTCTCAATTCGCGGTAGCGTTTCCGGTGCGGGGTCGCCGGCGACAATCACCGCTATACCTGCTCGCTTGCAGTATTCGAACTTAGACCGGATATCCGCATCTTCATCTTTCGCGAAATAGATAGCCCCGGCAGCGTGAAGCCTGATACCCGCTGCGGCATAGTCTGCCAGCGCAGTCGCCTCCTCTTGCGGATCTAGCGGGAGATGATCTTTGACCTCCTTCGCATTCAGCGCGAGCACATTGAGCTGCTTCATGAAGTCGATCATCTGCGCACGACTGAAGTTGCGGAACGTGTAGCTAGCCAGGCCCAGACGAACCGGAGGTGCTTCGACAACTGCCGGGCGTTCTTCGGCCGGTGCGAAGACGTCGCTCAATGCAGCGAACCCTGCCGCAGCGAGGGCTCCGGAGCGAATGAAATTGCGACGGGAGAAGCTATTTTTCATACAGGGCTAGTCACTCGCTGTTTGCCGAGAATGCTTTCATAGCTGGCCGCCACACTGCGCTTTGTTCGACCTGATATTCGCCCGGACGCCACCAGCGCACGCTAGACGCGTGGCTCCCAACCATTCTCATATTCGCGCCCCCACATCTTCATCGCATCCGGGTCGCCCTGGATCCGGCCATCTTTCGTGTCGAGATGTAGCTCCCGATTCACTTCCCATGCGATGTTGGAAATCTGCAGCATCGTAACGGAGATATTGCCGACAGAGACAGGAGCGTTGAGCTTTTCGTCACTGCGGATTCCCGCGATGAAGTTGGCGAAGTGAGCGTCCGTCATGGAATCGCGGCCCACGACGTCTGAAGATGACGATGTACCGCCGCTCCTGAACTCGCTCGTCTTCTTCCCTTGGAGGTCATATATCTCGTAGCCATCGCGATCGAGGAGTACCGTGCCAGTCGTTCCCATGATTGTCGAACCACGATCACGGCCGTAATACTTCATTCCCTGGCAACTCTTGCCCTCCCACGAGATCATCTTGTCTTGGTACGCGAAGCTTGTCACCAGAGTGTCATAGAATTGCCAGTCGTCTTTGAACTGGTATCTGCCACCTGACGAGCTGACCCGCTCCGGATAGTCGACATCCAGCGCCCAGCGGCAGACATCAACCTCGTGCGTGCCATTATTGAGTGTTTCGCCAGTACCGTAGATTCTGAACCAGTGCCAGTTATACGGTTGCACGTTGTCACGATACGGACGGCGTGGCGCCGGGCCCTGCCACAAGTCCCAATCAAGCTGCGGCGGCACGGGTGCGTCTTTTCCCACGCCAATCGATTTCCTTACGTTGCTGTACCAGGCCTTCGCGAAGTACGGCCTGCCTATGATTCCTGCGTGGATCTTTTCGACGATCTCAATAGTGTGTGGTGAAGACCGCTGCTGCGTGCCCATCTGCACGAGCTTTTGATACTTCTGCTGCGCCCGCACCAGCATCTCTCCCTCAGCCGCATTGTGGCTGCACGGCTTTTCCACATAGACGTGCTTGCCCGCTTGAAGTGCGGCGATGGCCATCGGTGCATGCCAATGGTCTGGGGTAGCAATTGTGATGGCGTCCACATCCTTCAGCTCCAGAATCCTGCGAAAGTCTTTTTCCGTCGCAGCGGTCTCACCCATGTCCTGCTGCACTCTGTCGGCGAATTTCCTAAGAATATTGCCGTCCACATCGCAGACATGCGAGATGCGGGCAGCGCTCCGATTCGCCTTGAGCGCCGAGAGATGAGCATAGCCGCGCCCGTTAAGGCCGATCACGGCAAAATTGAGACGATCATTGGAACCGAGGATTTGGCGATAGCTCCGTGCCGTAGTTCTCACGGCCAGCGTCGCCGCGCCCACGGCAAGTGCATCCAGAAACTCGCGTCGTGTGGCCATAATTTTCCTTTTGTCGGGCGGCGCTTGACACTCCGCCGCCAGCTGACAGCTTAGCTTGTGATTAGCAGGAGATTCCCGCCTTCGTCAGCGTCTTCCGGAATCCCTCCATGCTGATACGGGTGGATGCTTCGGGCGTACCTGCGCCGCGCCAATGAGTTTCGAGGCTCACGGCGTTGTGGAAGCCGTCGCGCTGCAAAGCCTGGAGTTGTCCGACCCAATCCACAATGCCATCGCCGACAGGAGCCCAATCGTATTTATGATCCGGCTTGCGTACCACATCCTTGCAGTGGCAGTGACCAATCCGATTTTTGGGCAGCAACTGATACCCGGTCGGATAAGGCGTACTTCCGATAGCTGCGGCATTGCCGGGATCCCAGTTCAACATGAAATTTGTGTCTGGAATCGCCGTCAGCGCGGCGGCCGCCTCTTCGCCCGTTGCCGTGTTGCAGGACATCTCGTTTTCGAGTAGCAGGATAATATTGTCTTTGGCGCAGCGCTCTGCTGCCTGCTGCAGCTTGGCATTGATCGCTTTCCTATAAGGCCGTTGATCATCCAGTCGCCAGAAGTCAAAACAGCGAACCCTGTCCGTATCGAAAAATTTCGCGAGCGAAATACACCGGTCCAGCAGCTTGTCCTGTGCACTTGCACCGAAGTCCGCATGGAACTGGTCGCGGCTTTCGCCCTGAGACGACCGGGGAGCTCCAGGCCAGTCGGTCTTGAACAACGGGCTCGCGATATCGGTCACTTGCAGTTTGTGTTCCCCGAGGAGTTTCCGCGCATCCTCCAACTCCTTCGCGTTGAGTTCGGTCACGTTCTTGTTCCACATTGTGCGCAGCTCAATCCAATGCAGAGCGAAATCGCCAGACACGATCTGGCATGCCGTCTCGAAGTCCTGCGTGATCTCGTCATTGATCACCGCCAGCCTGAACGGGCACGTGCCTGCGTCCAGTTCCACCGCGAGCGGTGCCGCAAGTGAGAATGCTCCGGCTTTCTTCACTAGCGGGGGCACCGCCGCCTCAATTCCCGCCATTCCTAAACCCGCAAGCACGCTGCGTCGTGTGTACTCCATGTGTTCGTCTTCAGCACCTTTGAGAGTGATTGAGGCTGTCTGAGAAACAACGGTTTTGCGCCTCGGGTTCGCCTATTGTCCGATTGGATTTCCGGCCGAAATTGTACCGAAACCGTCCGTAGAGTGTCTGCCTTTTTGCTCCTCCCTCTGCCTCAGCATTTCTGCTCGTCAGCCGTCGTACCCATCGGCCAGCGCAACGATCTCGACCCCATCGTAATACCGCGGGAGATTGTAAGGCGCTGCCTCCTCAGCCATGTCGCACGGAATAGCCGAAATTCATGAGCACCCGATTTCGGTTGTCCCACTCGTTCGAGAAACAGATGCAAGGAAAGCCTCAAGACCTTCGACTGCACTGGCGGGAATCCGTTCTTCGAGCGAAACAGGAAGCCCGAAGTAGGTTCCGCGATGAACTTCTTGAGCATCGTAAGGATGGACGGATGAAAATCAATATCCCGAACTCCGTTGCCAGCCTTCAGAATCGCGACGGCGATCGGAACTGCAGTTGACGCTTACGATGGAGCGTGAGCGGCAAGCACTTGGATCTTGCGATACGCTTCCATGTCACGAGCGGCCTGCTCCGCCTTGCCCTGCTTGCGGTGAATTTGAGCCAATGCCAAATACGCCTGCCCGGCGAGCGGAGTGTCCTTCTCGAGTTCAATCACGCGCTCCAGCGCGTGCTCGGCCACATCCGGATCACTGATGGCCGCCGCTCTGCCCAAGGCGTATAAAGTTTCCGGCATGCCAGGGCGAAGCGAGTCGGAACGCTTCAGCTCGTCAGCGGCTTCCTTCATCTTTCCCTGCTGCATCAACGCATTTCCCAGACGATAAGCAGCTTCCGCACTTCCGGGCTGCAACTTTGCTTCGTCCCGAAATTGTTCTTCCGCCTTCGCCCATTCGGAACCGGCAGCGAAGACTTGTCCAAGCTCGAGTCGCAAGCCCGGCAAATCGGGCCGCATCGCGATCGCCTGTTCATACTCCTTCGCAGCCTCGGGAAGCATCTTCATTTCGTAATCGGTTTGGCCGACAGCCTGGTGCTCTCGTGCAGAATTCGGATCTACGGAACGTAATCGGTCCAACGACTGCCCAGCGAGCGCCGTCGCGGCGCGACTGAGATAAAAGAGAAGATCCGGGTCGTCCGGAGATTTCGCAAGAGCCGCTTGCAGATTCGCGACCGCCTCCGCGGCTTGGCCTGCTTGCAATTGCGCAATACCCAGAGCTCCGGAGTCATGAATCATTTTCAAATGAGGAACGGCGTCGCCTGCATAGCCTGCCGCGAGAAGCGCATATCCGAGCAACTGATGGACGGCAGGGGAATCCGGACTCAATTCGGCTGCGTGCTTCAAGGGAGGAATGGCTGCAGCGTAGTCATGCTCCTTCATGTATGCATCGCCCAACCGAAGGAAGACGATTGCAGAATTGGGCGCCAGATCCGCGGCCTTACGAAACGCGGCGACGGCCTGGTCCAAGGCACCGCGATTTTCGGCGTCAATGCCGGATTGCAGCAGCGGCAGCGCATCAGGGGGCACAGAAGCCTCCGCCGATTGCGGTGGCAAGAGCAAGCACATCCACAGCAGCGCGTGAATCATGGTTGCACCGATTCCTCGATCACGATGAATTGATCGGCCTTTACTCCGCGCAGGACCTGACGAATGCCAGCGGGCCAGTGAATCTCGACGTCAGCCGTCTCCGCGGAGCCAAGGCCGAAATGCAAACGTTTATCGTTAGACGAGAGATAGCTTCCCGCGGCCGTAGCGAAGCGAGTCTGGCCATTGACTTGAACGCGAGCGCCGAAACCGTCGCGATTGCTGCGCTTTCCGTGCAACGTAATCGTCAACCAGTGAAATTGGCCGCGGCGATTGAAATAAAACTGCGGAGCTGTGCCCAGAGAAGTGGTAACGATGTCTATCCAACCGTCGTTGTTCAAATCACCGAACGCCGCACCGCGACCAGCCACCGGCAAATCCGATCCGGGGTTGGCGCGTTCGAAACGACCTGCGCGGTTCAGGGCCAGCAAGGGAGGTTCGCGGTAGCGCAGCGAGTCGTCGTAGGTCTCGACGTTGTCGAAGACGTGTCCCTGGACGATAAACGCGTCCTTCCATCCGTCGTTATCAAAATCCTCCAATCCGACTCCCCAGCCCGACACGTTTCCCGAGAGCACGCCAAACCCGGCTTCCAATTCCTGCGCGCTGAACAATCCCCGGCCGTCATTATGAAAAATAACGTAAGGATCGTGTGGAAGCTGGGTGACGAGAAGGTCGGGAAGGCCATCGTTGTCATAATCCTGAAAAACCACGCCCATGCCCGAGGGCATTCTCCCGTTTTCCGAAAGCGCCGCGCCAGAATCCAGACCACATTCGGTAAACGTTCCGTTCCCATTGTTGTGAAAAAGAAACTGATCGGTGGCGTCGTTCGCGACAAAAATGTCCGTGAATCCGTCGCCGTCATAGTCGGCGAACGCGACCCCCAGGCCATGGCCTTTCTTCGCGGCGATGCCGGAAGCGACGCTCACATCCTCAAACGTGCCGTCTCCCCGATTGTGGTACAGGATGTTTGTGATGGCAGGGAACGTACCGGGCGGGCAGTACGTGGCTCGTTCGGAGCCGCACGTCTTGCTTTTCTCGACGCCCCAATCGAGATAGCGGGTAACAAACAGATCCAGCCTGCCGTCGTTATCGTAGTCGAAAAATCCCGCAGAGACGGACCAGCCGCCGGCGGCGACGCCAGCCTTCGCGGTGACATCCGTAAAAGTGCCGTCGCCATTATTGTGATACAAAATATTTTTTCCGAAGTTGGTCACGTAGATATCGGAAAAGCCGTCATTGTCGTAATCCCCGACCGCGACTCCCATCCCGTAGTTTGAGTCACCGGCGTGAGCAAGGCCAGCCTGTTCGGTGACATCAGTGAAAATACCATCCGGATTCTGACGGTACAGGCGATTCCAATAGGCCGGATTTCTGCGATCGAAGTTCATGGGGGTGGCCATACTGTCGCGGACGTTCCCGCCGTTCACAAAGAAAATGTCCAGCAGTCCATCGTTGTTGTAATCGAGAAGGGCTACTCCTCCCGGCATGGTCTCGATGAGGTACTTCCGGGAAGTCGGCGAGTTACGGAGAACAAAATCAACACCCTTCAAGGATTTCACTTGGAACACCGGATCGGATTTGGGTTTTACTCCTTGCGCGGGCAGTAGCCTGCCGAATTCACGCGCAGCGAGAGAAAACAATAGAGACAACAGCTCTCTTCTGGTCATCCATGTTCCTGACAATTCGAAATCGCCCAGCGCCTGCAGCTCGCGACGGAAAAAATTCCCCGCGCGATCGAGCCGCGTTGCCCGGCTCTGAGCTTCTCACTTCGAATTCCGAATTTCCAGGCCGGCGCTCCAGGATTCGGCTTTGAGCTAACGGCTCAGTCCGGGTCCGGTCGTACCGTTCGAGGATACCGAGGGAGATGGATTAATGTCCGCGATGTGCGCAAGGGCGGTGTTGATCAGACCGTTGTACTCTTCGAGCTTTTGACTTTGGTATTTTTTGTCCTGATTCATCATCGCGAATGCAGGCGAGGCCTCTGTAGCATGCATGGCGTCTATTATCTTGGCCAAGCCGCTCAGTTTCGCCGACAGGCCGCTCACTTCCGCAAACGCGGTCTCCGGATGATAGCCGATACGGTCTCCGGTCTGCATGGCGTCGATCAATAGGTCGGGGGACCCGGCTGCGGGCCACGCAGCATTCAAAATGTCATACGTCTCGCGAAGACGCGCCAACTTGCCCGCGAGCCCGTCGAGCATCGAGCGATTGCGCGCCAACTGAGGATCGATTCGCAGTTTCACAGTGACCGTTTCGTCGATGTGGAATCTGCGCGTGGTGATTATGGTCGTTAGGGTGTTGCCTTCAAAACGCCATCCAGGATTAGCCGCCGTGCTGGAGTAGGACAGCGGCTCGTCGTTAACGGTCACCGAAGATGGCGGCCAGTTTCCCGGGAGGCGGAATTCGTAGGCCCGCTCGTTTGCCATTCCCGCGTAGCGACCCACGGTGGGCGCGACGGTTACCGCGAGCATGACGCCGTCGGCGTTCAAAGCAGCCTGAATCGGTGTCCAGGAAAATTCTCGCTGCTGGTAGCCGGGTGTGTCCCCTGCATCGTCATAAAGACGATACTTCGACGTCTGTCCGTTTTGCAGCGGGAAGACTGTCAGGATGAGGGGGTCGACCGGCTTCTCGCCGGTATAGCTCATTGCCGGTTGCATGGGAATAATGCTTCCACCCTTTACATACAACGGAATCTGGCTAATCGAAAATTCGCGCTCTACGGTAACGGGGCCGTGAAAACCTGCGCCGCTATCCCGTTCGAACCAATCACCGGGAGGCAGCCACACCGCAACCTTCGCGAGTTGCGAACCCTTTGCTACGGGCTGCGTCACCGGATCGGCAAGGACGCTATCGCCAAACATATATTCATTTTTCGCGGCATAGGCCTGTGGCGCGTCCGGCCAGTCATAGTACAGCGGATGCAGCAGCGCTAGACCGGTATCGTAAGTTTTTCTGGCCTCGGTGTAGATGTAGGGCTGAAGAGCATAGCGACGCGCGAAAGATTCGCGCATCAGGTCCGCATACGGCTCGGGGTAGGCCCAGATACGCCGCTCCGCATCGGGATTCTTGGTGGTGTGAGTTCGTAGGATTGGACTGAAACTTCCCCACTGGATCCAGCGCAGGTAGAGCTCCGGTTCGATGGCGCCAGGCATGTGGCCGCCGATGTCATGACTCCAATACGCGTAACCCACATTGGCAGCCGTGGACGTGAAATAGGGTTGGAAGGCGAGCGAATCCCACACGGATATGGTGTCGCCGGAGAAGCCGATCTGATAGCGGTGATTTCCCAGGCCTCCCCAGCGGTGAAAGAGCAACGCGCGTTTGCCCTGGCGCTGCTGATCGGTGAAGAAGACGTAGTTGATCCACCAGGTGGGGTTCAATCCCACGATGCTGGTGGTGTCCTCCTGCTGCCAGTCGAGCCAAAAGAAATTGATACCCTGTTGCTCGAGCGGGTGAATTATGTCGTTCAGATAGTTCGTTGCGAATTTCTTTTGCGTGATGTCGTAGGGAACATACTGCTTGGTGGCTGGATCAATCCCCATGGCGCGAGCCATCTCCGGGTAGTGATCCTCCCAGGGCTGTACACCGGAGGCCGGGTGGATATTCAGTGTGGCCTTGAGGCCCTGCTGGTGTATGCCCTTCAGAAATTGATCCGGATCGGGGAAGAGCAGCTTGTTCCAGGAATAACCCGTCCAGCCGAGCAGATGTCCGGAGGCATCTTGTTTACGGTTTCCCGCAACTTCGTTGAATGTGAGATGCCAATCCACGTCAATCACCAGGACGTCAAGAGGCGTGTTGTGTTGATGAAATCCTTGAATCAATTGATCGAATTGCTGGTCGGTGTAAGACCAGTATCGCGACCACCAGGCCCCGAATGCAAACCGCGGTGGCAGGGGAATCTTTCCCGCCACGCGCGTGAAATCGTAGAGAGCGAGCTTGTAATCGTGGCCGTAGCCGAAGAAGTACCAGTCTTGACGGTCTCCCGCCGGACGCGCCGTGACCCAAGGCCAGGGGCTGCCTTCACCTGAAGCGAAGGAAAAATCATCGGAGTCAAAAAGTTGGCGTGTGCTGTCGTCCACGACCGTCCAGCCATCGCGCGAGATGAGCCCTGGTTCCAACTGCACATCAGAGCCCTGGACCCTGTCGAGCGTGCGCGTGGTGCCGAGCAGATTGCCGCTGTCCGGCAGGCCTGGTTTCCACACGCTCTCTTTTCCGCTCAGGCTGAAAGTGATGCTGAGATTATCCGGGGCAAACTTGCCATCCGAGTTTCCGGGGGTATAAACCAATTTCAGCGCGCTGGTTTGAATTACCGTGCGTCCGCCATTGGCCGCGGATTCGTGCGTGAATTCCGGGACGGGGAGCCTACGATTCAGAAAGACGAGCGAGGCGTGATCTTCGAACTTGCCGTCCGCGGCCCACTCCATGCGAATGAGTTGCGGCGTCAAAATCGTGAAACGTGCATGGGCGGTGGTGACGACCGCGCGCGGATCGGCGACAGGGTCATAACGGCCTGGAGCGTCCGCGGCTTCAACGGGGAGGTGGGAAAGAGTCAGCGCTCCCAACGCCAACACGAGCAAGCCGCCCCGAAGCCTGTGAAACAAGTCCGTTATGAGCATCTCTGGGCCTCATGTCTTCCTAGTGTGAGAGGATCGCCGACTTGTTTCTGAGTCGGAATCCGGCAGT